>Ga0081606_1000814_pt1 | contig 11178 bp, 13 predicted proteins | sample EareggfetidaYelm_FD_71127 | JGI IMG/M metagenome (GOLD analysis project Ga0081606, IMG submission 71127) | Earthworm egg capsule microbial community from the University of Washington, USA - E. fetida Yelm (SPADES assembly) (version 2) | ecosystem: Host-associated > Annelida > Reproductive system... | reverse complement strand
GTCATCATCCGGTGGTTGCACCAACCGCAGCGGAGCGCACGAGCCTGGAGTATTTTGCGAGGACGCCACGGGTATAGCGCGGGGGAAGTGGTTCCCACCCTTGACGGCGGGAGACTAGCTCAGCCTCATCAACCAGTAGGTCAATCGAGCGAGCTGCGATATCGACCCGAATGAGATCCCCATCGCGCACGAACGCAATAGGACCAGCGTCTACTGCTTCGGGTGCTAGGTGGCCGACGCACAGTCCGGTTGTGCCGCCTGAAAATCGACCGTCGGTTAAGAGTAGTACATCTTTGCCGAGTCCCGCGCCCTTGATTGCCGCGGTAATCGCGAGCATCTCGCGCATTCCCGGCCCGCCCCTGGGGCCCTCGTACCGGATAACAACAACATCACCGTGGCTGATCTGTCCCGCGGTGAGCGCGTCCATCGCTGCGCGCTCGCGTTCAAACACCCGCGCCGGCCCTTCAAAAGTGGCAGCGTCAAAGCCGGCGGTCTTCACGACCGCGCCATCCGGGGCAAGCGAGCCGCTCAGGATGGTGAGTCCGCCGGTGGCGTGAATGGGATTGTCAAGGGTGCGCAGCACGGTTCCGTCGAGCGGCTCGATCTGTTTCGCGGCGAGGTTTTCTGCGAGGGTTTTGCCCGTCACTGTGAGAACGTCACCGTGCATAAGCCCCGCCTCGAGCAGCGCCTTCATGAGCACCGGCAGACCCCCTCGACGATCGACGTCATTCATGACGTATTTTCCGAAGGGCTTGAGATCGCCAATGTGCGGCACCTTCGAGCCGATCCGTGTGAAATCATCTAGCGTGAGCTCAACCTCCGCCTCGTGCGCGATGGCGAGCAGGTGCAGAACGATGTTTGTGGACCCGCCCAGGGCCATCCCGACAGCGATGGCATTCTCGAATGCCTGCTTGGTGAGGATCTGGCGTGCGGTAATGCCGTGCCGAAGCAGGTTCACGACGGCTTCGCCCGACTGGTGCGCGAAATAGTCGCGACGTCGATCAGCGGATGCCGGTGACGCCGACCCCGGCAGTGACAGCCCGAGCGCTTCCCCGACCGAGGCCATGGTGTTTGCCGTGTACATGCCGCCACACGCGCCCTCACCCGGAGCGAAGGCGCACTCGATCCGCTTGGCGTCAGCCTCGCTCATCGTGCCGGCTTTCACGGCACCGACCGCCTCAAACGAGTCGATGATCGTGATGTCTCTGTCGGTGCCATCAGACAATCGCACCCAGCCGGGTGCGATTGATCCGGCGTACAGGAACACCGAAGCGAGGTCGAGTCGTGCCGCCGCCATGAGCATGCCGGGGATCGACTTGTCGCAACCCGCAAGCAGCACAGAGCCGTCAAGGCGTTCGGCTTGCATAACCGTTTCCACCGAATCGGCGATGACCTCACGCGAGACGAGGGAGAAGTGCATCCCCTCGTGCCCCATTGAAATGCCGTCAGAAACCGAGATAGTCCCAAACTGCAGTGGGTACCCGTTACCCGCGTGGACACCCTCTTTTGCGGCCTGCGCGAGTCGATCGAGCGACAGATTGCACGGGGTGATCTCATTCCAGGAACTGGCGATACCGATTTGCGGCTTGTCCCAGTCGGCATCGCCCATTCCCACCGCACGGAGCATACCCCGGCTGGTGGTGGCTTCGATGCCGTCGGTGACGGTGCGGCTACGGGGCTTGGGATCGAACTCCGACATAGATACGAGTCTACGGCTCCGCCACTTGTACTCATTGTGTTCAAGTCTGAGGTGCAGCAGTGTGGTGGTGTGGTTGTGTGTGGTGTTGGTGGGTTTCTGTGCATCTTGAATACCGTCGTCCATGGTCACAGGGTGCCGCGCGTGAGGAGGCAGGACAGTTCATTCGAGAGTTCGCGGGTGTTAATGAGGCAAACAAACCACGCGTGAGGAGGCAGGGCGTCGCCTCCGATGCGGAAAGTGGTGAGGCCGTGTTGTCGGTGTGCACAGGGTAGGTGCTGCCACAACTGACGGTGGTGCAGGTCCCGGGTGGTAGGTCCACCCAACACCACAGCGATCTGCCGAACAGACCACCCAGCGTTCACAGCCTTCTCAATCTGAACCCGCTCAACCTCACGACACATGACCATCATGCATACCCATAGAAACGCAACCCTTGACTCAGTGAACATGAACAACACCGAGTGATGCGCTTCTATCTTGAACACAGGATCTTTTCTGGAAGAGATCGGGAAGTCGACGAGGCAAGGGTAAGCCACGCACATTCCACGAAACAATCTTTCCGAACACCACAGCTAGGCATATATACCTGGATCGGTGGACGAGGAGCTAGGAATGTCCTGAGAGTCTCGGCTGTGAGCTTAGGGGTGATGTAGCATCAAAGACACAAGAAGGGGTTCTCCCTCTTAATCTCTGCCAGGGTGTTGCAAGGTCTCTCCCTGGCCGTTATCTGTTGGAGGTTATCTGTGTCAGTTAGGTCAAAGTTAAGTTCAGTCGTCAAGGTTCTGCTGGTCGGTCTCGTTGTTGGCGGGGTGACGGTTTCGTCTGCAAGTATTGCTCAGGCGTTGCCTGCAGACAAAAATTCCAACGCTGATTCGCCTCATGAAGTCGACACGGTTGCGGTTCCTGGAACGAACACGGTCATCACTGATGCAGGCACTGAGTCGATGGGTATCACTTTACCGGGTACGGTGACACCTGAGACTGTCGCAAAGCCGGAAAATGTTCCTACGGGTCTCTTTCTCGGGCGGGGAGAACCGGTTTTGAGTACTAGAATCAACGGCGCTGTGGTGAGCAGTTATGCCACGGGCAAAGGGACTCAGACGCTGATCAGTGTTGCATCAAGCTCTGCAGATCATGAATTTCGGTTCCCGTTGTCTCTGCCCGCGGGGTCACAGGCAACAGTAGAGACCGATGGCTCGGTCGCAGTCCGCACTGCTGAAGGTGAGATCATCGGCGGATACAGGATACCGTGGGCCTACGACGCACTCGGTCGTGCCGTGGCAACGAAATTTTCCATTGACGGACAGATTCTCGTGCAGTCGATTGACTTTGATGAGAACACCGCTTTCCCTGTGACCGCCGACCCCCACGACTTTTGGGGCTGGCTCCACTGCGTAGCGATCGTGACAGCAGAAATTGCGAATAGTGTGAACCTCGCCGGTAAGATCGCAAGGCTAGTTACTAGATTTGGAAGTATTCAGAGGACTTTCGAAAATCTTTTCCGCGCATGGAACTCAGCTTCCAGCTGGGACAGAAAAATGGAAGCTCTTACTAACGCTGGCGGCAGCCTTGCTCTCGAGATTATAGGGGTCATTGCAATTAAGGCGGCGTGCTTTGACTCCTAAAAGTAAAAACAGAATTCCAACTTACCTGTTTTCTTTCGCCATGGGATCGGTCTTTGTTTTCTGTGTCGAGGGCGGAAAAAGGCCGCTATGGTGGAACATCCTTGCTGGTATTTGGCTTGTTGGAACTGGCATCGGAGCATTCTATGATTTCCGCCGTCTTAAGAACAAAATTCCAGTTTTCTTAGGTTTTTTTGTGCTAGGAACGGCCCTTGTTTACCTCGGTGATATCGGGAGAAGGCCGCTATGGTGGAACATCCTTGCTGGCTTTGTGCTTATTGGAAATGGTATCGGAGCATTCTCTGACTTCCACCGAGGCAAGACTCGCAATGACCGCAGAATTGCTCGTGCCGCAGAGCACTGTTAAAACGCAACATTTTCACAGGCCCGGTGTTGAGCCTTGTCGAATGCACCGAACTGCTTACGCTACCCCGCCGCGCAACAGGGTAACGTAGCGGTATGCGGCATCGCCCATTCCCACCGCACGGAGCATACCCCGGCTGGTGATGGCTTCGATGCCGTCGGTGACGGTGCGGCTACGGGGCTTGGGATCGAACTCCGGCATAGATACGAGTCTCGCAACCCTTGACTCAGTGAAGATGAATAACACCAAGTGATGCGCTTCTATCTTGAACACAGGATCTTTTCTGGAAGAGGTCGGGAAATCGACGAGGTAAGGGTGAGCCACGCATATTCCACGAAACAATCTTTCCGAACACCACAGCTAGGCGTATATACCTGGATCGGTGGACGAGGAGCTAGGAATGTCCTGAGAGTCTCGGCTGTGAGCTTAGGGGTGATGTAGCATCAAAGACACAAGAAGGGATTCTCCCTCTTAATCGCTGCCAGGGTGTTGCAAGGTCTCTCCCTGGCCGTTATCTGTTGGAGGTTATCTGTGTCAGTTAGGTCAAAGTTAGGTTCAGTCATCAAGGTTCTGCTGGTTGGTCTCGTTGTTGGCGGGGTGACGGTTTCGTCTGCAAGTATTGCTCAGGCGTTGCCTGCAGAGAAGAATTCCAGTGCTGATTCGCCTCATGAGGTCGGCACAGTTGCGGTTCCTGGAACGAACACGGTCATCACTGATGCAGGCACTGAGTCGGTGGGTATCACTTTACCGGGTACGGTGACACCTGAGGCTGTCGCAAAGCCGGAAAATGTTCCTACGGGTCTCTTTGTCGGGCGGGGAGAACCGGTTTTGAGTACTAGAATCAACAGCGCTGTGGTGAGCAGTTATGCCAATTGACTTTGATGAGAACACCGCTTTCCCTGTGACCGCCGACCCCCACGACTTTTGGGGCTGGCTCCACTGCGTAGCGATCGTGACAGGAGAAATTGCGGCTAATGCAATCGTTGCTGCTAAGGTCGCAAGGCTAGTTGCCAGATTTGGAAGCATTCAGAGGGTCTTCGAAAATCTTTTCCGCGCATGGAACTCAGCTTCCAGCTGGGACAGAAAAATGGAAGCTATCTCTAAGGCCAGCTTGGGTCTTGCCGGAGAAATTATAGGGGTCGGCACGATTAAGGCAGCATGTTTTGACTCCTAAAAATAAAAGCATAATTCCAACTTCCCTGGTTTTTTTCGCCATGATAGTGTTCTTTGTTTACTTCGGTGATATTAGAAAAGGGCCACAGTGGTGGCAGATCGTTGCTGGTATTTGGCTTGTTGGAACTGGCATCGGAACTTTCTATGATTTCCGCCGTCTTAAGAACAAAATTCCGATTTTCTTAGTTCTTTTTGTTATGGGAACGGCCTTTGTTTACCTCGGTGATATCGGAAGAACTCCGCTATGGTGGAACATCCTTGTTGGCTTTGCGCTTATTGGAAATGGCATCGGAGCATTCTATGACTTCCACCGAGGTAAGACTCGCAACGACCGCAGAATTGCTCGTGCCGCAGAGCACTGTTAAAACGCAACATTTTCATAGACCCGGTGTTGAGCCTTGTCGAATGCACCGAACTGCTTACGTTACCCTGCCGCACAACAGGGTAACGTAGCGGTATGCGGAAGTACCTTTTCTCTGGTGCCGTACTCGGTGCACTCATCAGCGGGATCGGCGTGGTCCGGTCAACCCTGAAAGGGCCGCGCAATATACTCACCATTTTCGAATGGCTCGCCTGGGCAGCGACGATGGGGGTCGCTGTGATCGCGGTGCGCAACAAGGCGGATGCGGTGAGAGTGCCACCGACGGATGCCACGCAGCGCGGAGCATCCAAAAAATCACGCTGATCGTTGTGGCGATAGTGCGTGCCCCGACCCACTCGGTTCCTTAGCGTGGAGTGGTGAGCTCACCACCTGACACCCCTTCGGTTCGTGCACGCGGCGGCACCCGCGTGACATCCCGTGATCTTGCACAGATCGCCGTGTTTGCCGCCCTCATCGCCGCGCTGGGTCTTGCACCCGGGATGTATCTCGGCCCGGCGGTGCCGATTACACTACAGACCCTTGGCGTCATGCTCACGGGAGCGATCATCGGCGCACGCAACGGATGTGCGGCGGTACTCCTGTGTGAGGTGCTCGTCGCAATGGGGTTGCCACTGCTCTCTGGTGGTCGCGGTGGTATTGCCGTGTTTGCCGGACCGTCCGCGGGGTACCTTATTGGATGGCTCGCGGGCGTCATCGTGATCGGCACCCTGACGGTGCGCTTGCTGCCGAAGTATCCGGCGCTCCCCGCGCTCGCTGTCACCGCACTGGGAGGCATCATTGTGATCTACACCCCCGGCATCGGGTGGACCGCAATCACAACGGGCAGCCTGTGGGCCGCGATCGTGGGCGCAGCCCTCTACCTCCCCGGCGACATCGCCAAGGTGATCACCACCGTTCTTGTCGCCACACCGGTGCACCGAGCCTGGCCGGGGCTTATCCATCGGCGCTCAGCCCAACGATCGTGACCACAGAACTTATTGGCACAGGTGCTGCACTACACCTCGGTGGGCAGGTGCTTGGCGAGCAAGCGGTGCGAGAGCGAGTGGATGCCACGGTCGCCACGCTGCCGGAGGGTGGCCCGATTATCGTGGCGGCCGACACGGATCCTGTCACCGCGCTTGTCCTGATCCTTGCCGGAGGGCAGAGCGGCCAACCGGTTATCGTGGCCTCCCCCGCAGTATCCTCAGCTTCCCCGGCAATACTCTCCGCAACCTCCTCCTCCGGGGCGGCACTGGCTCTGCCGGACTTGCCCCCGGGCGTCGATCTTGTCCTCCTGACGAGCGGTTCATCGGGGACACCACGATGTGTTGCACGGACCTGGCGCTCGTGGACTCTTTCGTTCCCCGCCCTATCAACGGTATTGGGGATGGCACCAGCACCCGGGTGTGACGAAGCATCCCTCTTTCTCGACACGGTGGGTCAGGGAATGGCACCAGCACCCGGGTGTGACACTGTTGTCGGTCTCACCGGGCCGCTGCACGTGTCGATGCACCTGTTTGCGGCACTGCACGGGTTGTGGCTGGGCGCGACCGTGACGGATGCGGTGGAGGGAGCATCCCTCGTGCACGCGACACCGACGACCATTGCACGGCTACTGGCCCACGGGCATCGACCGCAGCATGTTGTCGTGGCGGGCGCGAGTATGCCCGGCGCGGTGCTTGATCGCGCACGTGCCGCGGGAATCACCGTCACCGAATACTACGGCGCGGCTGAGCTGTCGTTCGTGGCTGCGCGCACTCACCGGGCAGGGCAGGCGGGCAAGCACCGCGCCACGGAGGAATCCTCGGAATTTACTGCTCCCCCACCTCCGCGCACTCCGGCCCTCGACCCGTTTCCGGGAGTCACAATCGAAGTGCGCAACGGCGAGTTGTGGGCAGCCTCGCCGTATCTGTCGCTCGGATACCTCGTGCCGGATCACGAGGGGTCACCTTCACCGCAGGCCGCGGCCCGATTCATCCGCGGTGCCGACTCCGGGGCAACATCGACGACGGGTCCGTTCCGCTGTGATGACAGCGGGTTCGCCACCGTCGGTGATCGTGCAGAGATCACCCCGGACGGGCGTTATCGCATTCTCGGACGGGGTGATGCGTCGATAACGGTATCCGGCACGACGGTCATCGCGGAGGATGTTGAGCGGGTCATCGCCGAGTTTCCGGGCGTCTATGCTGCTGCCGTTGTCGCCGTCGCTGACCCGGTTCACGGCGATGTTCCGGTGGCGGTTGTGGAGTGTGTGCACCGACCCGACCCCGGGCACACTGCCACGCTCGCGACGGCCTGGGTCGAGCAGGCGCACGCCAGGCTGGGCGCGCCCGCGCGCCCGCGCGCGTGGTATCTGATCGAGAAACTCCCCCGGACCGCGTCTGGCAAGATAGCCCGAGGCCAGGTTATCGATGCCCTCCACGGTAGCGGCTCCACGAACTTACCGGCAGCCAAGACCCGCATCGAGACCGTCAATACGGAAGACCCCGCGCCCAAGGGCCAGCCAACAACGACACCGCCCGGGCTGATCCCCCTCTGCGAAGCGCCCGGGGAAGACCCAGCCCTCGTCCCACGCACGCAGATGCTGATCCCCATCTGCGAAGCGCCCCGGCTCAACGGCCACCCCCTTACGCTAGAAAGAATTGATCGCCCATGACCGTTTCCCTACACGCCGCGTGACCATGACAACGGCTGATGCTCCGGTGCTCCTGACGCCCTTCCGCACCGCGGTGGGCAGTATCGGTCGTGGCTTTGCCACGCACACGGTGGACGCACTCGCCGCCCCGGTGCTCGCAGCCGTCGCGCAAGCGGTGGCGGGAGCGGGCATCCCGATTGATGACCTCTTGCTTGGCAATTGCCTCGGTCCCGGCGGAAACATCGCGCGGGTGTCGGCGCTGCGCGCGGGTCTGGGGCTGAATGTCCCGGCTGTAACAGTTGATCGGCAGTGCGGGTCGGGCCTCGACGCCGTGCTGCAGGCCGTTGCGCGGGTCGCGGCCGGACACGCGCAACTCGTGCTCGCGGGTGGGGCAGAATCGGCCTCCACTGCCCCCTGGCGCTACTGGCCACCGGAACCGGGCACGGATGTCCCCCGCCATCGCTACGAGCGAGCACCGTTTGCACCGGTGGGCATGTCCGACCCCGAGATGGGTCCCGCCGCTGATGCGCTGGCCGCGCACTACTCAATCAGCCGAGAACGACAGGATGCCTGGGCAGCCCGCTCCCACCACCGTGCTACTCGCACGCAGGCAAGCGGCGGTTTTGTCGCCGAGATCGTGCCGGTAGGAGTGCCGGGCACGCTCGGAACAGCGGGCACACTCGGAACACCGGGCACGCCCGAAACAGCGGGCACACTCGGAACACCGGGCGTCAACACCACCATCGCGACCGATGACCGCCCCCGTGCCGCTCTGACAATAACCACGCTCGCCCGCTTTCCCGCCGCCTTTACACCGGGGGGCACGGTGACAGCGGGCAACTCGTGTGGAATATCGGATGGCGCGGCCGCTCTTGCCGTCACCACGGAAACTGTTCGTCAGCGACTTGGAGTGCCCGGGCTGCGGGTGATCGCCACCGCTGTCACGGCCGGTGACTCAGCTTTGCCCGGGATCGGCGCAGCCACAGCCATCCAAGGAGTATGTCAGCGTGCCGGAGTGGTTCCCGGCGAGATCGCTCACGTCGAGATCACCGAGGCATTCGCAGCTCAGGTACTCGCCGTGACCGATGTTGTTGGGATTGACGAGGACACCGTGTCGAGTCAGGGCGGAGCGATCGCGCTCGGGCATCCGTGGGGGGCATCCGGGGCGATCTTGCTCGTTCGACTTGCCGCCCGGATGGGAACACTCAGCCCCCTCTCCGGCTCTGACACCGCCACCTACCCCGGTAGCACCACGCACCCCACCACTCCCCACCCCGACAACACCGCGCACACCCAACCGTCCGAGCGCAGCGGTCTTAAGCAATACCGATCCCGCACCCTCGGCCTCGCCGCGTGCTCTATCGGTGGGGGCCAGGGCATTGCGATTCTCGTGGAACGTGTCGGATGAGCACCATCGAGTTCACCCACGTCACCCACCGGTTCGGCGAACGCACGGTGCTGCGGGACATCCATCTCACTCTGACGGAACGCCGTATCGGCATCGTCGGAGCGAACGGCTCCGGCAAATCGACCCTCGCCCGCATGATCAACGGACTCGTCACCCCCGACGAGGGAAGCGTCACCGTCGCTGGACTCGACGTGGCGACCCGGGGGCGCGAGGTGCGGCGACAGGTCGGGTTCGTCTTCACCAATCCCGACAGTCAGATCGTCATGCCCACCGTGCGAGAGGATATTGCGTTCACCCTTCGTCGACACAAACTGACACCCGCGGTGGCGGCAACCCGCGTGGCGGCAACCCTCGACCGGTTCGGACTCACCGAGTATGCCGAGCATCCCGCCCATCTGCTCTCCGGCGGGCAAAAACAGTTGCTCGCGCTTGCCGCAATTCTCGTCGCAGAGCCACAGATTCTCGTCGCCGACGAGCCGACCACCCTGCTCGACGCACGCAATGCTCAACAGATTGCCGAGGTGCTTACCGGACTTGACCAGCAGATCGTCGTCGTGACGCACCAACTCGACCTGCTTGTCGGGTTTGACCGGATCATCGTGATAAATGAGGGATGCCTCGTCGCCGACGATGCCCCCAAAGCCGCACTGCGTACCTATCGCTCGCTGCTTAGCTAACCGGATCACCCCATGATCGGTCTCTACTCACCGGGCACCTCCGTCATCCATCGGCTGCCGGTCATTGTGAAACTCGTGGGTCTGTCTGGCCTGCTCATCCTCATCGGTGTGGTCGACACCCCGTGGTTCCTGTTTGGTGCAGCCGTTCTGGTAGTGGTCGGAATTCTGGTAGCTCGGGTGCCGTTGCCCACAGCGCTACGGCAGATCCTGCCCGTACTCTGGATTCTCGTTCTCGCCGTGCCACTGCAAATCATCTTCACCGGGTGGCTACCCGCTCTCATGATGGGCGGCAAGCTTGTGACATCCGTTGCCTGTGCCGCTCTTTTTACGATGACGACGCAGGTTTCGGCTCTATTGGATGCCACGCGCACGCTGCTGTGGCCGCTGCGGCGATGGGTGAACGCCGACCGCATCGGACTGCTGCTCGCGCTCACCATTCGATGCATCCCCGTCATCGCGGACATCGTGCGCGATGTGCTTGAGGCACGCAGAGCGCGCGGTGCGGAACGCTCGGTGCGGGCCCTCGTGGTGCCCGTTGTCATACGATCGCTGCAAACCGCGGAGGAACTGGGAGAGGCGCTCATCGCGCGCGGGGCAGACGACTGACCTCACTCATCACAACACGTCCCGCAGAGCTCCCTACTCCTCAACTTCCCCGGTCGCCATGATTGAACCAGCTCGGGTCAGTGCCTCTGGCCTGTTGTGCCTCAGCCACACTGCACCGAGTATCACGATGGTCAGCCAAGCAAGAATCACCCAGGGCATCCAGTTGAAGGGTGGTGACTGATTCACGATAATCTGACCAACCAGAAGCGCGATCATCAGGAGCCCGCCACACATCGGTAACACCATGTGCCGGAACCAATTGAAATCAGGACGCTTGCGAAAGTAAACAATAGTCGCCCAGTTCGCAAGCGCATAAATAGGAAGTATCGCACACGTCAGCGCAAATCCGAGATAACCGTATAGGTTGCTGCCACCAAGCGGGTCCGCCAAACCACCTGACAGGGTTCCGATGATGAGTGCGGCAACAAGAACAAAAAGTGCCTGCCAGATGACCGCCACACCCGGTGTCTGGCGCTTTGCGTTGATTTTGCCGAGCGCACGGGGAAGCAATTCCTCCCGTCCCATGGTGTGCACTATGCGCACGATACCGTTGTTCGAGTTGATCATCACGGCAAACATACTCGATACTGCAGCAAGAATTAGTAACCACTTCATCCATGGCGCATATGTGGC
>Ga0081606_1000813_pt1 | contig 11180 bp, 6 predicted proteins | sample EareggfetidaYelm_FD_71127 | JGI IMG/M metagenome (GOLD analysis project Ga0081606, IMG submission 71127) | Earthworm egg capsule microbial community from the University of Washington, USA - E. fetida Yelm (SPADES assembly) (version 2) | ecosystem: Host-associated > Annelida > Reproductive system... | reverse complement strand
CCATTCCAAACAAAAGCGAAGAAGTATATTGAAGATGACGATTTTTTAAAATTATCAGTTGAATCGATGGACATTTTAAAATCAAAGATGGATATTAATACAACTACGGGCGGTTATGTCATTTTCATTCATTACCAACAAAATCAAATTGATTTTTTAATTACTGCAATGATGGATAAATCCGCCCATTATACGAATACAGATGATTTAGGCATTGAAAAACTGATGGCACTCGACATTGATAAAATGGCTAGGGCCAACAGACTTAATTTTGATAAATGGAAGAAAAAAGAAGGTAGATATTTAACCTTTATAAAAGGAACTCGTACGGTATCTCAATATTTTATAAAATTTATTGGAGCAACTGACATTTCTTCGGCTAAAGAGAATTTTGATAAATTAAAAGATGCAGTTAAGAAGTATTCAGTTGCTGCTAAGTTACCGATGGCAAAACAAAGTGAGATTAGAGCTAATATTTCTGAGTACATTGAAAAGTGTTTTGTTCAAAAAAGAGATGTTGAAATCGAATCGATTGCAGCAATTATAGACAGTGAAGAACCTACTGCATTTCTTGGGTTTATTGAAGATGAACAAATTGAAATTAGTGGAGCAATAGGAATACATTCAAGATCTGACTTCTACGTTTTTACAAGAAATAGTGTCAAAGAAGATGGATATCATTTAGTTTTCGAAAAAGAATTAATCAAAAAGAGGAAAATTACAAGAGAGGGCAATAGCATAATAATTCATGATGTTCCAGTAGAGAAATTAGACATCCTGTTTGAAGATGCTCAGACAAATTGATCAAAACAATGATATTAGACCACGCAGTTATTTTAGCGCAGAAGCTACAACACAAAACTCATGACGCGGGATATTCCTGTGGGGATTTTCTTTTGACAATTGCAGAAGTTGATTCGATTGTCAAATTGAAAGAAGAAAACTTGATTGAAATATTCAATACTCAAAATGAGGGTATAGATTCATTGTGCTTAAATGACCATATTGGCGAAATAATTAAACTCGAAATTAAAACTGGTGACATAAATAATTATTTCGAATCTTTCGCTGACTTTATTGAAGGAAATAAATATGAAAACAAATTAAAAGATTTCTATATATCGGAGATTTTATATCGTGAGAACATTGACAGTAATGTCGAAATAGATTTGTACAAACAAAATTTGTTATTAATATCATTCTTGCGACAAATTGCAGATACTGAGCGTAGAAAAGGCTCTGCATTAGAACTTTTATTTTATAGATCTGGACAAGGAACTGATTTAATTTTAGATTATAATTTAAAGGATTTGAAATATAATCAACCTTCAGATATTCTGATGTTTAAAGCTCATTTTGAAGACGCTGGATCAGGTGAAGATAAGAAACAACTTTTTGTAAACGAACTAGTAAATTTTATTAATTCATGTGGTAATTCATATATTCATGTAGCTAATAATTGGGATATTCTTACGGCGAATTACAAAAAAAGTGTAATGCTTTTTATTGCAGGGTTTTCGTTTGAAAAAATAAAAACTTCCTCTAATGATCATTTTCAAAAGCTAGTTGATAAAATTTCTGAGTCAATTGGAAAAGCTGCAACTTATATTTTTGGAGTTCCTGTGGGTTATATATTGCTACTTAATGGAATGGATTATTCAGGTTTGGAGATCGGAAAAAACTTCATACTGTTGTTATTAGGATTGATTTTCTTTATTTTAATTTGGAATGTATTGTTCAAAAATATCGGTGAATCAATACAAAACATACAATCTGAAATTGACGATTTTTTAGATAAAATAAATAATGTACCTGCATTAGATGAAATTAAAAACAAATTGCACTCTCTTAAATCAGTTGATCTAAAAAAACAGCGAAAAAAGCTTTTTCTGGTACAAGTTTTATCCACAGTTATTTTAAGTATCTTGATTGCTGTTTACCTTTTCATTTTTTTTGATGTTAGCATATTTTACCTATGAAAACGGCAAATACACATTTCAAGCATAATTTATTTATATTATGAACTTTCGGCAAAGAATTTTAGTACTAACAATGTCTTTGTAATTTCCAGATATATCGCTTATTTCCAAATTCTATTTGGGGAATCTGTCATTTGGTTTGTCGGTCTAAATATTTTATGGAAAACTATTTCAATTAAAATTCAACTATTAAGTTAAATTGAATAACAAAGGACACAATAAATAAATTAAAAAATATTAGATAAAAATGTATGTGGTATTACATTATAGGAGGAACAATAATAGTTACAGGTTTATTGTTAAACCAAAAGAGAAATATAAAACTTAAGAAGGAAGCGGCTGATGCATTAAGAAAGAAAAAGGCGCTGGATTTTTTTGAAAATGTTTTCACTAAAATTCAAACCGGTGTTTTTAAACATGCACACGATTCTTCATTTCAAGCTTTTTACAACAACAAGAAAAAAGAAGATTGGAGAATGGAGTATTTACCATTATATAATTCAATCAAGGGAAAAGAGTTTATCGACGTTGGGTTTAGTGAAGAAAAGTTAAATGTCATCCGACAATTTCTATTGATCCCTCAAACCATTGATTCTGATGTTGAAAAACATAATTTTGATTTTGTACCATCAGAATTAGAAAAATATAAAACACTTTTTGATACTATCGAAGGACGTAAGCTTGACATGCAACAGCGAACTGCAATCGTTAAAGATGAAGATAATAATCTAATTATAGCAGGAGCAGGGTCAGGTAAAACGACAACCATTATAGGAAAGGTTAATTATATATTGAAAAGAGGTTTTGCGAATCCTAATGAAGTTTTGTTGATTTCTTTTACAAACGATAGTGCTACTACGCTCGCCAGCAGGCTTAAAAATCCTGAGATTGAAGTAAAGACTTTTCATAAATTCGGATTAGACGTAATAGACGCAGTTGACGGTAAAAAAAGAAGAACAATATACGATGAAAATCAGTTTACTTCTTTTATCACTTCTACTTTTAACGAGCTGGTTGCTAACCCTGATTATTTAAAAAAAGTTACTTCATTTTTTATACACTACCTTAAACCGATTGGCGATGAGTCAAAATTTCAAAATCAAGGCGAACAAATCCAGTTTTTAAAGGACAATAATTATAGATCCTATCAATTAAGCAGTGACCGTACAACGTATAAGATGGAAATCGTAAAAAGCATTGAGGAATGCCAAATCGCAAACTTTTTTCTTTTTAATGGCATTGACTACCAGTATGAAATGCGTTATGAGCATGATGTAGCCACGGCAGATAGGCGACCATGGAAGCCAGATTTTACATTGATTCAAGATCATAAGAAAATCTATCATGAGCATTTTGGAATAAGCAGGTCAGGAGATGTGCCTAATTTTTTTGTAAAGGCTAACCAAACCTATGAGCAGGCAAAAGCTATATATAATAACAAAATTACCTGGGCGAGAACAACAAGTGAAGAATTTGGAACTGTCCTTACCGAAAGTTACAGCTATGAAATGAAGGAAGGGATTTTGTTTAAAAATCTCAAGGGTAATCTTGAGTTGCATGGTTTCGAACTTCGTCCAAAGACGCAAGAAGAAAAGTGGGAAATCATACAAGAAGCAAATAAAGAGGATGTCAAGCAGATATTTAAGTTATTCGGTACCTTCATAACATTGCTTAAATCTAATAATTACCAGATTGAGGATGTTGTGTTGAAGAATAAATCTGTTGGCGATAACTTCACCAGAATCAGAAATAATCTGATTATTGAGCTTATAGAGCCAATTTATAATGCCTATCAGAATATGTTGAAAGATAAGGAAGAAATCGATTTTAGCGATATGATAAACCTTGCTTCTGAATATATTATCTCAGGTAAATATCAAAAGAAGTATAAGTATGTAATTGTCGATGAGTTCCAGGATATATCGGTCAGCCGATTTCAATTGATAAAAGCTGTTAAAATCTTGAATCCTGATTGTAAAACGTTTTGCGTTGGTGATGACTGGCAATCAATTTATAGATTTTCGGGCAGTGATATTACGCTTTTTAAGGAATTTGAAAAGTTTTTCGGATTTTCATTAAAGTCGAAAATTGAAACAACCTATCGTTTCAAAGATCCACTGATAGAAATCTCGAGTGCTTTTATCCAAAAAAATCCGTTTCAGGAAAAGAAATACTTAAAAGCGTTCAACTCTTTAAGCATCACAGAATACAATATTGTTTACTCTACTACAGAAACACAAGATGATACGGCAGCACTTAAAAATGCCTTTGATTCAATACTTGCTGGTGGCGGTGCGAATTTGACGACTTTTATTTTAGGACGGTATAACTTTGATCTTAATCGCATCAAAAATCTAAATAAAGAGTTTATAATTGATCGCAGCGCACAAACAGTAAAGTACCGATATGACAGCAGCGATCATAAACTTTTTTTAACCGCTAAATTCATGACAGTCCATAAATCGAAAGGTCTTGAAGCAGAAAATATAATTGTGTTGAATTGCAACGCTGGAAGGCTAGGTTTTCCCTCGCAAATATCAGATGACGGGGTGTTGAATTTACTTCTGAACGAATCGGACCAATTTGAAAATGGAGAAGAGCGCCGATTATTTTATGTTGCCATGACGCGAGCTAAAGAGAAGCTTTATCTGGTTACCGATTCCAGTTCAAAGTCTAAATTTATTCTGGAATTAGAAGGAAACGCTGAACAGTTGGAACTAAAAAAGTGTCCGAATTGCATTTCAGCCGATTTGATTAAAAAGTCAGGGGTTACTAATAATCGGGAATGGGCGTTTTGGGGTTGCAGTAATTATGTTTATGGTTGCGAATTTCAGGAATGGATATGAATTGCGGATTATCGATCCGAGTCGTCTGGTTATTTGTGATGTCTTCTTCAATATGACAACTAGGAAGAACTATAAGCTTCAATTTTACTTGCAACACTGGATTGCTCTGTTATAATGGTTAATTTTCATAATATTCTTTAATTTAACCAATACTCATAATTTTAGGAAGTGTTACATTTCGTATGTTTGTATGTTAAACTTAAATCAATAAAAAAAAAGCTTTGGCTATTAACAAATTAGCAATAATTAGATATCAAACTCTTAATAAATGTTTCAGTAATACCTGTCGTACGTACTACGTAGAAAACCTTATTGAAGAATGTAATGATGCTATTTATGAATTTGGTGAAAATGGAATTGGAATAAAAAAAAGACAGTTATTTGAGGATATTAAATTTATGGAAAGTTCACAAGGTTGGAGCATTCCTTTGGAAAGAATAAGAGACGGACGTAGAGTTTATTATAAATATGAGGATAAAAATTTCTCAATAAATAATCAACCACTTAATGAAACGGAATCCAACCAGTTAAAAGAAGCTTTAGTAACATTATCTAGATTTAAAGGATTACCCCAAGTTGAATGGGTATCTGAAATCGCAGCTCGTATTGATTCAGGATTAAGTTTATCCACAAACAATCAGAATATAATTGAGTTTGAACAAAATAATTATTTAAAAGGATTAGATCACATTACACCAATTTACAATGCTATCCTTTTTAAACAAGTTTTACAAATATCCTATGAAAGCTTCAAACGTAATGGAATACAATCTTTTTTAATACATCCATATTTTTTAAAGCAATATAATAATCGATGGTTTGTATTTGGATTAAATGATTTGACAAATAGACTAATAAATCTTTCTTTAGATAGAATAGTTGAAGTAAATCCGTCAAGCATAAATTACAGACCAAATGAGAGTGTAGATTTCAGTGAACTGTTTGACGACATAGTAGGTATTTCAATTGATAATTCAGCCAAAATACAGAATATCATCTTAGAAGTAAGCAATGTTATTATGCCATACATTGAAACAAAACCTTTACACGGTTCTCAAAAAATTCAAGAGAAAAACGAAAAACATTCAATTATTACTTTAGAGTTAATTCCAAACTATGAATTAGAAGCACTTATATTATCCTATGGTGATAATATTCAAGTAGTTGAACCAATACAATTAAGAGGAAAAATCGCTGAAAGAGTGTCAAATCTTTTTGAACAGTATAAAATAGTAAAAAGTGCATCATAATTGCATTCAAACAAATAACATTTTTAAAATGAGCAAAATAGGATTTCAAAATTTCAGACGATTTATTGACTTTAAACCACTTGAGTATAGAGATATAACTTTTTTGGTTGGACGAAATAATGCAGGTAAATCAACTATGGTTAAAGCATTATTATTAGTAAATGACTTTTTAAAATCTAAAAGTATTAAATCCTTTTCGTTTGGAAATAATATACTAGAAGATACCAACATTGTTACTTTTGATAGAGCTAAAAGTTTTTATGCAAAAGATGATTTCATTAGTTTTAATTATCAAATAGATAACTTTATTATAGATATTAAAATATCAGGATTAAAAGATGCAACAACAGCTGACGTTCACCTATTTTCAATAAAAGACATTGTAAAAGGTTATGAAATTAAATTTGAGCCTAATAATGCTCAATTAACAATATTAGCTGTTCCAAAATCAAGCCCTGATACAGAAACAAATTTAGAAAGCACAATAGATACGCTAAAAGAACAATTAAAAACGGCTCGAAAGGATTTAAAAGCAATTGATGAATCAAAAGATCCTACGGACTATATCACTAAGAGAAGTATTGTTGATGATATTGAGAAAAAAATTAAAAAATTAAAAGAATTAAAGAAAACTCAAGAATCAGGAAATTCAGTTTTTAGTGTTTCAACTCATATAGAATTGAATAATTCTGTTCCAAAAATTTTTGAAGACTTTACAGCTGAAATGTTAGCTAATTACTCAATTAAATTCAATGAAGTTCAAAGTGGAAAAAAGCAAACAAAAGAGTTTGGAAATTTAAAAGGTTTTAAAGATGAAGTTTTCAATATTGAAAAAAGCTTTAATAGTTTTATAAGTATTATTGAATCATTCAAAATAATATATCTTGGAGCTAATCCTGCAAAGCAATCCGCTTTATTTTCTATCAGAGATAAAAACAACGCATTAGCTCAATCTATTCATGAATTTTATCAACTTAGATTAAATAAGGGTGAACTTGCCTATGAGTTTGTAGAAAAATGGATGAAAAAATTTGAAGTAGGAGAAAGTTTCACTATTAAAATTTATGCTGGGGAATCTTATGAAGTAAAGATAAAAATTAACGGTCACGATGTTCATTTGGCTGATATGGGAATGGGTTCCATTCAAGCGATGTTGTTAATTTTTAGATTGGCATCAATTATTCATAAAACTAATGAAAATGATATTAAACCAACAGTAATAATTGAAGAGCCAGAATTGAACCTCCATCCTAAGTTACAAAATCTATTAACTGATTTGTTTTTAGAAGTTAGAGAAAAATATTATATCAAGTTTCTTATTGAAACACATTCTGAATATATTATACGTAAAACTCAATTATTCGTAAAAGACAATGAATACGAAATTGGTCCAAATGAAAACCCACTTTGTGTTATTTATTTTGATAATGAAATCGGTCCTTATGGTATGAATTATCGTTCTGATGGTGTATTTATTCAAGATTTTGGCACTGGTTTTTTTGATGTTTCATCACGTCAAGCATTACAATTAATCAAAAAATCGATTAATTAAATATGGAAAGAATACCTGTTTATGCTGACATAGAAAATCTTATTGAAATTTTTTCAACAGATCCAAGTTCCTCTCATTTTCAAGGAATGAAACAATTTATTACAAAGGAATCCAAAATAATAATAAATGACACAGAAGAAAACTTAACTGTGAGTGGATATTTGGAACATATAGCAAAAGAATTAACTTCCGGTGATGTTCAATATGATTATGTAAATGAAAATGAAGCATCTTATTTACAACCAACATTTAAAACAAATATTCAAGAAAGATTTGAAAATAAAAGTTCCGTATTGTTTTCAGTTGATACAGCTCGAATAACTTTAGCTAAAGAGTCAAATGGCACATTAATGAGTGGCATTACTGAAGAACATTTAGTATATAATCAACTAAACTTCAATAAAGATTTTTTTAGAGCAAGCAAAATATTGACAATTGGTAAAGAATTTACAAACTATATTTCATTGAAGGATCATGTTTTACCTTTTACTGAAATAATAATAAATGAACCGTATTTATTTGTTCCAGAAAGAAAAGATTTTAATTTAAAAAGATATTTAGATAACAATTTCATTGCTCTAGCAGATGTTCTGTTTTCAAATACTAAAAACAAAGTAAATATTGTTATTTGTACTTTTATTAATGAGCATAATCAACATGAATCAGAATGGTATGATGCTGATACAAAATCATTTAAGACTTTATATGAATATATTAAGGATTATTTAACCGGTAAACTTGGCGGTGCTCGTTATAAATTATGGTTAATAATATCTCCTCAAGCACATAATGCAAGGCATGACAGGTATATTTTAACTAATTATCAATATTTAGAATGTGGAGCAGGTTTAACTTATTTTGATGATCGAGGCAGTTTTATCAATCGTGGTGAAGCATTGCATCTATATAGTATTATGCATGATGAGGCTCGTAAATCATTATTGCCAACAATCATTAATAAAATACAAACCAAGGTAATTGATAGTTTAAAAGCTTCAAAACCTGATAGAATATTTGGAGCAGAACAAGGAGATTCACATTTTCTAAATTTTTAAATAACAATGCACAACCACTGCATAGTTCCGTTTTTTCTTTGCAGAGTTATTAAAATAAATAGTAAGACAAAAATAAAAAGCTATTCAAAAAAATAATTTTAACAATGCACAATCACTGCACTATTAGTTTTTTTCTTTGCATAATCAATCAAAAGATAAACAAACAAAACAAATGAGTAATAATAAAAAAGTAGATGTAAGCTTCATTTTTCAAATAACCGATAAGGTGCTTTGGAATGTGTTTCGCAAAAATGAAATTGGAGATGTATTGTTACCGTTTGTGGTAATCCGCAGGCTAGATTGTATTTTAGAACCAGTAAATAATCATGTTAGAGTATCATACGAAAACTTTAAAGATAAAGTTAGCGAGGAAAAATTAGCTCCTATTTTGAAGAAAGCCGCTGGCGGTTTAGATTTCTTCAATATTTCTAAACACACTTTAGAATCTTTAAAGGAAACACCAAAAACCATAGAGATTGATTTCAATAATTATATAAATGGATTTAATAAAGACGTTCGAGATATTCTTGAAAATTTCCAGTTCGATAAAGTCATTGCGCGATTAGTAAAGAATAAATTACTTTATCAAATGATTGATGCAATTTGTCAAGTGGACTTACATCCAAAAAAGGTAGACAACCATCAAATGGGGTATATTTTCGAAGAGTTAATTCGTATTTCAAATGAGCAAAGTAATGAAACTGCTGGAGAGCATTTCACGCCTAGAGATGTTATTGATTTAATGGTTAAAACCGTTTTCAGTACTGAAAAAGATACTTTTAGAGAAAAAGGAATAATCCGAACTATATATGATCCAGCACTAGGAACAGGTGGTATGATTAATTTAGCAAAGAATTATGTTATTGATGACCTTTGTACGGATATATCACAAAAACCCACAATTACTACTTATGGTCAGGAAATAAATGAGCAATCATATGCCATAGCAAAAGCAGAAGCTTTAATTACTGGTGAAAACATCGACAATATTCGACACGGAAATAGTTTTACCGAAGACCGTTTTCCAGACAAGCATTTTCATTACATGTTTGCAAATCCTCCATATGGTGTAACCTGGAGTAAAGATGCAGCTTTCATTCAGAACGAAAATGCCAATCCAAGTGGCAGATTCTATGCAGGATTACCTCGTACTAGTGATGGTCAGTTATTGTTTTTACAGCACATGATTAGTAAAATGGAGCGCGAAGGCAGTAAAATAGCAGTTGTTACAAATGGTTCACCATTATTTACAGGTGATGCTGGCAGTGGTGAAAGTAGTATACGCAAATGGATCATTGAGAACGATTGGTTAGATTGTATAATAGCATTGCCAAAAGATTTATTCTACAATACTGGTATCAATACTTTTATTTGGTTTATCGATAACAACAAACCAAAATACCGTAGAGGAAAAGTACAACTTATCAATGCTAATGTTCCAGAAGACAAAGCGAATAATATAGAAGGTTTTTGCCGTCCTGAAAAACGCAGCTTAGGAAATAAGCGCAACAAAATCGAAGAGAATCATATCGAAAAATTGGTGGCTATGTATACAGCTTTTCAAGAAAATACTTATTGCAAAATTTTCAATAATGAAGATTTTGGTTTCTATCAAATTGTGGTAGAACAACCAGTATATGATTCAAGTGGAAACCCTATAAGAGATAAAAAAGGGAATCTAAAAGCAAATAGTGGCAAACGCGACAAGGAAACAATTCCTTTAACTCAAGACATGGAAAAATATTTCGAAAGCGAAGTACTTCCTCATGTTCCTGATGCTTGGATTGATTTTGATAAAACGCGTATTGGTTACGAAATAAACTTTACGAAATACTTTTATGAATTTACAGGGTTGCGTTCTTCTTCTGAAATTAAAACTGAAATTGAAGATTTAGAATTTGGTAATGAAAATGAAAAGGGAATAACACAATTATTAAAAGATTTATTGGGATGATTAAGTATCATGAATATAAAGATTCTCATCTACCGTGGATAAATGAAATTCCAAATGAATGGATAAAGTCTAAGCTAAAATATTATTCAAATGTAATTACTGGTAATACTCCATTAACCTCAGTTGAAGAATATTTTTCCTATGAAGAAGGAACACCATGGATTAAACCAAGTGATTTAAAAGAATTTAGTGAGATTAATTCATCTAAACAATATCTTACTGATTTTGGATTAAAACAATCTCGTTTGGTTAGAAAAGGATCTGTCTTAATTGGTGGAATTGGCGATATCGGTAAATTAGGTTTTGCAGGATGTGATTTAACTACCAATCAACAAATACATTCTATTGAGGGCAATCCAAACAAAATTGATGATGATTTTTTAAAATATTTACTATTTATCTCAATAGCTGAGTTGCAAAAAAAATCCTCAAGTGTAGTATTATCAATACTTACTAAAACAAAGCTGTTAGATTTAGATATTATAGTACCTCCAATTAATACTCAGCGTAAAATTTCTTTATATATTAATTACCAACTTGAAAT
>Ga0081606_1000812_pt1 | contig 11196 bp, 7 predicted proteins | sample EareggfetidaYelm_FD_71127 | JGI IMG/M metagenome (GOLD analysis project Ga0081606, IMG submission 71127) | Earthworm egg capsule microbial community from the University of Washington, USA - E. fetida Yelm (SPADES assembly) (version 2) | ecosystem: Host-associated > Annelida > Reproductive system... | reverse complement strand
GTCAGCGCAATGGACTGCCAGAGCGCGAGCGCAACTGCCGGGTGCCGGGCAGGCCAGCGCGCGCGGGTAAGTGCCTGCGGCACCGGCCATGCGACGGCCACTGCGATGAGGGCGAGTCCCGCTGCGGCGACATACACCGCGCCTAATCCTTGGCCTTTCTAAGATCGTTGAGGATGCGCCGTAGTGCTCGTGCCCCGTCATCGCCAACGGTTCCGACAAAGCGCGCGAGCGCGGCATCCCGATCGTGCTCGTGGGACAGCACCTGGTGCATGAGTGCTGCGGTGTGTTCGGGGCGGCTCAGTTTGGCTCGGTAACGGTGCGGTCGTACCCCACGATCACGGGCAACAAATCCCTTTTTTTCCAGTCGGGAGAGCACCGTGAGCACTGTTGTCGTGGCATTGTCGCGCGAGGGGAGCCTGTCGCGAACCTCGTTTGCCGAAAGTGCCTGGTCACTCGACCAGAGAGTATCCATGATCGCGCGCTCGAGTTCTCCGAGATTATGCATGCGAATCAGACTACCGCTGATCCGATGTTTGTTCTACGTTGTGTAGTATTACTACGTGGTGTAGAAAAGAGGCTCTCGAGCCTAGGTTCGATAGTCCGTACCGTCGTGGAGCGTGCTGCCCACCACCACGGCGCACGGCGAACCGGTGCCGCCGACCAGAAAGGACACCGTGAACGACATCCTGGACCCACTGCTGCTTGCACGATGGCAATTCGGACTCACGACGGTCTATCACTTCCTCTTCGTTCCGCTGACCATCGGCCTAGTCACGTGCACGGCGGTGTTTCAGACCGCGTGGTACCGAACCGGAAAGCTTCACTATCTGCGAATCACCCGGTTCTTTGGCTCTATCTTCCTCATTAATTTTGCAATGGGGGTGGTCACCGGCATTGTGCAGGAGTTTCAGTTCGGCATGAACTGGTCGGAGTACTCCCGGTTTGTCGGGGACGTCTTTGGTGCCCCGCTCGCAATGGAAGGACTCCTCGCGTTCTTCTTGGAAGCAACGTTTATTGGGCTCTGGATCTTTGGTTGGGACAAGCTACCCCGAGGCATCCATTTGGCAACCGTCTGGGTCACCGCGGTTGCAACAATCGCCTCGGCCTATTTCATTATTGCGGCGAATGCGTTCATGCAGAACCCTGTTGGGTTCACCATTAACCCAGAGCGACACCGCGCCGAACTCACCGACGTGTGGGCGCTGCTGACAAACAAGGTGGCGCTCGCCGCCTTCCCGCACACCATCGCCGCGAGCTTCATGGTGGCCGCGGGACTCATCATTACCGCTGCCGCGTGGCATCTTGCGCGAAACCAGCATCTCGACACGATGCGATCAACGCTCAAGTTTGGTCTCTGGCTTATGATCGGTGCGGGCGCGGTGACGGTGCTGACCGGTGACCAGTTGAGCGTCGCAATGGTGAGCACCCAGCCGATGAAGATGGCCGCGGCCGAAGCAACATTCAAAACGGTGTGCGGTGCCGATGCCTCCTTCTCACTCTTCACGCTTGGCACCCCGGATGGCTCGGGTGAGCTGTTCTCGGTCCGTGTGCCCTATCTGCTCTCGCTACTGTCAACAAAAACATTCGACGGGTGCGTGGAGGGCATTAACGAGTTGCAATCCCAGTACGCGCAGGCCTTTGGTCCCGGTGACTACACCCCGGTGTTGTGGATCACATACTGGGCGTTCCGTTGGATGATCGGCCTCGGCGCGCTGCACGTTCTTGTCGCCGCGGTGGGGCTGTGGCTCACCCGGAAGGGTCGGGTGCCCCGCAATCGGTGGGTATGGCGGGCTGCGGTCTGGAGCTTCCCACTGTCACTGGGTGCGATGATCGTCGGATGGATCTTCACCGAAATGGGTCGGCAACCGTGGATCGTATTCGGCCAGATGATGACTTCCTCAGCGCTCTCCCCGAACGTGACCGGCCTAGAGGTGCTCATCTCGCTCGTCGCCTTCACCCTCGTCTATGGCGTGCTCGCGGTCGTCGAGGTCAGACTCGTCATGCGCGCCGTAAAGAAAGGGCCACCGGATGTCGGTGAACCCAACCCGCACACCGGTCGCGTCGAACCCGCCACCACGGTCTACTAGGAGCTCGCCATGGATCTGCCAACACTCTGGTTCTGGATCGTCGCGGTCCTCTTTGTCGGCTACTTCGTGCTCGACGGTTTTGACTTCGGCGTGGGGATGTCCCTGCCGTTTCTCGCTCGTGACGACACCGATCGGCGGGTGCTCATCAACACGATCGGTCCGGTGTGGGATCTCAACGAGACGTGGGTGATCGTCGCGGGGGCAGCGTTGTTTGCCTCTTTCCCGGAGTGGTACGCCTCGCTGTTTTCCGGTTTCTATCTCGCTCTTCTGCTCATTTTGTTAGCACTCATTGTGCGTGGTGTCTCTTTTGAATATCGGCATCAGCGACCCGAATCGCGATGGAAGGCTTGGTTCGATCAGCTGATTATCATCGGATCGGCGGTGCCAGCGCTGCTGTGGGGTGTTGCGTTTGCCAATGTTGTGCAGGGTGTTCCGCTGGATGCATCCCACAACTTCACCGGCACTCTGCTGACGCTGCTCAATCCCTATGCGCTACTCGGCGGGGTGACAACGCTGCTGCTCTTCTTCACGCACGGGGTCGTGTTTGTCTCACTGAAAACCGAGGGTGAGATGCGATTGCGCGCCCAGCGGTTGGCACGGACATCCGGGGCAATCACGATTCTCGCCGCCGCATCATTCCTGCTCTGGACGGGGCTGGCACACGGAACACTGTGGTTCTGGCTTCTCGCGGCCGTGGCCGCGGTCGCGCTCATCGGTTCGTGGATCACGAATGCTCGTGGCTCAGAGAGGGTAGCGTTTGCGCTGACTGCGGTGACAATTGCGGCAGCCGTGCTCGCTCTGTTCGCATCGCTGTTTCCCAGCGTGCTTCCGGCCTCGAACGACCCGGCCAATAGTCTCACGATCATGAATGCCTCGAGTACTCCCTATACACTCACAGTCATGAGCTGGGTGGCACTGTGTTGCCTGCCGCTTGTGCTTGCCTATCAGACGTGGACGTACTGGGTGTTCCGGAAACGGGTGACCCGTGGTGTGGTGGAGGCAGATATAGACGGCAGTATGGAGGTGTCCCAGCCCATCGGAGGTAGCTCGGTGTGAAACCGCTTGATGTTCGTCTACTGCGCTATTCTCGTGCAGCGCGCGGCTTCTTTTTGGGGGCAGCACTGCTCGCCGGTGTGCAGGCGACGGCGACAGTGGTGGCCGCGGGGGCACTCACGATGGTTGTGACCGGGGTGCTTGGAGGATCGGGAGGCGGCGGTGCGGGAACCGGTGGTGCGGGAACCGGTGGTGGGGGAACCGGTGGTGGGGGATTCGCTGGTGTCTGGCCGGTAGGCTCGTGGCCTGACGGGTGGGGGCTCGGTGGATGGCTAGGATGCTTCCTCGCTGCGGTTGTCATTCGGTCGCTGTGCGTGTGGTTCTGGGAGGTGTTGTCCACCGAAGGCGCTATCCGGGTGAAACGCGATCTGCGGGCGGGCGTATTACGCGTGGTCAGCGATCGGCACGGCGCTCGTGATCATACCTCGGAGATAGCATCCCTACTCGGACCCGGACTTGACGGGCTTGATGAGTACTTCGGGCGATTTTTGCCACACCTGGTGGCAACCATCATCGTCACGCCGATACTCGTTGCGGCCGTGTGGTGGGCAGACCCGCTCTCGGGAATCATCCTCATCATTGTGCTCCCGCTGATCCCGCTGTTTCTGGCATTGATCGGAATGGCGACCGCCTCGGTGCAGCGACGGCAGTGGGACAGTTTGCGCACGCTGTCGACGGCGTTTCTCGAAACTGTTGGTGGACTCACAACCCTGAAAATTTTTGGCCGAGCCCGGCGACAGCTTGAACGAGTTGAACGAGTAACCGATGAGTATCGTCGGGCGACCATGAAGGTATTGCGGGTTACGTTTCTGTCGGGTTTCACACTGGAGCTGGGCGCGAGTCTCTGTGTCGCCCTGGTCGCCGTGTCGATTGGGCTCCGACTGGTTTCTGGCAACATGACGCTCACGGTGGGGCTGGTCGTGCTGTTACTGGCACCGGACGTGTTTGCTCCGATCCGGGCGGTGGGGGCGGCCTTCCACGCCTCGACGACGGGGACGACAGCGCTGACGGAGGCACTGGCGTTGGTGTCGGCACCGGCACGGGATGTCTCGGCACAGGACGCGCTCGTGTCACGCGTTCCCGTATCGGCGGGTTCTGAAGCTGGGGTTGTTTCTGGGTCTGGAGTTGTTTCTGGGTCTGGGCCTGGGCCCGGGGTCGCTTTCGGGCCCGGGGTCGGGCCCCGGTCTGAGTCTGGGCCTGTTTCTGGATGTGGGCCTGACCCTGTACGTGGCCCCGGTGCGGGCCTGGTTGTCCGAGACCTCCGGGTTGTTAGTGCCGGTGATTTTCCACTAACGCAGATCGATCTCCTGTCCCCGCTCGATCTCGACGTCACACCCGGGCAGATTGTTGCGGTGGTCGGTGAATCTGGTTCGGGTAAATCGTCGCTGCTGGCAGCGCTGATGGGGTTTCGGGATGCCACGGGGACCGTGCTGCTCGACGGACATCCGCTCATTCTCGGCACCGCAGCGGCTCGCGCTCGGATGGCGTGGGCGGGGCAAACCCCGACGCTGGTAACCGGAAGCATTGCCGAGAACGTGTGTGTTGGCGACCCGACAGCCGACCCGGCACTGCTCGTGCGGGCGCTGAGGCTTGCGGGGGTTGAACTCGACCCCCGGCTTCGGTTGGGGCCGGGCGGTAGCGGGCTCTCCGGCGGGCAAGCGCAGCGAGTTGCGACGGCGCGAGCCATCCATCGACTGGTCAGTCGCGACGGTGCGCTGCTGCTGCTTGACGAACCGACCTCGGCGCAGGACGATGCGCGGGAGCGCGCACTGATCGCGGGACTGCGGGAGCTAGCTGCTGAGGGACGGTGTGTGCTTCTCACAACCCACCGCGATGCTCTCGCCGCCGCAGCTGATATTCGGGTCGAATTGGCGGTAGCGCGTGCGTGAGACGAACGCGCAGACCCATTCCCACATCGCGCGCGCCGAGCGGCACCGGGGCACGCCCTCGGGCGAACGGGCGAATACTCAACCCACCGACCGGGCAACTACAGGCCCCGCCACTGTGCTCCGGTGGGCGGTGCCGTCGTGGCACCGCCTGCTGCCGGGAGTGTTGTTCGGAATTCTGTCGGCAGGTTGCAGCGTGGCCCTGCTTGCATGTTCGGCGTGGCTCATCGTTCGTGCCTCGGAGCAGCCGCCGATTCTCTACCTCTCGCTCGCGGTGGTGGGGGTGCGGGCCTTCGCGCTTGGCCGCGCGAGTTTCCGCTACCTCGAGCGACTTGTCGGGCACGAGGCATCCTTCCGGCAGTTAGCCCGGGTGCGCACGCGCGTGTTTGCGCGGTTATTAGAGCTTGCTCCCGATGTGCTCACCGGTCGTCGTCGGGGCGATCTGCTGGCGCGGTTTGTGGGTGATGTTGACGAATTGCAGAATCTGTCGCTGCGGGTGCTGCAGCCGCTGGTGAGCGCGACCACTGTGCTTGTGCTCACGGTGATCGGAATGGCGCTGGTGGTTCCGGCGACGGCGGTCGCGCAGTTGGGATGCCTCATCGTCGGTGTTGCGGTGACCATACTTGTGCAACACCGTATTGCTGCGGGAGCGGATACACACATCCAGGCGGCGCGGGGCGAGTATCAAGCCGCGGTCGTGGAGTACGTGCAGGCGCGTGAGGTGCTCGTTGCCTTTGACGCTGACCGGATGGCTCAGCAGCGGATCGCCGCACTGGAGATCACACTGGCGCGGATGATTCGCCGTCGCGCCGTTGCGTCAGGGGCCGCCAGCGCCGTTATGACGGTGGTCGGTGCGGCCTCGGTTGTCGGCTGTGCTCTCACCGCAGCACCGGTGCTTATTGCGGGTCGGATCGATGCCCCGGTGTTTGCCCTGTTGTGCCTCATACCGCTCGCGATTGCTGAAGTAGCCGCAGCCATCCCGGCGGCCTTCGCCGGCTACCGGTTCGCGCGCGCGAGTGCCGCGCGGGTCGGCACAGTCATGGATGGTGCGGTGCTTGCCCCATCCGAGTTGAGCGACTCCGCGGTCTCGAGCGGATCGTTTGGGTGGCCGGGAGCCTCCAACCTGGTCGAACCCTCCAGCGGAATTGGAGCATCCGGGCCGGTTCCAAGGAGCGCGCCACTGCTTGTTCTACGGGATGTCTGGGCGCGACGCCTGCCGGGCTCCAACTCTGCAGCCCTCTGCGGCATCACCCTCACTGTTCATCCCGGTGAGCGAGTGCATATTCGAGGTGACTCGGGTGCCGGAAAATCGACGCTCGCACACGTGCTCGTGCGATTGCTCGACTACGAGGGTTCCTACACGGTCGCGGGGGTGGAGGCATCCCGGATAGATCCCGCTCAGGTGCGATCCCGCGTGGGGCTTGTCGAGCAGCAACCGTGGCTGTTCAACGAGAGTATTCGACAGAACCTCATCTTTGCCCGGGATACCGCAACGGACGAAGAACTGCTCGCGGTGTTGGACACCGTGGGCTTGGGCACCTGGGTGCACGAGCGTGGCGGGCTCTTGGCACCGGTGGGTGAGCGTGGTGGGCTTGTCTCAGGCGGGCAGGCGCAACGACTCGCGCTGGCTCGGGCCATCCTCGCCGATTTTCCGGTACTCATTCTTGATGAACCAACCGCGAGCGTTGATCCGCCTCGTGCTCGCGCTCTGCTGCGCGACCTGGTGCGGTCGGCCGAACGGGCCGGTCGCACCCTCATTGTCATCTCGCACACCCCACTGGAGCCGGGGCTTGTTGACCGCCACGTTACGCTCGCTGAAGGTCGTTTAGAGTGATGGCGGCAGCAGCGCACGGCCACGCTCGCAAGAGATCGGTGTCACGCCACCGATTCGGCACCACACCGTTGGCGAGCGATGATTCTGGTGTAACTGCTGCCTGAGGTTTCCGGAAGGGTGCCGCGGGTGCACCGCTTACTGTGCGTGAACTGCCACGCGGCGCTCACGAGAGGTCGAGTCACAATAGGCTGAGGGGATGCCCCGCCCCGCTCACGTGCGCGAACTCGGGCTCTGGTGTGACCCCGAGCGAGTGTTTCAACAACTCGGCCCGCACGAACCATGGCTGGTCTGGCTCGACTCAGGTGTTAACGCCACGAGAGGGAAGAGCATTATCGCGGTTGGCCACCCCGGGAGTACCGTTGTTACAGCATATGCCGCGAGTGGCATACTTTCGACGCGGCAACTCGACGGAGATGCCACAGCGGTTGAGTGCGTGGACAGGATCAGTGCTGAGTGGGCGAACAAGGGCGATGACCAGGCCCGGTCCCCGAACGCGGACGCGGGTGATCCCGAGTGCGCGGACAAGGGCAGCGCTGAGCGCGCGGATGAGGCGAGCGCCGAGTGTGCGGACAAGGGCAGCGCTGAGCGCGCGGATGAGACGAGCACTGAGTGTGCGGAGAGAGTCGATGCTGAGCGTGTGGAGGGCTCGTGCGACGGGCGCGGTGCCGCGGCATCCCTGTTTGATAGGCTCGCCGCGGCCCTCAGTGCGGAGCTTGCCGGGCTTCACACGGTGTGCGTTGATCCGCCAGGCTCCCCTCCTAGCGCCGTGGGCTCGGCGGGATTACTCGGTTGGTACGGCTGGTTCGGGTACGAACTTGGTGCGAGTATCAACGGTGTCGTGCCGAGCGCTTCGGATGCTCCGGGCGCTTCGGATGCCCCGGGCGCTTCGGATGCCCCGGATGCCCCGGATGCCCCGGACGCTGTTTTCCTTTTTGTTGATCGAGCGTTGGTTTTTGATCATGAAGCGCGCGCTGTCCGTCTGGTGTGGTGTGGTGACGACCATTCGCAGTGGGCAGCTGCCACCGAACGCAGCATCCTCGCCTGGGCCGCGGAGGAGACTCTACCGTCGGGAGCAGCCGCCCCCGGAGGGGAATTCCCTTCGTTAGAGTTCAACGAGACTGCACCATCGCGGGCACCGCGCTGGCACCACACTCCGACCGAGTACGCCGACCTTATTGTGTGCTGCCAGACCGCGATCGCTCGCGGTGATGCCTACCAGTTGTGTCTTACCAACCGTATCGATATTGATGTTCACCCCGATCCGGTTGCAACATATCTCGCCCTGCGGCACGCGAGTCCGAGCCACCACGGCGGGTTTCTGCGGTTCGGTGAGCACACTCTGCTCAGCGCGTCCCCCGAACAGTTTGTGCGTGTCAGCTGCGAGGGGCTTGTCGAGACCAGACCGATGAAGGGTACTCGGCCGCGGGGTGGCGATGAGGCATCCGATCGTGCTCTTCGTGCTGAACTGCTTGCCAGCGACAAGGAGCGCGCCGAAAACCTCATGATTGTTGACCTCATGCGCAATGACCTGTCGCGCATTGCCAGACTCGGTACCGTCACCGTGCCGAGTTTGCTCGTGGTTGAGCAGTACGCGCAGGTGCACCAGCTGGTGTCGACGGTTCAGGCGCGGTTGCGTTCGGGACTCACCGCGCTGGATGTGGTTCGGGCGGCATTCCCGGCCGGTTCCATGACCGGCGCGCCGAAGCAGCGCGCGATGGAGCTGTTACGAGAGTTCGAGGATGGCCCGCGAGGAGTGTACTCCGGCGTGTTTGGATACCTCGGACTCGACGGTTCCGCCGACCTTGCCATGGTCATCCGTTCGATCGTGTTGACCCCAACGGGCGCGAGCATCGGAACGGGCGGCGGAGTCACGGCTCTCTCGCACGTCGCGGAAGAGATCGCGGAGACCCAGCTTAAGGCACGAGTGCTACTGCAGGTGCTTGGCGCTTCATTGCCCACCGTGCGGTGACACACGGCTCACCGCGATCCTCCACGTTAGCCCCGCAGGCTTCACCCACCGCGTGGCGGCACACGGGTCTGGTTACGCAGCGGACGATCAACGGCCCGTTGCCCAACACCCTGCGGCAACACACAGATCCGGTGTGTGGGATAACTTCGGGTGGAGCACTCCCGGTTACCTAAGGATTTATGCGGTTTCGATGTGCGTCGCTGCGCGCGCAATGAGCACGTCAACGTGAGCCTGCTTCAGGGCGTGCGCGAGATCAGCCGGGGGTTTGGCGTCCGTGACGAGGTAGTCGGCATGATCAAGTTCCGCGATCTGGGCGAAGAGGGGCTGGGTGAATTTTGAGGAGTCGGCCAGGATCGCTACTTTTGCCGCACGTTCCATCATTTCTCCCATCATGATGGCTTCTGCGAGGTTGCTTGTTGAGTAGCCATCTCGGGCCGATACCGCTCCAACCGAGATAAGCGCGAGGTCGCAGCGCAGTTGCAGGTCGCGACCACCTGGAAATTGGAGACTTACCGGGCCGATTGTGGCCTGTCCGCCAAGTCGCACTGACCCGCCGAAAACATAGATATCGCGGACTGTGTTGGGTGAAATTTCGGCAGCAATGCGGAGGTTGTTTGTGGCGATGGTGAGGTCTCGGCGTTCACTCAGGTGACGCACGACCGACAGTGTCGTTGTGCCCGCATTGAGCATCAGGACAGAATTGTCTGACACAAGAGTTGCGGCGAGAGCGCCTATTTGGTCTTTCTCGGTGGGGTGTTGTCGCATCCGCACATCGAGTTTTTTCTCAGCGGCGGCGACCGCGTTCACGCTGACCGCACCACCGTGGGTTCGAACAACCAGACCTTCCTTGTGAAGTTGGTGAAGGTCTCGGCGTACCGTGTCGCGGGAGACGTCGAAGCGCTCTGCCAGCTGGTTTACTGTAACCTGCTCTGCTTCTGACAGATACGAGACAAGCTCGGCTTTGCGGCCGGCCGGCAGCCGGGTGGGTGCAGGTGTTGTTCGCGTAACCACCTCTCATTCATACCAGAACATGCAGCGGGATGCCGGTGTCAACGCACAGAACCACAGAATAATCGTGCATGATACTGCACGTTTGTGCGTGATTTGGCGGAACCTGCCCGTATCTCCGGCGTCTACCGGCACGAAGTTGCGCTGAGGCTGCCCCATTTCGCACTATCGCACCCGCATTGATGCTTGTATCTGCGAGTATCTAAGTGTATGATCGATCGAAGATGCGCAAAAGCTGACATATGTGCATATAGCAGCAAAATACTGAAACGATCGGAGAGAAATGAGCAAAGACGCTCACAGCACCACGAGACGACGGGCAGCGCGAATTTCAGCCGCGATGCTCGTTTCGGCAACAACGTTCCTCACGGCCGCGTGCAGTAATTCAGGCGGCAGTGGGGGAGCCTCTACCCAAAAAGTCGAACTGACCTTCTCACAGTGGTGGGCTCCAGAGATGCCCTCAGGAGCGCTCCAGCGTGTGATTGATGAGTTCCACACAGCGAACCCACTCATCAGTGTGAAGCTCATAAGTGCACCGTTCGCGTCTTTGCAGACGCAAACAATCTCGCAGGCAGCCTCCGGCACGCTGCCCGATGTCGTTGGTCTCGACGGGTCATGGGTGAACCCTCTCTATAAACAGGGGGCTCTCTTGAACCTGAGCGAGGTGATGAAGACGGCAAACTACGACCCCAAGAATCTGGCCAGCCAGGTCGGTTTCAACGGGTCCACCTACATGATTCCGGTCGTGAACTTTGTCTACCCGCTCTTCACAAATGATGAGATTCTCGCCAAGGCAGGAATCTCTAAGCCACCGTCAACCTGGAGTGAATTCGAGTCCGCGGCTAAGAAGATCAGCCAGACCGTGGATGGTGTGAAGGGCTGGATCGCTCCGCTGGGAACGACAAACCCAAACGGGGCTCAGAACGACATCCTCTCGTGGGCCTGGGCCTCGGGAGGCAGCATGCTCAAGGACGGCAAACCAGCGCTGACCGGCAATGAAGAGGTGAGAGGTGCGGTGAACCTGGTCAAAAACCTCGTAGAGTCAGACTCGGTTGTCGCCGGAGCCGCAAATCTGCAGGAGATCGACAAGGTTCAGAATTTTATCAATGGTCGTGTCGGCATGATGGTGGATTCACTCGCTCACGTTACCACCATCGTCAAAGGCAACCCCGGTCTGAAATTCTCCGTCTCGACACAGCCTGCCGTAGATGGCTACTCGGGCAAGCACGGGATTGTCACTGCATCGTGGGGAATCGGTGTGTCAGCTAAATCCAAGCATCCCACCGAATCGTGGAAGCTCGTACAGTTCCTCATGGACAAGAATGCCAATTCCACACTGGCGACTCTTGCCAATGGATT
>Ga0081606_1000811_pt1 | contig 11199 bp, 8 predicted proteins | sample EareggfetidaYelm_FD_71127 | JGI IMG/M metagenome (GOLD analysis project Ga0081606, IMG submission 71127) | Earthworm egg capsule microbial community from the University of Washington, USA - E. fetida Yelm (SPADES assembly) (version 2) | ecosystem: Host-associated > Annelida > Reproductive system... | reverse complement strand
TTAATTTGAATGAAACCAAAATCACAGACGCGGCGGCTGTTATTTTAAGAAAGAATCCCGCAATTAAAAATATCTATACAGCCAAAAGTTATAAGCGATAAGCGATGCCTTGCGACTTACGTTTTCGCACGGCATTTACGGGAAAGACGCCGAGTCAGTCTTTTTCTGGTTCTTTTTGTGATTGCCGTTCGTAAAGTTCTTTGCGGAAGACTTGTTCTCTGTTGAGCCAAAAACTTGCGGGAATGCCCAAAACCTTCTCTAATTGAACCGCAACAGCAGTTGTAATAGGGTATATTACAAATTGTCGCAGCTATACAACTTGCTTTTCATGATACGTTTGGGCTAATTCTATAACTTTATCCCATTTATGCCTCATGTCAATAGCCCGTAGATTTAACATATTTTGCGCCCCCCTTATAGTCCATCGTTGCCCCGATAATTTTAACCGTTTTTGTACTACGGTTCGATGAGCCGATTCGATGGCCCCGGAACCAATGATGCCTAGCCCTATTGATAAATATCTTTTATAGTCCATTCTGTCGGCGTTGTCCTGATAGTATTTTATTATTTTTTTAGCCATTGACTTACAGGGCGCAATCTCCCTAATATTCTCCCTCACTTTTTGCAAGCGACTGTCCAACAGCAACTCCTTTTGTCGATCTGCCCATTGTTTTGTTTTTAATTCGTCCTCCTTGAAAACGACCTTCGCATAGTCATATTGAAAATGAGGGTTTTTATTTTTTTGGTTCCGATTTTCGCACTGCCAATCAGGGCGCCGTATCATCAAGGGGCGGCCTTCGCCAACGACCTTGACCAACACCCCTTCCCTTTCACAAACACGGACTATTTCATATAAGAATCCGACTCTGCCACGGTTGTTTTTCCGTCTTTTGAAAGAGTGTAGTTAAATCCCTTTTGCACAGAGTAGGCGCCGTGCTCTCCTTTTTTATTGACGGCCAAATAGCCCACTTGAATTTCTTTATAATTATAGCGTTTCACAATTCTCTTAATGGCTTCTTCGCAGGCTTGTTGCGGCGTTTTTCCCGCGCGCATCAATTCCACAATTAAAAACGAACCCAGCGTTTTAAGAACAAACTCGCCCACGCCCGTAGCGCAGGCGCCTCCCGTTTCATTGTCGCAAAACATGCCGGCGCCGGGCACCGGCGAATCCCCCACCCTTCCGTACATCTTGAAAGCTACTCCGCTCGTGGAGCAAGCGCCTGAAATTTCTCCTTTATTCCCCAATGCCAAAATGCCGATAGTGTCGTGACGCTCAATATTCACTTTGGGCTCGTACTTTGCCTGCTTCTTCCATTCCTCCCACGCTTGTTTAGATTTTTCTGTCAATAAATTTTCTTTCTTAAATCCTTGCGAAACGGCAAACTGAAAAGCCCCGTCTCCCGACAACATCACGTGCGGCGTTTTCTCCATCACCGCCCTCGCCACCGAAATGGGATGCATGATGCCTTCCAAAAAAGTAACCGAACCTGCATTGCCCTTTTCATCCATAATGCAGGCGTCCAACGTTACGTGTCCGTCTCTGTCGGGATAGCCGCCGTAGCCCACGGTGGTATTGTCGGGGTCGGCTTCGGGTACGCGCGCCACAGCCTCCACGGCGTCTAAAGCGCTGCCATTTTTTTGCAAAACCAGCAAGCCTGCTTTGTTGGCTTTCTCATTTTGCCAAGTTGAAATAATTACGGGAAATGAATTTTTCGCGGGAACGGCGTCCGTCGTTGCGGGGAGAACAGACGTCAGGGCAGCGGTTTTCAAAAATGTGCGGCGTTTCATGGCGGATAGTTTATAGCGATTGTTTATTTGAAAAAATCAGCTCAATATATTCACAAAAAAATATCTTTGCAAACTCTGTCATTAGCCCGTTAATTAGCCGAAAGAAAAAACTATTTTCTGATGGATGATTCGCGCACAATCAATTTTGTGTCCAGCACTTTGCTTACGGGAACGGGGTCTAATTTGTCTTTCATTTTTTGCTCTATCTGCGAAATCAAAAGTTTTGCGGCTTCTTGTCCCATTTCAAATCCGGGCTGATCGACGGTGGTAAGGGTCGGTTGCATGAACTCCCCGTTTTGCCAGTTGCTGAATCCCGCTACGGCAATATCATTTGGCACCGAAAGCCCCATTTCTTTAATGCCCTTAATGGCGCCAATCGCCAAGGGGTCAGTGCTTGCAAAAATGGCTTCGGGCTGTTCTTTGGGAAGGCGTTTTTTTATCTCTTCGCAAGCCTCGCCGATCTCCCCCGTTTCGCAAGAAAACAGCAAATTAGTATCCTCCGGGATGCCCGCTTCTTTCAAGGCGTCCGCATACCCTCGGTAACGATCGACGGTAATCAGCAAATGCGACGGTCCCTTGATATGCATAATTTTCTTGTTGCCTTGGTCAATCAGATGCTTCACCGCTTTCTTGGCGCCGGCGTAATCGTCCACGGTTACGCTGCTCACCGAAGGCATGTCGTATTTTCTGTCAAAAAACACCAAAGGCATGCCGCGCTTCATTATCCATTCGATGTGTTCCACGTCGGTGGTCTCTCGGGAGATGGAAAGCAATATGCCGTCCACGCGGCTGTTGAACATGGTTTTCAAACTGCCGGCCTCCACCTTGGCCGACTCGCGAGACTGCGCAAGAATAACGCTATAACCCGCTTGGTGCGCCACCGACTCAATGCCATTAATCACCGTGGAAAAAAAGAAATGCACCACTTCGGGAATAACCACCCCCAGCGTATTCGTCTTTTTTGAACGTAAGCTCAAAGCCACAATATTGGGCTGATAATTCAGTTTTTGGGCTAACTCATTCACTGCCTTCTTAGTAGCCGTGCTGATGTCGGGGTGATCTTTTAACGCCCGCGAAACAGTGGAGGGCGAAATCCCCAACTCGCGTGCAATATCTTTGATGGTAATTTGACTAAAACTCATAAGGTCTTCGGTTTTTATGCTTTAACGAAAGTGCTAGTTTACGACATTTATGCGATTATTTGACAATAAACTTGAATATTTTTTAAAATAATTAATGACTAAATGATCAGCGATTAATAGTTACAAGGGTCTGAAATAAGTTGCAATAATAAGGATAGTTTGCGCAATATAAAAATATAAACAAGGGTAAAATATTGCGTGTATGACTTGAATCCGCCCGTCTGAAACCGGGGCAATTCAAAAGACGGAGGCAATTTTGGCATCCGTTCAATGAGCAGTTTTAATCCTTGGACAATCGCCATTGGGTTATTAATTGCTTAACGGCCGCGCCTGATGCGCACGCCGCTCCCCCGACTAAACATCCGGTCAAGACGGTAAGCAACAGCGCATTGGCGGGAAGAAGAAGGTTTATTTTTTGACTTAGCAGGGAATGGTTGGCGTGGTCTAAACATAGCGCGGCAATAAGCCACAGCCATCCAAGGGCAAGTCCTGAAACAAAAGCAGTGCCTAATCGCTTGATGAAAAAACCGCCCATAAAGCATACCAGGGCTGCGTACCACCACGGCAAGAAAAGTTGTGCGACAAAACAAACCAGGGCAATGGCAATGCTATAAAATACAATCTTCATAACTTAGGTTTTAAAGTAATCGTTTGCAAGGGCTGCGGGACGGCGTGCTTTCCGTCTCCGTAAAATTGTAATTGAGCATATTTTCCATTCGCCCAATCTTTCAAAAAAGTATTGTAGTAAGGGCTTCCCGGGTTGCCCGATTGTCCGCCGGGGTAGGCGCCCCACGCCCGCACCTCCTTTTCCAAACTCACCACCGTGCGCCAACTGGGGCCGTGCGTGTGTTTAGTGGCATTGATGATTTGACGATTGCCCCCATGCTGCACATGATAGCTGAAAGCAGGCAAGCCTTGAAGCAAGTGTCCGATAAAAGTGTCTTTATAATCTGCCCAACGCCACTTATCTTTTATGACGCTCATTTTTGCGGCGGCGGCGGCAAACGCTCTTTTCAAAATCATCGGAGCGGTTTCTGTTTCAGGCGTTTTTTTATTGTCAAAGAAAATTAAAGTCGGGTTTTCTTTAATCCATTTTATGGTTTGGTAGTCGGTGGGGAAGTCAATGGACTCAGCTTCCATTTCGTCCCAAATCAAAGGAATTGCTTCGTCCCACCATTCCTCAAAAAACGTGGCGCCTTCTGAATCCACATCGTCGTAAAAATCCCAAGACTTCAATTTTTTATAGGCCACTTTTTCATCGGCGGAAAAACTTGCGCTGTCCAACATAGTCAGCCAGAGGGGCAAACATTCCGATGCTTTGAGGTTGAAATTATCGTTTTGCAATCGCATCATATCCTCGGGCGTTATGTCATTCATCTCCCGCAGTCGCTGATTGATGCGGCGACCGCTATAGGTTGTATAGTAGTCGGCGGTAATGTAGTAAGGATAGGAAATATTGCAGGGATATTGATTGGCCGAACTCACAAATCCGCGGGAAGGATTTTTGCAGCCAATGGCATGTTCGGGAGGAATAAAATATCGCCACTCTTGCGAGGTCTTTGTTCCGTCGAGCAAAAACTTTCCTTCATACTTTCGCCGCGCGGGAAATTTTCCCTGTATGTGCATGGCGATGTCGCCGCTCACTGAAGCAAAAGCAAAGTTTTGGGCAGGGGCTTCGTAAAATTGCAATGCCTCGAAACAAGCGTCAAGAGAACGGGCGCGGTTTAGTTTATAAAATGCTAAAATCTCCCGCGAAGCATCATGCGAAATCCATCGAAAAGCCAAGTTTTCTTTTTTGCCGTGATGAAAATTAGAATCGTATGCAATGGGGCCGTGATGCGTATAAACTACCGTATCCGTAAAAACGTCGTCGCGGCGAACGCGGAATTTTTCCAATACTTTAACGGTCTTCTTCCAAGCCCCGTCGCTCCAGTATTCATTGCGGCTATTGTCTTTGAATTTTATTTTATAATAATCGCATAAGTCGCGCTGCGCATTGGTAACCCCCCAAGCGAGCGAGTCATTAAAACCGATCACCACCCCCGGCGCGCCGGGCAGAGAACTCCCCATCACGTTTATTTGCGGCGCGTGCAAATGAATGATATACCACACCGAAGGGAGCGTCAAATTCAAGTGCGGATCATTGCACAGCACAGGCGAACCCGAAGCGGTTTTCTTCCCGGACACAGCCCAATTATTGGAGCCGTTGCAGGGAGGAGGTTTTGGATGCAACGGCAACGGCACAAAATCATCGGGCAAGGCCAATGCGACGGTATCGTTTTTGTTGACGGCCTCAAACTTCCAGCCGTCGGGATTATCGACAATCGGCTCCGGAACATCTTCCCAATCAGGATAAAGAAAATCCACCATGTCGGCGCCCCAAAGTTTCAAAGCCTTGGTCATTGCCAAATCTTTATCGTCCATGTTAAGCCCCTGCGCCATTACTTTTAACAAAATAAGCGTCTTCAAGTTTGTCCACGGCTCCGGTTTGTAGTCGAGGAGTTTATATTCTACGGGAAAATCTTTTTCGGCGAGTTGCTTCACATAAGCGTTCACGCCTGCGGTGTAAGCGTCCAATACTTTTTTGCATGTCGTATCCTGCTCCATGCCATGCAATGCATTTCGCGCGCCGAATACAATTCCGAGTCGCCGTTGGGCGCGGTCGTGGTCGAGGGCTTTCTTTCCCGCGATTTCCGACAAACGTCCCGCCCCTGCCAATACCTGAAACTCCATTTGCCAAAGGCGGTCTTGCGCGGTGATAAACCCTTGGGCAAAATACAAGTCATCGTCGTTGGCGGCCTCTATGTGCGGAATTAAAACAGAATCGTACTGCACTTTCACTTCTCCTTTCAAGCCGGGGAGAAGTCTTGAAAAATCTTTTCTTTCGCTCTCCCCGTTTCTCCAAAATCCGCCGAATGGATCCAAAAATTTTCCGAACGGAGGAATATGCTTACCCATGTTCCAAGAATGATTTAAAAAAATCACCAGCGAAAGAGTGAAGAAGGGCAACAACAATTTGACGATTTTCATTTCAAATAAGGCTTTGTCGCAAAGATAGAATTTCGTCCCCAAAAGCCGCAAACATTTTTTTGATAAGCTTGAGTAAAGAGGCGAATGTTGCTCGCTTAATATACGGTTATTATGCGCATTAAAGCCCAAGACGTCGTCCGGGAACAGAACGCTTCTTTTCGGACTGCCTTGCAGTTTTTCAAAAAACACAGGCTTTTAAATGTCAGAGTTCTATGTCAGGTTCGCGGCGGAATATCGTCCCAAATTCAGCCGCTATCGGGCCTCTTTCAAATCTTCCTAAATTCGGGGGCAGGGGCTGAAGCGCCCCGCATTTGATTTCCTCAAAAAAAAACCGAAAGATTTCCAACATATTTATAATTATAGCAGTAAAAATAAAAAAGATTAATGTACATTTGTCGAAAGAAAACTGTCCGGTAAAACAAGACTTCCTCAAATGCTATGATTCAATATAAAAAGAAAGACTTTGAAAACCCTGCCATTGGCATGTTACTATGTGCGAAGAAAAACGATGCCGTAATAAAGATTTCATTGCGGGAAGATAACAAGACTATTATTGCAAGTGAGTACAGGTTATATTCACCGACAGAACAGCAATCAGAAGAAGAAGCGAAAAAGGAGATTGAAAAGAGAGGCAATATTTAAAAAATAAAGAGAGGTAACAATTAAAAAGGAAGAATATATTGCCTTCGGACGCAGGAAACCAATTTGAGAATGAAATAGAAGTTATGTTATATATTAAGCATAGCGTTAAATGTCGAAAATTTATGTACTACAGAGAAATAATAGTTGAAGCGCCTGCGGTAAAGCGCGGGCGTTCCTTTTATTTTGCAGTGCAGGGCTTCGACTCCCTTGGTACAAGTAATTGTGAATTAGCTCACGCTGTTATTTTTAAGAAATTCATATGCTCCAATTACAAGCCGGTTACACACTTGATTGTGTAAAGGAAATTTTAGAAAAAAACTACGATCGGGCAGAAGTTAAAGGGCTTTTGACCCAACTTTCTTTTTTCGATATTGAAATAAAATCAACCATTAGCTTTAAAGGCAATTCTGAATTAGAACAAACGCTTTCCGTCGCCCATAATATTATTTCAAGAGGTTTGCCAACAAGGCCTACGCTTTGGTTGGAAAATGAAATTTTAGAACGTTTTGGCCTAGCCCAACAAGATAAAAAACAGCTTGAAATTGGAACAATAAGGCAAGAACTAAAAATAGATAAAACATTAGTCCAAAAATTATTTCAGGCTTTGCACATTATTGACCCTGATTTAAAAGAACAAAAAATTTCTAAATACAAAATGCCTTCTTGGGAAAAGTTAGGAAGTGATTTTGAAGAGGGCTTTTTATACGAACAACTGCCTAAACATGCCTCGCCAATGTGGGCACAACTTTTCGAGCCCCAAAGAGAATTGGAAAACATTTTGCGGTTCTCTGCCTCCGCAGAGGACGAGATAGATAAATATTTGAACGGAAGCATTCAGATATTTAACGCACAGCAATTAGATTTTTCTTTTGAGTTCCCTTACTCCGTAAAGGAACAACGAGGTTTGATTGTTGAAATTGACGGAAGCCAGCACGAAGAATCTAATCAAAAATTTATTGACGGAAATCGGGATACCGCAACAGAAAAGGCAAAATGGGGAAAAGCGTTAAGAATTAAAACCGCTGAATGGAATAACATTGAAAACAAAATAAACATAATTAGACAGCTTGAAGACGAACAGTTGTTTAAGTTGATTAAGCAAAATTTTGAAAACCCTCTTTATCTCGAAAAAGAAGGTTTGACCGCCTTAGAATTATGCCTCATTCCTTTTGCGGTTGCCAGAATTCAAAAAACTATTATTCATTTGCTTTTTGAGGGCAAGCTGAATATTAATGCCAAGGAATGGAATATTGCAATAGCAGAGCAGGATATTCCTTGCGGGATTCTCGCAATTAAAGACCTGGAGGGACTTCTAACTCTCTTGTTTAATTTACAAGGAAAAACCAATGCGTTGCCAAAAACAAACGTGTTTGTTGAAAGCAATCAAAGATTTGCCGACGCCCGTTTTTATACCCCGACAAACCTTGACAGAAATAAAACTTATGACTTGCTTATTGATATTTCTGTTTTACAAAGAAGCGGGCTGTCAAAAATAAATGAAGGCATTAAGGCTAACACAAGGGTTTTAATTCGCTCGGCTCACTCGCCTAAAACCAAACGCAGTTTTAAAACGGCCGAAAATATCATTTATGAAAAACTAGGCGAAAGAAATAAAAAGAAAAACACCTTTGAGGAAATTAAAGAGCGGGTAACCAATTTGGAAAAAGTGGTACAAAACATTTTCCGAAAAACAGGATTTAGGCCGGGGCAGGCAGAAATTATAAACAGAGCCATCCGAGGAGAAAGCGTTATCGGGTTGCTTCCGACCGGTTCGGGCAAATCCCTAACTTATCAGCTTACTGCCCTGCTGCAACCCGGAATGACAATCGTTATTGACCCAATAAAGTCTCTAATGAAAGACCAGTTTGTAGGATTAGAAAAGAACGGCATTGACGCCGCTATTTACATCAACTCTTCTCTAAATGCAAAACGACAAAGCATTGCTTTGGGGAAAATTAAAAATGCTGAAACAATCTTTGCTTTTGTTTCGCCGGAAAGATTGCAAATCTCTAAATTTAGAGAAGTGTTATCAGAAACAAGCAATTCCAACAAGCATTATTTTAGTTATTGCGTAATAGACGAGGCTCATTGCGTTTCGGAATGGGGACACGATTTCCGAACTTCCTATTTGCGTTTAGGAGATAATGCAAGAAATTATTGCAAAACAAAAAGCGGTAAACCCATTCCGTTTTTTGCTTTAACAGCAACCGCCTCTTATGATGTGCTTTCGGATCTACAGAGAGAGCTTGACATCCCCGACGAAACCGCAATTGTTCGCCTAGAAAAATTAGACCGCCCCGAAATTCAATTTAAAATTGTTGAAGTCACTGCAGATTTCAAGGGAAGAGAAGATGTTGACGACCGGGATACCCGGACAACATTAGGGCAAGCAAAGCAGGAGGCATTAGTTTCTATTTTACAGTCTATTCCAGAATATTATGAAACTTTTAGCAATGACGAGCAAGTAATTAAAGAGGCACAAAAAGTGTTCAATGATAAAGATATTAGATTAGAGAATTTTGATAAGGATACTTTTTATCAACAGGAAGGAGAAAAAAGCAATGCAGGTTTAGTATTTTGCCCTCACCGTAAATCTTATTTTGGGGTAAGAGACAATGCCAATAAATTATCTGAGCATTACAACAAAGTCGGAACTTTTGTTGGCGGCGGCGACGACGACGACGCCAACGCCAGCAATGACGTCAGCAATGAAGTAACACAAACAGAATTTATTGACAACAAACTTGACTTACTAGTTGCCACTAAAGCCTTTGGAATGGGCATTGACAAACCCAACATTCGATATGTGGTACATTTTAATTATCCGAGTTCTATAGAAAGTTATTATCAGGAAGCGGGCAGAGGCGGTCGTGACAGAAAATTGGCTGTATGCGTAGTTTTATTTAACAGGCAAAAACTAAGATCATCAGAGAAATTTGAAACCGTCAGCGAAGACGGAAATATTCACACTCGTTTTGAAGAAACAAATGTTTCTGTCGATAAAAAACTTCTGCTTAGTTTTCATTCTAACAATTTCAAAGGAATAGAAAAAGAAAAAAGACTTTTAGCCGAATTGCTTACAGAAATAAAATTCCCTTCTCATAAGGTTACAGCTGACATAGAGGATAGAGTTTCAGATGAATTATCAATCGAAATTAAATTAAACACTTGGAGCAATCCGGCAGGCGCAAAAAGGCTTTACATAAACACCCCTGTTTTTAGAGAAGAAGGTTATGGACACATCGTTCTTAATGATGAAGCATTTTCTTTTTATGCCTCACAACCGGCAAAGCCAAATGCTCATCAAATTGCAAATGCCGTAAAAAATATCATCCTTAACGAAAAGCCAAATGATTTAGGCGCTTTCGAATGGCTCAATACCTTTGTTCCATCACGCAAAGAAGTTGGAATTGAAAAACTGCTGTCCGACCCAAATACACAAGAGAAATTTCAGGTCATTATTCCCTTTATCAATAATGAAATCGAAAGCATCGCAGACTACCTGACTGAAAATGCCCTTCCTCTCACCGCAAAAGCTGTTAAAAAAGCTCAAAATTTCTGTGGTACAGGAGAAAAATTTATTGAAAACTTGGGCCGAGAGTTAGAACATCTAATTCCCCCCGGCACGTTGCATTCAGAATTAAAGAAAAGATTTTTACAAATACGTAACGAAGAAGATACCTATAAAGCTATTTACAGGCTTTCGGTAATTGGAATTATTGATGATTATACGGTAAACTACCACGCACAAACGATTACTGCATACATCAGTAAAAAACCATTAGGATATTACACTCTGCAACTTGAAAAGTTTTTAAGAATGTACAACGGCGAGAAAAAGACAAAAGAATTAATTAAACGAGTTCCCTTTTTCTCTGCAAAGGCAGAAAACCCAACCTCAAAAGAAATCTATCAATGTTTGGGGTTTCTTATCAAATTTGTTTACGAACATGTTGCCGATTTAAGAAAAAAATCTATTGATGCGATGGAGCAGGCTTGTATTGTAGGATTAGGCAATGATGAGCAGGGTTCAAAAAATCAGGGTTCAAAAGATTTTAAGGAGTTCATAGACTTGTATATGAACTCAAAGTATGCAAGACCGCAGTTTCTTCCGGAAGATACAAAAGACGGAGAAGTTTCAAGTTTGGAAATCATCGATGAGTATATTAACAGAATTAAAGAAGATGAAGGCGGAGAAATTAATAATCTTAAACATTTACGAGGAGCAACCACAAGACTAATTACACAAAGCATAAAATACAGCGAAAACTATTCGCTTCATATTTTAAAAGCTTTTTCGATTTTGGCTCTTGAAGTACAACATGACACAGAAATTTTTATTCAAGAAGCGAAAGAAAATTTCATTTTTGGTTTCCTAAAAATGGCAGAAGATGATCGCATGACTATTGATGAAGCTACTATTATATTCAATGGCTTAGTACAACGCTTTGAGGATTTTGATTTGAGGATTTCGGAAAAAACAGAAGATTTAAGAAGCTATATTTTCCTCAAAATAAATACAGACTGGACAAAAAACTTTACTAATAAATTCACAAATAATTATGCTTGACCAAAAAATAAATGAACAGCTAGGGCT
>Ga0081606_1000810_pt1 | contig 11206 bp, 8 predicted proteins | sample EareggfetidaYelm_FD_71127 | JGI IMG/M metagenome (GOLD analysis project Ga0081606, IMG submission 71127) | Earthworm egg capsule microbial community from the University of Washington, USA - E. fetida Yelm (SPADES assembly) (version 2) | ecosystem: Host-associated > Annelida > Reproductive system... | reverse complement strand
TTTGTTCCCAGACTCAAAAGAGATCCACTGTTGATGCCAAACTCATATGCTAGACATTAGGGTTCAACAGTGGAAAGTAATTTAATTGCAGGTTATACGTTTGACTAAAATCTGAAAACTACACTTGTCTTTTTCAGAAATTACTTTATTAATTGTTTAATTAGTTGTTGATTACACATATTTACTACTAGAGAGTAGACATTGTTAGCCAGTGAATACAATGTGTCAACGTTTTAGCAATTTTAAGCATTGTACGAATAGTACATCCCCATGTAAAACTACACTTGTCATGAGGCACCCCTAAACATCAACCTAAAAATCTTAAACTTTGCAGGAAATTTTATTTATTTATTTGGAACACAATGAGAGGTTTAGAGTTAAGATTGCAACTTTGGTTATCTGAGCCACCCTAATACACGCAGATACACACACATACAAACACACATACAAGCAGATACACACACATACAAACATACATACAAACACATATACACGCACATACGAACACATACAAGCACACATTCACATAGAAATACGACATTTCGTCGCCGTCAACAGACAATCCTATGGCAAAGCCAGAGGCACATGTAACCACACATGCCTGCACATACGCACATACAAATACACATACACGCAGATACACACACATACAAACACACATACAAACACACATACAAACACATGCAGATACACACACATGCAAACACACATACAAACGCACATAGACGCACATACACACACAAACACAAAATTTTTCAATGCGAATGGAAATTAATTTTGCAGATAAAGAATTTATAATAAAAACTGTGTTTTTATAGGCTTTTCTTTTACGGATATTATTTGGAATAAGTAACACGTTACCAGACGTTTCCTTAGGCCAGCATCATACGCGAGCCGGGCACTCATGTCACGAATGGATCTTGTACTATCTACTGGTAGTTCAAGGCCTTCTGGTAAGGTTGGAACATCCTTGCAGGCCACTTGTCCACTGGAAGCATTTGACATGTGGATCTTTCGTACGCAGAAGTCCACCTTTTCACTTACTTTATTCAGTGTACTTATGACTATCTTTTGTTGGTCCATCAGTGATCTAACTACAAGACAGAACAATGGGCCATCTAAATTGTCAAATAGCTACAATAATGTACATGTGCCCGTTGAGAGAGCCTGACTATTCATCCCTGACGAGTGATGATGCACACTAAAGAGACCAGCAAACTTTGAGACTAATTATATCCAATTATTCATATCTAGTCTTCGCAGACCGCTGTATATGATATTTTACGAGAAGAGCTATAACTGATAGTGAGGTGCAGGGAGAGAGTGGCCAAGACATCTTAAGAGCACCCAATGAAAGTTACACTATGAAAGGGCTGTATGCAAAATATATAGGTAGCGTAAAATGGTTGGGGCACAGCTGTTGATCATTCATCCGAGTGACTGGTGTAAAATAAAATAGGTTGCCTGATCATGACTCACCACTGCAAGTAAAAGAAAAAGAACATAGTACTTTCTGTATTTTTGTGAAAACTTTATGTAAAGTACAATTCGTCACAAATTTATAAGTTACGTATTTGAAATGACAGCAAACTTTGAAAGCATATAAGAAAAGAAAGGAGCTTCAATGTGAAGTGCCAAACTACACAGGGGTATCCCTCCAAAAAGACTTATCGGATTTGCATGAAGAATCCCATTACCCAACCTCAGGACGGATGGGGCATCTGTCCCTCTGGACCCACGAGGCGACACTAATGACACCTTGTTATACTTCAATGACCATTTCTTGACTATTCATTTCACAGTCATGTTATATAATTAGAAAACAAAAAGGAGTTCAGATTGCTTTAATACATACCATCTGCAGATAATCTTGTAACTTCGGTTACTATATGTTTCAAGGTGCTTGTGATGTCAGGTGCAGGCGTTTCCAGGCTTCCTCGAAATGTCTGTCTGAGTGGCAGTCGTAAATGGGACTGTGAACTAGAGTCATAATGCCCTGCTCCTTTCGGTGTTTCAGGTGGAAAGCTGCCAGCAAAGGTAATCGCATCATAAAGTGGAGTTACCTGTGGACATGGCGTGATGGGTCCCACAGGATTGATTGGGGCTGTACCACCACCAACAGGAGAGACTGCCATAACACAGCTCTCCGAGAAATCAGATGAAGCAGACAAAGGGACAGGGAAACCAGCAGCTGGCGTCAGTAGGTCGTTGGACAAAGTTATGGGACTAGTCAAAGCAAGGGGAGCAGCAGGAACTAAGTCAAAAAATGATGGACCGGCAGTTGCCTCAACAGAGCTTTTACTATGTTTTGGTGGAAGTCTCTGCTGATGAACAGGACTGTACTGTTGCGGCCTATGTCTAGGCCTTTTAGAGGGTATATCCTCTTCGCTGTTATTATCTGTCGTAGCCAAATCTGACAGATACGCTGCTTTGCTGGCTTTTTTGCTAGCACTGGCATAGGTAGCTGAAAGAAAAGCAACAAAGAACACACATTACATCACATAGACGTCAATCCTTGGGTGGTTGGGGGAAGCAGTTGTAGAGGACAAACAAAAATGGACAAGAATTGATCGTGAGGGACATAAAAAAATGATGAAGTAGGTTACTTTGAACACTTTTTACGTTTAAACAGCAACAGCACCTATGTGTTATTTATTTTCATAATTATTTTTTTCAGCTTAGGGGGCACACAAGGATCTGATGATTCATGAATTTAAAACTGTTTAATGTTTAATTGTTATGATCTTTTTAAAAAGAAAAAATAGGTGTTCAAAGTAGCCCCACAAATGGGGCTACTTTGCACAGCAATGTTATTTCATTGTTTGTTCAAAGAAGACCCACTCTATAGGTTATTTTGAACACATTTTATGTTTTTAAACTATTACCGACAGTAACCTATTTCAGCAGAACATCTAACAAAGTGGCAAAGCCTAATAGGGGTATAGAAAGCAAACATTACAAGGTAAGTTAACAATTAATCTATGTATGTATAATAGGCATGTATGTATGTTGTATGTGTATGTATGTTGTATGCGTATGTATGTATGATTGTATATATATATATATATATATACACAAAACACAGTGTGTTTAACATGTTCAATGCACCCCCAAATGGCCAATATTATGTGTATGAGTTAGAAATCGGATAATAATATGGCGAAACATCTTTGCAAACAAGAAATAATTTAATTGCTGTCACATAGTCCTGTCATGGGTAGGATAAAATGCTGCAAATCAATATTATGTAGTTTACTTAAATGTATACAAACAGGAGAGAAAGCATACTGATGACTACTGTGATCGGAAACCTTATAAATTGCACTGTGAAGAGCTAAGAAGTGTATTGACGAATTCATGAAGACCTAACGTGCATTATTGAAGTTGTTTAACAAAATAGGTCAACATACCGAATGTTCTCATTATCCTCTTCACTGGATAAGTTTCCCAACTGTTTTCAGCGGCCATCTGATTCTGAGCAGCCTGTTGGAAAGATTTACCCCGAAGCGGTGGCCAGCGACATTTCGTCCCTTTCTCTGTCACCCAGTTATCTGGCACAGCCTCGACCGACTGGTCCGGGAATTCAACCACGTAGAACATAATGTAACTGTTGTATGACAAACAATAGGTGATGATCATATACTGCTTAGCAGTTAGCAGCATTGTGGCTTCTGCAGCAGTAGATTAAGTTCAGCTTCTGTCACTACTAAAGTTACTAAATTACTCCAACTTCACTGCTCTCAACTCAAAGCGTAGCATCCACTGGTCAGTTCATCTGTATAATGGCATATTTCTTTGCAGTTCTATTACATCCAGCTTTGGCAACAATTCTTATGTTTCCATTTAGAGACTAGGCCTACAGCAAAGGAGGATACTTCAGACGAAGATTTTGATACCCTAGATCAGTTACCGGGATTTTTGGCCATTCCAGGAGAAAATGAGCAGGCACACCAGAGGTTGATGTAATTATCACCCTTTATTAAAGAAAAAGCATTAACAGGAATCTTTGGAAAACCGGCAGCACAATGAATGCTTGTCCAAACATAAGGGAAAGCACAGGCTGAAAACATGATTAAGAGCCAGAGCTTTGCAAGCATTCCTCTTCACGTCTCAGGTCATCGGACCCTAAACACAAGTCGTGGAGTAATAAGAGCACCTTATTTGAGAGACTGTTCACAAGAGGAAATTGTGGATGGACTGAGAGACCAAGGCGCTTCGAAAGTCAAATGAATAACAATAAAAAGAGATGGACAAATTAGACCAACAGATATTATGAACCAAACATTTGAAACGTCCTGCCAAAAGAGATAAAAGCAGGCTATCTAATGGTTACAGTTGATGTTTATCTTCCTCAGCCAATGCGATGCTTTAAGTGCCAAAGACTCGGACATCATAGAAAAATTGTAAAAGAAATGATACTTGTCCATGATGTTGTGAAGAGGGACACACAGAAACACGTGAGATTCATTGTCAGAAGAATTTGAATACATGTGTTAACTGCTGGGAAAATCATCCAGCATACTCAAAAGACTGTTCTAAGTGGAAACGAGAAAGAGACATTCAGAAAATTAAGGTGATCCAGTCACTTTCGTAAGTTGAGGCGAGGGGTATTGTAGATAGGACTAAAGGGCCCTTAAAGGTGTCTTATGCAAACACTGTCAGACCAACTAAAACAGTGGCAAGCAACTCAAACTGATATTACATGGGCCGATAAGACTTCTTCTTTTGATCTATCTAAGGCTATTACGATATGCTCCATTTATCTTTCACCTCATGCTATATAGAGAGAACAAGACCTTAAAGAGTTAATTAGTCAACTTCCAGGCCCAATCTTATTACTGGGAGACATTAATGCTCACAGCCCAGTTTGGGGATTTAGGTTCTGAATGGAAAGTTGACACTTTCTATATTTATCGGTGCAAATCGGTGAACATTTATACTTCTGAAGCTGACAATGTTTCTACAGCCATAGCATACCACTTATTCTAAACACCACAATAAACTAATCAAGTGACCATTCTAAGGGGTGAGCATTGAACAGGGCCAACTGTAACCAATTTCAATCTCTATGTAGCTGCTACATAGTGGAGCTTAAGCTGAACATGCAAGACGATTACTCACTTGCTGAATTTACTGCTAGTATTATTGAAGCTGCCAAAGCTTCCATCCCCACAACATCGACAATTCCAAAGCATATTAATAAAACATTGGTTTGATGACAACTGCAGAACAGTTGTTCATCAACAACAGCTGTATTTCATAAAGCCTAAGAAAAATTCTGATGCTCAAAAGCAAATGGAAGAACAGAACATCAGAGTGTAAATATTTCTTAACCATATTTCGAAAGAAATATCAGAATCGGCAATATCGGTACTCATATCGGCCAAAAAATATCGGCAATATTGGTATCGTCAATATCGGCAAAAACCAATATCAATGGAGCCCTACTCAAAACCTTGCCAAGCATCGACTGTCACGAGCTGTAGCCAGGCGTGCCATTGGTTCCACAAAACATGCGAGTTGGCACAACTACGTTCAGAAACTGAATAACCATATTCCAGTGAAAATAGTCTGAAATATGTTAGGAAAGTCAATGGAGAGGTTAAGTCTTCACAGATGAAACATCACAACAACAATGGACATAGAGGTAGAAGCTGATGTGCCTTCTGTGTCTCTGGGAAGAACAAAACTTGATCTTCAGTATGCATGTAGTCTGAAAAGTAATCCAAGAAACCCAGCATATTGGTGTGTCTTTCAACCCCTTAGTCAGCTTTATTTAGCAAGAAGCCTTCAGCTCTGCCACCACTGGGTATACGCCTGAAACCGCATCTTGCATACTATTACTGATCAGTAATCTAATAATCTTACTCCATGGTCTCTCTCTAGAGTCAAGACCTAACTAACGTCTGGTTTGATTTGCACCGATATGAGAAGTCTCACACTAGAACAGAGATCTATAAAAGTGTGATCCAAGAGCTCATAAAAAACTATACTTCACGCAATCAAATCTACACTGATGGTTCAAAAGAAAGTGCTAAAGTAGCTGCCAGTGCGTATTCGGAAGGCTGCTCTGTTTCAGTACGACTCCCAAACAAAACCTCTACATACACAGCTGAGCTACATGTAACAGGTCTTCTCATAGCTCTTGATACAATAAGTAAAACAAGAAAACACATTTTTTAATACTAGTTATTCCCTATATTGTGGTAGATAATGCTTACAATGTCTGGCAACATTGTTAAATTTTATTGGGTACCAGGTCATCTTGGGATTAAGGGAACTGAAGCTGCAGATACTGCTGCTAAAGCAGCCCTAACAAATGCAGTGTCAAACTGCAAAGTCCCATTTTCTGATGCTAAACAGTACATAGATGCTTATATATATGATCAATGGAGACAAAAATTGGAGTAGCAGGGCCCACAATAAGCTGCAAGCAATCAATCCGACTATGGCAAGGTGGAGTCATGTCTGTTGAGACAACCGCAGAGACGAGGTAGTCCTGGCACGTCTTAGAACAGGTCACACGTATCTCATATATGCTTACTTGCTCAAAATTAGGATGGTCCACAGTGTGTGGGCTGCAACTGCCTTTCAACCTTACAGCATTGATGTCATGTATTGATTTTGCGCCAACATTTAAATTGTTTTTCAGCCTTGATGTTGTGATAAATGTATATATATATATATATATTATTTATTATTATTATTATTATATTATATATATATATTATATATTATTATTTATTACTAGTAATAAAAAATAATAATATTAATACAGTACTTCATGAGTGCTAGTGGAGCAGAGGCAACACTGCATGGCTGCAAGATCTATTATCAGTCATATCATCACAAGGCAACAGCAGGCACTTCTGAACAATGCTTGACAATTTGGCACAATGTAGTGTATCTCCCAAATTAGACACTTTAAATATTCCAAGGCTCTTAGATTGAAGAGGATAATCGAACAAGCTGTCAGAAATGCCAAACGTTTTGTAGACAATAATGATGTCATCGTCTTTAAGTAAAATGTTGTTGATAACAGCAATTGGTCCATCTGCTAAAATAACACAGCTGTCACGTTTGTTGGAAGCTAAAAACATATTTGAAAGCAAGATCTGACTGAATTGCTTAGCACCAACACATTCAGCTGGTAATGGCCCCCGCCAATGTTCACGAAGCAGTTGTGGCTTCACATCTGATGAACTATTGGGGTCCACTATCCGTGAACCTGTACGCTCCTGTTCCAACAGGCGACGAACAACTTGTTGCAAAGGAAGTTGGGGTTTACGTACAAGCTTTTTAATAGACTTCAGCTTATTTTCAAATGGAAAAGAGCTAAAATTTTCCAAAGTACCAAACCGTTCAGCATCAGCTGCAATATGTAGCAAGCCATGTATATTGTATACAAGCTCCTCCTTGCCATACAGTTCTGCAACACCTTGAACAAATAACCTCAGAAGATTTTCAGCATAAGCAATATTAATCTTATTGCACAAGCTGGACTTAGATAAAAGGGTGCAGCCAGTGAAAAGCAACAAAAAGTGTTTGTAATGGTTTTCAGTCAGTGCTGATGCAAGTACAACAGGGCTAAGGTATAGCAAAAACAATCTAAACTCTGTTGCTTTCCACCTGTCAATTTCTGACAAAGATCTGGATCGGCGACTAAACTCTCGTGGTATGAACTGACTCAAGTGCAGTAAATGGGCAGACATTTTAGACACAACTCTGGAAGACAATCTGACAGTTAAGGGGCCTCTTATCCAATGCAACAACAACCGTCTCATAACTCCAAGGTACAAGAGATGCATTGGATCCAGTGGGAAATGACTCACCATACCAATAGAGAGGCGTTCAATAGGAGAAGTTGCACCCTGAAGGTGATGATCTTCATCAGACTTCTCAATGAACTGCTCATCAGTTCGAAGAGATGCATTCATGCTGGTGAATACAACCTTGCCATACCATTCACCTTTCTGAGTGCATTTCTCACAACTTGAATAGCCAGAGTGTGACTTTATGCATTTAACAAATGCTCGAGCAGGAGCATCACATATAATACTATGCACCATTACATGAATATGATGTTTATGTATTATGAGGCCTGTGCCCATTAAGCAACTGACCTCATCAACAAAGTCATTCAAGAACTCAACCTTGGGCTTTGAGTTACCACAAAATAACCCAACAACAAATGGATCCTTTGATGGCGATTGCCTGATAAGGCATAAGATTGGCCAAAATTGGGAATTTGATGATTTAAATAGTGGCAATCCATCAACATTAAACTGTAAATGGACCTCCTTAATTGTGCTCAAGTCCATTTTGCTAAGCACTGACTCAAGGCCATGTGCAACACCAAAATGAAAATACTGACCACTACTAAACGTCTTAACTGCATAGCTCCTTGGTGACTGCAAGAGAGTCCGAGCATCTGATGGCAGATCAGAAAAAGAAGGCTTTAATATTTTCAGCAAGCTGTTGATGGCTGCATGACTAATATTAAACTCATTAGCCCAGGTGGCAATTTTAGCTGCCATTGGCAAATCATCTGTGTCAGCATTGGTTAAGTAGTTATCATTGTCAGATTCAGAAGTATCATGTAAGTCATTAGAAAAGGTCTCTCCTTCATTTACATCTGCAGCAGTATCAGGTGTATCGCTTCCTATTTGCATGTTGCTGCTATAGCCATATTCTCCATCTTCTACCACATTTTCACCACAACTTTCCACAAAATCGTCCCCACTCCATGGATTTTGGTTTTCAACACCGAAAGAAAAGTCTTCACTTTGACGCATTTCTTTGAGAATCTCTAACTCTCGCATGTCGGCATCTGTTTGCTTTTTTGCACGTCGATATCGTGCTGAGTACGATTGGCCATCTATAGGAGGATCAGTCATTATTAAGAATTGATAGGCCTACACGATGAAACTCGTCGGCTAATCTGAGCTTTAAACAACTTACACAGACGTATAGAGTCCACTAATCAAGCCAATACTTACTGTCTGTTCTAATGACTTTCGACAAATTATGATTTTAACGCTTAAAGAGTAAAATTCTTAAAACCTAACAATTTCTGATAGAGCTCGCAGCAACAAAGGCACATACGCGGGAGTGTACACCTCACTACAGCTAGGCGTCTTAGTGTGCTATATTGCAAACTCCAGGTCACTCGAGGTCAAAAATGCTACAGCTCCCTAAAGCGCAGACAAACCCCAGCTCTCTATATGATTTATAATCCGACGAATGATATGTTAAGGCCTCCGGCTTCAAGACGCTCAGGGTTTAGAACCGATAGATGGCCCTGCAGTGGAGTACCTCGGATTGTATTACCAGACAGAAACTATGCCTGGCCACAAGCATCTAGGTGTTTATGGGATGCCTAATTACCCCTTTGAGTGTGTGTGTGCGCGCGCGTGTGTGTAGGTGTCAGGTGTGTGCATGTGCGCGAACGCGTGCGCGTGCGTGTGTGTGTGTGTGAGCTGGTTCCAGAAATTTGTAGAGCACCAATGAGGGAAATCTACTCAGAGGCGCTCCATAAGAGGGTGAAAATTACTTTTTGAAGTAGGTGGGGCTATTTTAGGGGTGGGAGGCTATTTCATCATTTTCTAGGGGGGGCTTGTGCAATATTAATTGTATCCCCTCACGACAAATTCTTGGAGGGAATATATCCCGGGTAGCCCCTCGGGATTATCACCTATGCTCTCAAGTCTAGGTACGGCTAAAGTTAAATGACTAGATGTGACTTATAAAAAGCAGGCAGACTATTGCGTTGCAGCAGGCTTGATGCAAGTGCGAGACTATTCCAAATATAAGTGCGAGACTATTCCAAAAAGAGGGACCTTTATCACCGAGAGCTTGACGATGTAACCAAGAGTAACTGGAATGAAAATCTTCGACCTTTGTCAGCGCCGCAAAAACGGCGCGTCAGAGGTACCTGCTAAGGGTACCATATATTTTTGACGTCTACACGGAGGTGGAGGGGATCAGGCTCAGGTGGACGCATGTGGACGGGGGAGGGGTCAAGCCCCATGTGGACGTCCACACAGAAAATTAAAATTAGAGTCCACTGACGTCATCCTCTCTTCTTCTCATGAAAAGAAGTTGGTGTATTCTTTTTACCAGAATTTCGTCTTTGGACGGAATAAAATGTGGACATTTTTCGGCGATATAAATTAGTAATATAAATTACTAATAGTAGGCCTACAGTTTAAATAAATTACAATCATAGTCAAATTTCAGCTTTAGGTCCGGTAGGTCATTGTACTAGCTGTTTCAAGAGAGCGGTGTGTATTTCATGTCGCGTGTGGACGTCCACAAGGGGGCAGGGGGTCCGGCCCATGTGGGCAGAGGGAGGGGGTCGAAAACCTGATTTTTTTGTGGACGTCATAAATGGATGGCCCCTAAACACACTGACGCTATAAGTAAATGATAGGTTGTTTAGCTTGTCCTCTCCAGGTCAGAATCGGGTGAGGTCAAGCCGACAGCAAGCCGACCATTAGTTCATAGGCTTATGTTTAAATTGAAATTGTGTGACAAATGTTTGAAATAAGCACTTTTAATGCATAAATAGGGGCCTACTTTGCTATATAGTGAATACTGAGACTCAACTGTGTTATAGTTGCCAAAACAGTTTCAAGGGCAATTTGACTAGTTTAATGTGCCCCCTTTTTAATACTCCTAATCTTCACCGTTCACATGACGCTAAGATGATAAGATGTGGTTAAACTGACTAAACAAGACCAACGGCTGGTTCTTTGTTTGAAATCCCGCCATTATATTAAGCAGGCCACGCACGTAAACTCGCTGCGTCTCTTCTGCAGACTATATATAAATCTTAGGCTATAAATATTATATCGTGTTGGAAATGTCTTCCCCACAAATTGCCGCAACCCTCTCCCCATCAAGAGCGGTTCCGTTGCGCGAGATTCCTGCTGTAATTCTATCCCCACGCCGAATACCGGGAGCGATATGCCTGCTCTGTATTGGCCCATCGTCGGGCCAACAGCTTCGCTTGTGGCGTACAATTCAATAACGTGTTGGCGTTTTGTGGGGTCCCCGCAGCATGGCGACACCCACAGTTTTCCACCGTTGCAAGGTGATGGGCCTCAGTGGGCCCGACGCTGTAGGCTGTCTGGGTTACTGTTACCTACAAAGTACAATCTACGATCATAGCATAGGCTAAGTAGGCCTACAGGGTTAAACAGGC
>Ga0081606_1000809_pt1 | contig 11217 bp, 3 predicted proteins | sample EareggfetidaYelm_FD_71127 | JGI IMG/M metagenome (GOLD analysis project Ga0081606, IMG submission 71127) | Earthworm egg capsule microbial community from the University of Washington, USA - E. fetida Yelm (SPADES assembly) (version 2) | ecosystem: Host-associated > Annelida > Reproductive system... | reverse complement strand
ATCATAATCCTACGCAATCATTACTTCATTATTCTGAAATTATTCTGGGCAATAAAGGACTTTAACTCTGTATCAAATAACACAAATGGCATTAAAATTGGGTTACAACTTTACAATTTATGGCAAATTCACGGACACCAGCGTTATTGAAGAATTTCAAACTCAAAAACCCCTCTCATCTATTTGGGTCTCTGGCTCATTATCTAGGAAGTGATGGGTTTTGGGCCTTGCATGACATTTAGGATGTATGTCGCTACCACACATCATATGTAACAACCAAAGGGAATTTGAAGGCTGTCCTTAACCAGATTACTATAACCGACCTCGTAGTAGACCGCTGAAACTTAAGTGTATGTTTGTGTAGTTTAAGACTTCATGCCTATGTATTTATGCGTATTTGTGTGCATATTCAAGTGCACTCATGAACTCCAGGTTTATTTGCATCCAAAAACAACCTCCCCAGTCATCAGTCAAAGTACTTTAAAAATACTTGTTGACTAAGATTTTTACAGCAGAGTCTCAGAAGATTTTTTTATGCATACAAGCTCACAACAATATATTATTTTGGAGAGTGCAGTAGAATATTAACCTTTACCCATAATAAAGAGCAACTTATTTCTAGTTCTGTCTGATCGATTCATTGTTATTACATAGATTAAGAGAAACATTGTTGGCTTGTTTTGTAATAATGAAGGGAATATCAGTAATGTATGTAAGTCCAACATACTAGTAGGGCATGGTGGCTCATTGGTAGATTCGACCGAAGGGTGGTGGGTTCGAATCCCGCTGTAGCCGCTACATAGGGACCATGGGCTAGTCCTTCACTTGCAGTTGCTTGTGGTGCTTCGGCGTGAAACTCCTGTGCAGTATCCGTGGTGTGTCTTGAAGAGGCGCTATAGAAATGGCCTGAATGAATGAATGAATGATTAAGAGAAGCATTGTTAGGTTATTATGAAATAATGAAGGGAATATCAGTAATGTATGCAAGTCCTACATACTAACCTCCATGCTGTTGTCCTAATGCGAGAGATGCAAATACAAACCGGTAGAACATTCCAGATGGTGGAACCAGCAACTATGAATTAATGCAGGTCAAGGACAAGACACTGCTTGGAACAACATAATCTCCTGCACTGTTCACTGCATCTTTGAGAACTTTCTTATTCAATGTCCTATCATGCATGATCAAGTCGTCATTTGAAATTCAGAAATTGCAATGCCGTAGTTCGGACGCACACTTATAGCTGCAAATTCACTCTATGTGCAGTTGATATATTCTGTGTTGAAACCCTGGCTGCCTCTTGCTTTTGCTAATTTGTATAGTGCCTAAAATATTTGCTTGTTACTTCTGAGGAGTACAACAAAAAGAATGCAAAACATTCTTGCAACGTCGCTGTAATCAGGAGGGTGCAGAAAGATGGATAGACAGACAGACAGAGGTAGGGAGAGCAGAACAAGAGGACGAGTGTTTTTTGTCCTGAGGCACTTGTAAATACACAAAGCCAACACAAAGTTACTAAGGCAAACTGCAGTAAATGATTTCATTATTATATGACACATTACATGCATCATACAAATTCAGGGAAGTGTTGGTATATATTTGTATAGTATACATACATATATTTATATACGAATGTCAAGTTTATATCAGCTGATCAACTGTAAGGTCCCCAGCTTGGCATATAGAGCTGATTACTGGTCTGTTCCATTGCTCATTGTCTCTATGAATAATGACTGGGCACAGATTCCTAATTTTATCCAGAAATAAATGTGTAAGCTTTTGTTTAGTCCATTAATAGAGCAGAGCAGTCCCTATATAAAACAGAATTACAAAAGCCTTCTTCAATGAGCTTCGATCTAGAAGCGCAGTGAGGATTCAATTTTTAAGCTGATATTTTTAAATTCAACCAGTGAGACCTTAAGGAAGATTGTCAGATTTGTTGTTTATCTTTGCTGTAAAGAGTCCAACATTTTGTCTCTGGCTCATTATGGCCTTGTTTCGACGAAATGCTTGTTTGTTCTCGAACGTCATTTGTGTTTTCGTGATTGTTCTTAAGGTTTTTCCATCCGTTCAAAGTTATCCAATTACTAGAATTTCAGAGGTAATGTGACTTGTTTTCTAAAATTGTGTAATTTTAGTTTAGATCAGCTGATCAACTTGAACCCCAACTTGGCATATAGAGCTGATTATTGGTCTGTTGATTATGTGATTTTAAGTTCGTTTGTTGACTGATTGTTAGAACTGTAACAATTTGAAGTTCCACTGGAACTGAAGCTTGGACCTAGTATCACACTCCAGTACATTGCAGACTCTTTAGCAGTAATATTTTGTTTTAATTTTGTTCAATATCTTGTAAATGGTTGCGTTTTGTCAGCCATGTTTTTGAAATACACGAAGATACAATACAATACAATACTGCTGGGATATTAGAACTTTTTGAGTTCCAATCCTTCATCATTGTATTGTATTGTATCTTCCTTTGTTACACTGTCAACATACTGCAACAGCTTTAGTAAAGGCAAAGCATGATAATTTACAATAATAACATAAAAAGTAAATATAAACGGATCAAAATAACAGTCTGCTTATTGTTATTTGCAACCAGTTCAGATTTTCAATACGCTATTGCTGAGTCAATATAGGATTCTCTGGATGTAATTTTTGTCATCCTTATGGGGCAACGCAAAGTCATGACCTCTCGGTTTAAGGGCCTGCGTTTGTTGGGCTAATGGTGGGAATAGCGACCGCAAGATATGGCATTCAATGTTTTTTACTTTGTTAAGTAAATTTTTCCGCCTTTCTCATCAGATTTTCGATGTTCACCCCCTGCGAATATCCTCAGCGATGGAGCTTTCACAGAGAGTGATCCATGTACCCCTTATCTGCAGCACCAGCATGGCCCCACCACGCCGGGACCGGTATGCGGGCGTTTGATCACCGGACGTTTGATCACCGGGCTATTGATCACCATTTTAAATAACGTTTGATCACCGGACGATTGATCACTGTGGACGAGTGATCATCATTATAATTAAAACCTGAACAATTACTTTATTTTGAACATTTATAATAACGAAAATAACGCAACGAAAATGCACGCATATCCAAATAATGCAAATAGGAACATTTATGAAAAATAACACAAGAACTTCACACCTTGCAAGGAAGCAGCCTTTGACGGCATCTGACTAGAATCAAAATCCGCCGTCGGTATATCTTTTAAGAATTGGTGTCATTGCCCAGTGACCATTTTGTTTACTTTCGTACTCTTCACAATAAGAATGCAATATGCAGCTTCATGTTTACTCTACTCCAAGCACTCTTTGACGACATATGATTATAATCAATCACCCGGTGATCAATCGTCCGGTGATCAATAGTCCAGTGATCAAACGTCTGATGATCAATCATCCAGTGATCAGTGATGGGCAAAATAGTTTTCAAAACTATTTTGAAAATAAGAAATAAAATAGTTTTAAAAACTATTTTGAAAGTACTTTTACACAATACTTTTCAAAAGTAGTTTGAAAATAGAAAATAAAATAGTTTTTCAAGATACTTTTGAGACATCAACGGTTCAATGCTGCCAACCTGCCGTACCAATTACGGTTAGTCAAGTACACAATAGGTTCAAACATCTGAACGAAAGCACATTTTTCATTATACATTGATTGACTGAATATTTAAAAAGCCTATTCAAAAGACTGATGCTTGACTCATGCTAGCTGATCGTAAATTATTGGCTAGCTTTGTTGTTAACCAGCTGAGGGAGAAGTTTTTCAAATAATTGTGGAGTCAGACGATTCCTTTTGTCGGAACAAATCATACCTCCATAGCTAAACAACCTTTCAACAGTGGCGGATGAAGGAAGTCCCACATTAAATTTTCTGAACATATAGCGGTGCAATGGATATCTCTCCAAAGAAGAGAGTGTTCTATCGCTGTCCTCTAAGTGTTGCAAACCCTGAAGTTCAGACTGGGAAGCGTCCAGACTTAGTAGTATCTTACTGGTTCTCCATAGCAGACAAAAAATCGTAATGTGTTGAGAAACAAGTTTCTCATTTGCTCAAGATTTGCTGGTTTAATCCATCGAAGCTTAAAGGCTGGCTGTGTCATTGCTGAAAGTGCAACTGACTGAGTCTTAGTGGAATTGGAGATAATTGGTGACTGATCAGTGATCATTGATCAACAAAATTTTGTGCAATAATATGATTGGTTATAATAACCAGGGTATTAAATTATTACCATATAATCATATAAATCATATAATATGAGGTAGTGATTAAAGCGCATATTGATGTCAGCCGGAATCGCAGATGCCAATGGCATGCAGAATTTTAAACCCTTAGGCCTACTATTTGAGAGCTATTCATAGATGTGCTGCAGTTGTAGCAAAGTAGGATAAAGAAAACCCATATAACTCTCAGGGACAGGGTTCAAATCACTTTGAAGGCGATCAATGCCTTCAGCTAAATTGGAGAAAACAGTAAGCCTAAACCTCGACATCATCCTTGACGAAGGCGATTTCAACATCTGTTTCTGTTCGACAATCGGGATCGGGAAATGTCGTATCTTGTTTATATATAAAAATATCTTGTTTATATATAAAAATGCGTTCAGTTATATATGTGAAGACAAATCGACGAACAGTTATGTTTGCCCGATAAAGACACGTGCCTGTGAAGATTTATATCACAATATTTATTCTTGGAAAAATGTAGATGCATTGTAGAAAACTATTTTGGAAACTATTTTCAAAAACTATTTTGACATTGTTCAAAATAGTTTTTAAACTATTTTGAAAATACTTTCACAAAATACTTTTCAAAAGTATTTTGAAATAGAAAATAAAATAGTATTTTCTATTTTAAAATAGAAAACTATTTTCAGGAAAACTATTTTGCCCATCACTGCCGGTGATCAAACGTCTGGTGATCAAACATCCTAGAACTTCCGGGGCCTATTGATTTCTTGAGTTGCCTTTACTTACAAGACCATCTTGCCATCTACCATCTACTTGCAACCCTTTATTATGTATTGGGTTGTAAGGATAATAGTTGGAATTATGTCTTGGGTTATTATGTATCTGGTTGGAAGAATGGTGGTTGGATGACTCTTGAAACAATGACCTTGATGCCATGTTTTTTAAACTCGTCTTTGAAATTAACCATTTTAATAGGTTTTTGATGATTTACAATTACTAGATCCATTGGAGTATGGCATAAGACTAGCTTCAACGTTTGATAAGATTTCTTTCAATTTTGTTTTAGCACCTTTAAGAACAGAGGTGACACCTCTTTGATAATTGTGATATTTTACTCTAATTTAAATATTGTTATAAATTTGCTAAGATAAATAGGCCTACCTGTTAAATATTCTATTTTGCTGTAGTCTATGAGGACGAAGGTTTGGTCTCCCTCCGATGGCACATCTCGCAAAGATTGGGAGAATTGTTGGGGTTTACCATGTACCATATGGGAGGAAACTAAACTAATCTTGTCTCAGCTGGATCAGGTGGTAGGACCAAACCATCTGCAAATGGTTAGAGTTTATATATTGAAATTCTTTTCTTTTCTCCATACCTATTCAACACATATTTGCAGTTTCTACTATAAAAATTAGAATAGCAATTAGTGTTCTGCACATAACTATGGTGTTACTTGGGTGTAAGCTACATGCGTCGCATCCCTTTCCACCTGTCGTCGATTTTCTTTGATTCTATGTGGACTATGAATGTTGAATAACATGCCAAACATCAGCTGTGGATGTGAATCTGTTAAATGTGTGCTGTGTGTTTGTGTGTGTGTGTGATTTTGCCATTTTGCCACAAGTTACTTATCTAGTAATCTGTTATTTTTTTTATCATATTAACTTCAGCATTACTTAGATTAGCTCAGGCGGTGCCTCTGAGTAGAAATCTTGAAGTTGTGCTATATAGATTTTCGTAGCAAATGAATGAATAGCTGTAGGGGATCTTAACTTGTACATTTTAGATCTATCAGATGACCATGGCTAATTGGCTATTTTCTAGTGCCTTTTAAAGGTTCATAGCAGCTGCTGCTTGAATACACTGACGCGTACAAACATAAATACACAGACCTATGCAAACAAAAACGATGCTGAAACATTCAGAATGTTCGCAGTGAGTCGAACATTCAAAACAAAATCTGTAATTTTTAGAGCCATGACGGACCCACCTCTGGACTCGTTCAGTTTGAGGACATCCTTCTGACTCCTGCTCAGGCAAAGGCTCTTGTCTCTATACCTCAACTATCAGATGACCAGATTAATACTGCAACGGTTGCTTCACCACCAGTTGTCTCATCATTAGGCAACAACTCACGACAGTTGCGCTCAAAACGAAAAATAAACCAAGATTTGAACACGAGGTGGAGTCTGCCTATTCCATACAAATTTGATGGCAGTCATTGTGAGTATCAAGAATACAGAATTTTAAATTGCCAATAGATTAAGGGCTGCAAGCATCTAACATTCTCCAGGATATTTTATGGTGTCACTTTAGTGAACATTTTCTTTATGATGCCAAACTTATCATCATGTTGAATGACAAATGTTGCTACTTAATAGACACAAACATTTTCACATTTTATATGCTTGAGTTTGTGATCATTTGATGGTTGATTTGTTTTATTTTTTTCCTTTGGGCGTAATAAAGTGCTCATATTGCAACCCAATATGTTAATCGTATTTTGCACTTGATGTATGAAGCTCACTGTAGAAAGTTTATATTATAAACTTTCTACGATTAGCTTCACATTATCCATAAGCATATCTGAGAATGATGTAAAATTATGTTAGTGATTCTGACGATGGTAACAGTGAAACTAAAATGGACATTGTTTGGTACTGTTGCTGCTGCTGATGATGATAATGATAAACTTGAATGCTCTGGGACATTTTGGGCATTGAAGTTTTTGAATTTAACGTTCATTGATTGTAGTGCATCAATTTTAGTATCCAGCTGTCCAGGTACTGCCCTGAATAAGAATGTGGCTTTTAAACTGTCTATAAGCACATTTTGTTGCAATCAATGTGACGTTGCTGCTGACGTTGCACCTAACATATGAAGTCATTATTTCTATAGAATTTCCAAATATAAAAATATATGTATATATGTATATATCGCTCTGGAAAGAGCTATCTTTGGCACTTTGATTGTTCCCTAGGATTCTCTTTTTTAGTCTTTTTACGCTCATTTAAAGTTTCCTTCCTAGCCGTACTGGAATCAGGAGCGCTCCTGAGTAGTCACCTTCAAGTAATACTACAGAAATGCTCATAATGAATAAATGAATGAATATAAAATGTTCTTCTGGTTTCTTGTATTAATTGTAAGTGCATATTAATCAGCAACCAGGTATTTTATTTCGAGAGGTCATATTAATGACTGCATTAAATTTGTCAGCTTGGTATTTCTTGCTCAAAATGTACAAGGGTTCAGTCATTTACTGCTTCAAAAGTACAGATTTCATTGTATTTATCCATTTCTAAAGCGCTTCTCTCAGCATGAGCCATTCAGAAGCACGAAATAGTAATTGCAAATAGTAATTATTAGTAAATGTTAACAATTTCCTTTGTGTAGCTGAAGATCAGAGGATGCTTGTAAGGAGTGCTTTCAAGCAATGGGAGGACAACACTTGCATTCGCTTCCAAGAAATACAGCAAAACAACAATTTGACAAATAGCCACATCATTCTCACAAAATCTGCTCAGGCGTGAGTTAATTTTATTTCTTGATAATGATGACAACAACAGTGACAGAAATGCTGTTTGGTCATAATGAAAGTCGTGCAAAGAAGAGAATGATTGTTATTTTGATGCATTCGCATTAAGATATCATGAAGATATTGTGGTACCACCATATCAGCTATTTCATGCTGACTTTTTGTTATTGTTTTCAGCCAGCAACTATAGTTGCTATGGTTTAGGTCTTTAGGTAGTCATGCCTACAGATTCTTTAAGGGTGCTGTATTTTAAGTGTTTTATTTCATTTGCCTAAATTTCTGAATATATGCACCACTTTAGGCTGTAGACTGAGGAGGTAGGTTTGGCCTCCCTCCGTCTTGCAAAGACTGGGAGAATTGTTGGGCTTTACCATGTACTGTATGGAAGGAAACTAAATTAATCTTGTCTCAGCTGGATAAGGTGGTAGGGCAAAACATGTTAATTACATGTTGGTGCATAAATCAGCATATTAGGTTTTATTTGTTTGGTTATTGCACATAATAGTCTGACATAAGAAGAAGCTGAAAGCTTAGAATTTTGAATTTCAGTTGTGCTTCTTTTGTTGGGAGGATCAATTTGCCAGCTGGTCGTCCTCAGATGCTCAACTTGGCTGATAGCTGCTTTAGTAAGGTAGCGTATCTTATGAATGTCTTTCGCCAACTCAAGAAAATTAATTAAGTGAAATTTTGAAAATATAAGAAGCTGTGTCACAAAACTTTAAGTTTTGAAATTAAGAACTTCAACGTTTGTTGCACCTTCGATGCAGACACCTCTCTCTCAGACCTATCTTAATCCTCCACTTAATCCTCTGATTTATCTTCTGTTGCCATACAGCGAGTGAACAGTGCACTTGGCAACATGACTTTTCTGTTGCTGGTCCATGAGTTTGGAGTGCATTTCCATATACTCTGTTGTGCTCGTTATTTTTCCGCTCTTGTCTTGAAGTTTCTGTTTCAATGTGCTTATCTCCTTCAACTGTGTGCCTGTCTTATAGGACAAGCCATTATTAGAGGAATGGAAAGATTGTAATTTTATAAACTGCTATCAGTGGCTTGACATACTGGTGCTATAGAAGTTCTAAGATTAGATTTGCACAATCAATGTCTGTATGTATAGTGAATTTTAGAAAAAAAACTCACTAATTTACCAAAGGCTTTGTGACTGGGAGGTAGTGCATTATGTCTTATTTCAGATTGGAGTGGCTGTTCATGAGATTGGTCATGCCCTCGGCCTGTGGCATGAGCACCAGAGAACAGACAGGAATGACCATGTGAATATAGTCTTTGAGAATATCGGTCAGTGGGCAATCAGCAACTTCCTCATGCCGAATTCAGATGTTGTCATGATGGACTATGGAGTTTCCTATGATGTAAACTCAGTCATGCACTACTCAGCAGATGTAAGTTGTCTATGAAAAAATCTGCTAATTATCAGTAATGCGATGCCAAACAAAGGATATTAACATTTCTATTTCCAGTGATCTCAGTAAACAGAATTATTTTCATGTGTGATGCTTTTTTAAATTGTTTGTATCCTAACGATGTTTAGCTTGGTTAGCTACATCGGTATGAGTGTTGGCCCATGCACCTCTGCAAAAGAGAGCATGCGAACTGCGGGTCGTTCCCGATGGCGGCTAATTTCAGAGATTTAAATCTCAGGCTATAGCACAGTCCTTTGCTCGGAGACCTTAAAGGGCGTGCAATTGGTCCATTCAGACGGACGAGCGGTAGTGAAGGCATGCCACCCACGCAGGGTCGAGGACATAAGACATCGCTATATAAAACCTGAATACCTTTACCATTATAATTAGGTAAAGTGATTTTTATATATCTTTTAACATGTTTTGGTTACCAGTACTTGCTTAAATCATTGTGATGAGACCACGGATTCTGCTTTAATATTTTAACTGCTATTTAATTGTTCGAACTGCTATTTAATTGTTCGAACTGCTATTTAATTTTTCTAACTACTATTTAATTTTTCTGCAATGCTGTCAGCAATTGAATTGCAAATTATTTCCACTTGTAGATAGGTTCTTCCGATCCTGGACAAATAACAATTCATACAAAGGATCCATTCCTTCAACGTAACATCGGACAGAGAGATTCCCTTTCTTTCCTTGATGCCAAAGTCATCAATCTCGCATACTGTAAAGGTAACGTAACACATGTATCCAATACAGAAATAAATCAGGTTGTTACACATCTATGGCTATTCAACGCACTATTGTTGGCCATACAGCTAGCATGCATCTCAAAATAGCCAACTAGTCTTGATTGACATGGGGTATATTTTAGAGCATTTTAGCATTTGTAGTAGTAGATGTAGCTGTGTAACTGTAGTGAACTATCATTATTAATTCGTAACTTCTGTTGAGCCGGAATCTAAATGCACGAGGTATCTGCTATTGGCGTAACAAAGTCAAAGTCTAAGCCAAAGTCAAAGCTTAAGTCTAAGCCAAAGTCAAAGCCAAAGTAAGGCTGTAATCAGGGCCAATATTCAGAAGATCATTCTGATAAGACAGGGAGGCAGTCTGTGGAGGAAAAACATTTTGAGAAAGACTTGGGAATGAAATTACATGAGTTACAGAGCAAAACGAACAGAGATGCAGGGAGAGTCCCAAAATGTAGGTGCAGCTAATGAGAAGAATAGTTCTAGTTCCTTTGGTACAACCAGATAAAGATAATCAGAGGAGTTAGTTGGAAACTGATAAGCCTGAGGGATAAGGACTGTTCACAAAGTCTTATAAGCTATTAAGTTTTGAGCCCTAATTTGAAATAATTCCTTCCTGGAGATTAAATCCATGCAAAGATCTAAGCACAGGGTTAAAGTGTTCATATTTTGATGTATTAGTTAAACTCAAGCCAACGAGTTCTGAAATAATAATGAAGTTTCATTGTGTTTGACTTTGTGATACCAACCAGAGGAACAAGTAGAGTCACTTTACAGTACACTTGTTAGCCACAGTTATGACCAACTTCTATTTATGTGTGCTCATTTTTTGTTTGTTAGCCCTATTATACAATTTCCGGTTTCTGCTTCTTAGTAATTTATATGCAACTAACAATCACTTAAGTACTTACCAACAGTTTTCAAGTAAACAGATTCTCTTAGAGTTTAGGTTTGTACCGCATTTGTAAGGAATATACAGTTACATCTAAAACACATGATAACTTGTAGTTTTTGTATTAACATTTTTAGACATCTGCAATGAAACATTGGCACTCGAGTGTCTTAACGGTGGGTACTTAGATCCAAATGACTGTTCCCATTGCCGCTGTCCAGATGGTTTGTCAGGAAGGCAGTGCAACAAATCGGCACCATCTGTAGGAGGCAAGTATTCTAGGGCCGTACTTGCAATTTATAAAATTGATAGGCCTAATGCTCTATCACTTGTTGCATTGTCTTATTTGTTTGTTATTAGGCTTAACCTGCTGTTGGTTGACTGTGAGGTACCCTTGTTATGGCATAGC
>Ga0081606_1000808_pt1 | contig 11222 bp, 12 predicted proteins | sample EareggfetidaYelm_FD_71127 | JGI IMG/M metagenome (GOLD analysis project Ga0081606, IMG submission 71127) | Earthworm egg capsule microbial community from the University of Washington, USA - E. fetida Yelm (SPADES assembly) (version 2) | ecosystem: Host-associated > Annelida > Reproductive system... | reverse complement strand
CCTATCGGAATGGATTCTGACCAACGGGTATTATAACTTGCAAATCCGGAAAGTGAGGGCAGATATCCTGCGCGTGAAATTTCGATGTCTTTTTTAGCAACGTCAACATTGGACTGGGCAATTTTTATGTCATTGACAACTTCTTTGGCTTTTTGTATAATGGCTTCAGGTGACTGAAGTAAAATTTGGGTTTCCGGGATGGCCATTTCTTCAACAGCTACATCAAAATTGGCATAATCTTCCAATAATAATGTTTGTGCCAATGCCAGTTTGGAAATCATTAAAGTATTTTCTGCAACGATGATTTGCTGTTCCTGAGAAGCATCTGTAGCGTTCAAATCGTAAATATCGCCGGCAGGAAGGGTTCCGGCCTGGATCAGTTCTTTTGTTCTTTTCAGGTTTTCCTTAGTGACCTTATTCTGGTTAACCAGTACTTTCAGTTGTTCTTTGTTGAATAAAATCTGCAGGTAAGAATTGGCAACCGAAAGCGCAATATCGTCTTTCATTTTGTCCAGCTTGTAAGTGTTGGCTAATTTGTTCAGCTTGGCACGCTGCATGGTTTTCCAGTTTAGCAAGCCGTTGAATAAATTAATGCTGGTATTCACATTTGCCGAAGCAGAACGGAACGATTCGTTTTCAAACTGGTTGGTCGCAGGGTTGATGTTGGCTCCGGTATTGATTCCATAATTGGCAGAACCGGAAACATTCGGAAGGAAATTTCCAATAGCTTCGAGTTTTTCTACATCGGATACTTTCAGGTCTAATTCAGATTGCTTGATTGAAATGTTGTTTTTCAAAGCATAGTCAACACATTCCAAAAGCGTCCAGTTTTTAACTTGTGCATTGGCCGAAAAGCCTAAAGACAACATAAAAAGCAGTGCTGTTTTTTGTAAACGGTATTTCATAGTAAAACTGGTTTGCAGACTTCGATTGTTTTGGTAAACAAAGATATAATTTTTGTCTTTCAATTCCTTATTTAAAGACGTACAAACTTAGACTTGCCTTTTTTGATTCTGTTACACTATAATTGCAATTTTTGCGTTTATTTTGCAGAAAATTATTTAAAGATGGCATCAATCAGAATTACCCTTTCCCTTATTTTCATTTCGCTTGTATTTAACGGATGTTCCACAACACAAAAAATAGAAGCGTTAAAACCTTTGCCTTCAGATGATACGCCGATGGTTTATAATACCAAAACTTCTTTTGTGAACATGCCTTTGGAAATTTCTCTGAAGGAAATCGAAGCTCAGTTGAACAAAACTCTTAGCGGGGAAATCTACAACGATTCCAATCTGCAGGATGATAATACGGAAATGAAAATTAACAAAACGGGGCCAATTCGCCTGGTTGAGAAGAATGGAAAGATCCAAACCATAATGCCTTTGAAAATCTGGTCGCGTTTCAAATACGGAACCGAATTTATGGGAATGAACGATACCAGGGAAATCAATCTGAACGGAACCATAACCATGACCAGTGATGTAAAATTATCCAACTGGAAAATGTCGACACATTCCAAGATCGATGATTTCGAATGGTCGGAAAGCCCGTCAATTGTGGTGGCAGGGAGAAATGTTCCGATTACTTATATTATCAATCCGACGCTTTCGATATTCAAATCAAAAATTGCCAAAAAAATTGATGAAGCCATTGAAAGTTCTTGCGATTTCAAACCTTATGTTTTGAATGTCTTGGAGAAAATGAGCACGCCATTTTTAACCAGTGAGCAATACCAAACTTGGTTCAAGCTTATTCCGATTGAGGTTTATGTTACCGATGCTGTTCTAAATAAGACCAAAATCAATATGGAGCTGGGGCTGAAATGCAATATGCAGACCATGGTGGGAATGCAGCCGAAAAACACATTCGACAGAAACGAAATCCAATTTAAAGCAGTAACCAAGATTCCGGAAAAGCTCGTGGCAAACATTGCGGCAATTTCAACTTATGAGAGCGCTTCGAGAATAATTACAAGCAATTTTAAAGGAAAGGAATTTGCATCGGGCAGCCGTAAAATTGTGGTGCAGAATGTTTCGCTGTGGCAGAAAGACAGCAAGATCATCATTGCACTGGATATGACCGGAAGCATCAACGGAACTATTTACCTTGCAGGAATCCCGAATTACAATGCGGTTACCAAAGAGATTTATTTTGAGCAGATGGATTACGTTCTGAGCACGAAAGGCCTGTTGACCAAGACAGCGAACTGGTTATTGCAAGGCGTAATTCTGAAGAAAATTCAGGAGAACTGCCGTTATTCGATTAAAGAAAATCTCGAAGAAGGAAAGAAAAGTCTTTTGCCTTACCTGAATAATTATTCCCCGATGAAAGGGGTTTTTGTTAACGGAACCACTTCCGATTTAGAATTTGAAAAAGTAGAAGTGACCAACAAAGCCATTATTGCATTTATTACAACCACCGGTAAAATGAATGTAAAAATAGACGGGATGGAATAATCCGAAACTATATTTTCTCTTTCGAAGCAGATTTTTTGGTGTACATCTTGTAGATGGCAAATCCGATCAAGGCTACAATAATGTAGGGAATTGCCATTAATAAAACGATCCCGTCATTAACTGCTTCAACCCTTGTTTTGTTGCCTTCACTTTCTAGAGAGGCACGACACATGGCACACTGGGCGTTAGTAGATAGAGAATAGAAAATAGAGAATAGAAAATAGATTATTTTTTTATCTACTGTAACAAGTCTTTGTTCTTTACTCTTTATTCTGTTTTCTTTAATTCGCATAATAAGGAGAAATCATAATATAAACTATAACACCGGTCACTGCAACGTAAAGCCAAAGCGGAAACGTGATTTTGGCAATTTTCCTGTGCTTGTCAAAACGGAAAGCCAACGCCCTGACATAGGTAATCAATACCAAAGGAATAATAATGATTGACAGTAAAATATGCGTAAGTAAAATGAATAAATAGACCAAGCGCATGGCGCCTGCATTTGCTTTTTCGGTTGCATCTAAGATTTTATTGCCGTCAATATCGCCATAAACTGTAGAATCAGCGGTCATGTGATAAGCTACGTACATTACTAAAAAAGCAACAGAGCAGGCGATCGCTGAAGTCATTAATCGTTCGTGTACTTTCTGATTTCGGTTTTTGATTGCGATTACACCCATTACCAGAAGCAAAGCGGTAAGCCCGTTTATGGTTGCGTAGATCGGAGGTAAAAACGAAAGTGGTTCTACCTGGATTCCGAAATCCTTCAGTTTAACCGAAAACAATACCGCAACAACTACCGGTATTACTATCGAAATTAAAATTATCGGTAGCCTAAAACGCTGTTCCAAAGTCTTGTTGTCTGAATTATTCATTTAAAAGTTTTTTAATATCTTCCTTAACGGCTTTAACTCCTTTTTTATCCAATCCATCATAGTATAAAATCGGATTGCCAAATTCGTCATTTCGGCAGCGGATGTTGCCTTTTTTGTCAATTAAAGCGAAAAGCCCCGAGTGTTCAAAACCGCCTTTTACATTTTTATTTTCTCCTGCGTATAAATTGAATCCTTTGTTGGCTATCCCGAAAATATATTCTTTGTCGCCAGTCAGCAAATGCCAGTTGGACGATTTTACACCAATGTCCGAAGCGTGTTTTTTTAGAACTTCAGCAGTGTCATGTTCCGGATTTATTGAGATAGAAGCAATTCCGAAATTAGGATTTCCAAAAAAATCATTTTGTATGTCAACCATATTTTTGTTCATGATCGGGCAGATGGAAGGGCAGGTCGAAAAGAAAAATTCCACCAGATACACTTTTCCTTTGTAGGTTTCGTTTGTGATTTTTTTCCCATCCTGGTTGGTTAGTTCAAACTTTGGTGCCGGACCAATTTTTACCAAACCGGTTTCCGGGTTTTTATGATTGGACACCGCTTCGATTCTATCACCTTGTACAACTGTTCCGCTTTTGATCCGTTCCACAATTTTTGGGATGAAAATGATTCCAAAAACCAATACGATGAAGGATAATCCTATATATGATTTATTTTTCATGGCAGTACGACTTTAGATTTGCCTTGTGGCGTTGTGGTTTTTTTTGAGTGCGGCACGGTATTCATAGATAATCACCTTCATATCGTCCATCATTTTGTTGTAAAGGTCGGAAACAAAAATAGTATTGTAGCCTTCTTTATATTCGGGTTTTCCTTTTTGATCTTCCCCTTTACGGCCGCGCAGGTTTCTTTTTTTGTCAACAATAAAAACATTCGGAGTTGCCAACGAGCTGTCTAGTTTGCCCACTAACTGAAGTTTTCCGTAAAACTCATTTATTTCATCTGGCGAAGCAAAAACAAAATTCCATCCTTTATGGGTTCCGAGTTTTTCGATATCGGTATTTAAAAGCTGCTGAACCTGATCCTGGGTTCCGTCGGGAAGAACCATTACCACTTGAAAATCCTTGAAATCTTTGTATTTTGCATAGATGATTTCGTAGAGGTTAAAGAAGTTTCCCTTATGTTTCATGACGTCATTTCCTATGAATCCGAGAACCGTAATTTTATCGGTCAGTGTTACGGGTTTGTTGTCTAATGTTTTCCACGTATTCGTGTCAGGAATGTTTTTGGTAATTGTGGGTAGGGAAATAAAGCTATTTACGCCGGAAGCAAAGAAAAGATAGGCTACTATGGGTAAAATGAACAGTACGAAAAGGACAATATTTTTTTTCATTGGATTGTGAAAAACGGATATGCAAAAATAAAAAAATCCCGTCTTGTAATGGTAACGAGACGGGACTTTTTTTGAATTAATATACTATTAAAAATTCCATTTGATAGTGGCATTTTTAAAAACCTCGAAAACATAATCAGCTTCAACCAAAAGGATGAATAGTAAGTATAAGGCAAGGAAAATCACAGTTGAAACAACTGCCCATCTCATGCTGACTTTTTCGCCTTCCATGTGCATGAAAACCCATGTGATTTTATAAGCTTTGTAAAGTGTAAGGATGATGAAAATCCAGTTCAGCAGGTTCATGCTGAGGAAGTCATTCATGTATAGGAAATCGGGTCTAAGGATACCTAAGTAAACCTCTACGATTGTTACAACAGATAAGATTCCGAAAACCATCCAGATTCTTTTAACATTTGATCCATGTCCGTCTTGTGCGTGTGCCATGATGCTATATTTTTATAATAAGATTAAACTAAGTAGAAGAATGTAAATACGAATACCCAAACCAAATCCACGAAGTGCCAGTAAAGTCCAACTTTTTCTACCATTTCGTAATTTCTTCTTTTTTCATAAGTTCCTAAAACAACATTAAGGAAGATGATGAAGTTGATAACAACTCCTGAGAATACGTGGAATCCGTGGAATCCTGTAATGAAGAAGAAGAAATCAGCAAACAGTTTGCTTCCATATTCGTTGTGGTGCAGGTTAGCTCCTTCAACAACTACAGCAGCATTGGCTACCATTTTCTCAGATTCTTCTCTGGTTAGGATTTCTCTGTGCTTGTTTTTGTTTAAGCCCGGGTGTAACGTTTTGTTTTCACGGTCTTCTTTAGTATCTCTGTAGATTTTTTCTGTTCTGATTAAATAATCAGGATGCGCTTTGAAACCAGCCTGAACTTCTGCAACAGAGTAAGTTGGTAGAGTTCCTTCTTCCATGAACCATTTTCCTTTGCTTCTTGTTAGCTGTTCTCTTTCTTTAGGAAGGATTACAGCAACCTGCTCCAGTTTCAATCTTTTTCCGTCTTTATCTACGAACTGGATGATGCTTCCGCCTTTCGTTTCAACAGCTCCGAATTCACCTTTAATGAAGTTTTTCCACTCCCAAGCCTGAGAACCAACGAAAATCAAACCTCCGATGATAGTCAAAAACATATAGAAAGCTACTTTCTTTTGTTTCATCTGGTGTCCGGCATCTACTGCCAGTACCATGGTTACAGAAGAGAAAATCAGGATAAATGTCATCAATGCCACATAGTACATCGGTGCTTCAACACCATGCATAAACGGGAAGTGGGTAAACACTTCATCGGCAATAGGCCAATTATTAATAAATTTAAACCTTGAAAAACCGTAAGCGGCAAGGAAACCCGTAAAGGTTAAGGCATCCGATACGATGAAAAACCACATCATCATTTTGCCATAACTTGCGCCCATAGGTTCGTTACCTCCGCCCCAAGTATTTTCAGTATTATTTCCAGTAGTAGCTGTAGCTCCCATAAAAGTGAATAGTTAAAAAGTTCCCAAATTTAGATTTTTTTTCTTATTTAAAGAAATATAAAAATAAAAACAAACAAATCCATAGGAAATCAAGAAAGTGCCAGTACATTGCACCAAGCTCAATTCCAAGTGATTGCCCTGAATTGTATTTTTGTTTAAAATGATTATAAATTATAATTAAAAGCGAAATTATTCCTCCAGCCAAGTGTGCAAGGTGCAGCGTGGCGATTACGTAGAGAAAAGTTGTCGCAATATTGCTCTCCGGCCCTGTGAAAAAATACCCGTTTTCCATCAATTGCCCGAAGCCTTTAAATTGAGAAAATACAAATAAGATTCCCAATGCCAGCGTTATTAAAAGAAAAGCTGATGTAGCCTGTCTGTTGTCTTTTTGAATCGCTTTTTTGGCTAAATGGAAAGTAAGGCTGCACAAAATGATTGTTGCGGTACTGATATAAAAAGCTGATGGAAATTGAAAATCCTTCATCCAGTCTTCCCTTGATTTGCTTACAACGAATGCGCTTACTATTCCGGCAAACATCATTGTCATGCTTCCCATCGCGAACAGCAATAGCAATTTGTAGGATCTTGCGGTTCTTTCTTTATGTTCTTGGGCGGTCATTGTCATACCAAAACTATCTTAAAAATTTATCAATAATGTAAACCAACTGCAGCAAAGATATGTAAGAAACACTCACGAGCATTAATGTTCGTGCGGCTTTTACAGTTCTTAATTTATATAATCTTACAGCGTAAAAAATCATCCAAAGACCCAGTAAAAATACGATTATGGCGGCAATTGGCGAGATGTATAATTTGGGCTGAACAATTAAGTAGCCCATTGCAAAAGGCAGTAATGAAGCAATTAACAGCCAAACGCAGTATAATATGGTTTGCAATGCTGTTGATGTATCTCTTTTTCCTGTCGGAAGCATAAAGAAACCGGCTTTTTCATAATCGTCGTATAAGAACCAGCCTATTGCCCAGAAATGCGGAAACTGCCAGAAAAACTGTATCAGGAAAAGTGTTACGGCTTCAATTCCGAAATCATTGGTAGCGGCAACCCAGCCGAGCATGAATGGAATGGCGCCTGGAAACGCTCCGACAAAAACAGAAAGAGAAGTGTACTGTTTTAGCGGTGTGTAAATGCTGGTGTATAAAAAAATTGAAATCGCTCCAAACATGGCCGATTTTGAATTGACCTGATAAAGCAGGACTAAACCAACTATCGTTAAGAGACTTGCGATAAACAATGCATGGTTTGGAGTCATTCTTCCGGAAGCTACCGGACGATTTTTTGTGCGGTCCATCAGGGCGTCAAAATCTTTTTCGATTACCTGATTGAAAGCGTTGGAAGCGCCTACCATACAATATCCGCCAATTATAAGCATGGTTAAATTTAACCAGCTGAATGCGTTGTTAGGGTCCGATGGAGTAGTTCCGAATCCTAACAGGTATCCTGCAACGGACGAAAACACTACGCTAACCGCCAAACCTGCTTTGGTGATTTCTTTGAAATCAAGGGTAATCCTTTTTAAAGAAAATGAACTGGATGTTGCGCTCAAGGGTAATTAATTTGTGTTTTTGTCCTGAAATTTCAAAACTGGCGCAAAGGTACTTTATAGAAAATGATTTGACAAAAAGAATGAGGAAAAAATGAGGCGTTTATTTTTATTCTTCTTACTTCAAATACCCTTGCACAAAAGTTAAAAAGGTATTTGGGCTCATAGGTGCATTGATGTCATTGATGCATCTGTCTACGGCAAAAGCAATTTTCATTCGGGAAAACTCAGGGAACTCATCGGCAATAAGCCGGATTAAGATTTTCCTTTCCATAGGATTGCTACCATTAATGTATTGCGAATAGTATAAGATTTTGCAATTATTCTCAACGTTAGTCCAACTCATGATGTTGCTTATTTTATTAAGAGGTATAAATAATAGGGATTTTCCGATTCAGAGATGTTTTCTTTATTGTTTGCAAAATCCCAATGGTAATTGCTTAAAATTTCATCCATTACATTAATGTATTTTTCAGAATCGGTCTGGTATTTAATGATCATTTTTTTCCAGCCCAATTTGCTGTTCTGATGCTCTTTTTTTCTTTTTTCCGGATTGGTTGTAATTCCTATTTTAATAGCGTTATTGTTGATGCTGTACTGCGAAATATTTCTTATTAGTGATCCTTTCACGTCTTCAAACTGACCGGTCCAATATTCATATTGTAATTCCATAATCTTATTTTTCGTGGCTCTTCAAATTTTATGCTGGCATTTGGAATCCAATCCTGCTAAACCCTCTTATAATAATAGTCCCGGATTAAAAACAAGAGGGTAGAGGAATTGGTTAAATTTTCTATAGTTTCATTAGTATGTAAAGTTCACATACTATTATGATGGCACTGATGGGTAGAATAATCCTAATGATAGTTTCTGCTCTTTTATCTGCTGAGATCAAAAGTTCCTGATCGTTTTCAACTAAGTTTTTCATTTTTCTATAACTGGATTTAGTATTGTCTTTTAATTTAAAAACCTGCCCTTTATCAAATGTCAAATACCACTAAGACTTTTTGGAGGGCAGGATTTCTAACGGTAACCAAATTTGTTATATCTAGATTATAACATGTCAAAGTTCTAAAATGGAATTCAAAAAAAAATCCCCATTAATGGGGATTTTTTTATTATTTTCTGTCGTATTTTTCATATTAAAAATCATATTTGCGTTCTACTGCAAATCGCAACAGGTCATGTTTCCCTGTAATATTAAGTTTTTTGATGATGTTTTTACGGTGCGTATCAACAGTTGATTTTCCTATCACCAGATTATCGGCAATTTCCTGAGATGATTTTCCTTCACCAACCAATCTTAGAATTTCTTTTTCACGCGCACTCAGGATGACGGCTTCTTTGCTTGCATAATCTTTGGCAGTTATCGCATTGTCAAAATACGTTTCATTTCGCGCGACAGTCCTCACAGCTTCCAAAACGGTTTGTAGGGAAGAGTTTTTCATGATATAGCCTGAGGCCCCGGCCGCTTTCATTTGCCCGATAGCTTCATCCTGATCAAACATGCTGAACGCAATGATTTTTGTTTCAGGATATTTTTCTTTGATAATTTTGGTTGCCATGATTCCGTCACATTTTGGCATCCGGATATCTGTAATGACAACACTTGGCCTTTTGTTCTTGACCAGCTCTATCAGTACTTCGCCGTCATTGGCTTCACCAACAACCATAATGTCTGTTTCATTCTGAAAAAATAATTTCATGCCATCAATGAGGGCTTGATGGTCTTCGGCGATGGCTAATGTTATCATAAAGGTATGTCAATTATAATGGATGTGCCTCTTGATTCAAAACTATCAATAGTAAATACACCTCCGACTTGTTCTACTTTCTTTTCAATGTTTGGCAATCCCATGCCGTCTTTTTTGTTTATTTTTTTCGGATTGAATCCTTTTCCGTTGTCCTCGATAATTATGTTTAAACTATCGTCGTGCTGTGTGAGATGTATGGTTATTTCTGAAGCTTCGGCATATTTTACCGCATTGGTCAGAATCTCCTGTATCATCCTGAATATGGTTACTTCAAGAGTATTTTCTAAACGATCTTCAAGCCCGAAAGCAACGACTTCTACGTTTAACTTCCCCGGAATGCTCACTTTTTCGGCAATATTGTTAATTGCTGTCAATAATCCCTGGTTCGCTATTACTCCGGCGTTTTTGGTGTGGGCTATGCCTCTTACTTTTTGGTAGGCCTCTTCTAATAATTGATCTGTTTTAGAATACAATTCGGTAGAATTATCAGTGTCGTGCTGTTTGAGGTTCTGAAAATTAAGCTTTAATGTTGCTAATACACTGCCCAGATCATCATGCAGGTCATTGGCAATTTTAATTCGTTCCTTTTCCTGGCCTTCAAGGATTTTGTCTATTTCGTGAAGCTCCTGTTCCTTTAGAGCTGAGGAAAGTTTTTGGGTTTCGATTTGTTTTTCCTGCTCGATGATTTTCTTTTTCTTTTGGATGTTTTTATATCCCAGAACAAGAAATATCAGTACAAGTAGTAATAAGCCAATTACCACGCCCCCTTTTTTCATGACTCCTTTTTGCCATGCAATTTCACTTTTTCGCTCTTCAGTCTGGTATTTTACATCAGTATCCCTTATAGCTTTTACCTGAACATTATCGTCATTAAGTTTTTGATAGGCCCTTTGTTTTTCGGCATATTCGAGTGCTTTTTTGTATTGTTTTGTTTCTTTGTACACTTCAGACATAAGCCCGTAGAGGCTTACTCGCGTATTTACATTGTTGTCTTTTATATCTAACATTTCCGCTTTTTTATACATTACGATAGCGGAGTCGAGCTTCTTTTCCTGTAAAAATAAGGCAGCCTGATTAATGTAGTTGTTGGCCAGATAAAAGTTTAACTGATGCTTGGAAAAATAATCATAGGCAAGGGAAGTATGCTTTCGGGACAGCTGATATTGATGGAGTTTTTCGCTATAAAGCAAACCGATGTTCCCATTTATATTAGCCTCAAATAAGGAATCCTTTACTTTTTTGTTTTCAGCCAAAGCCCTTTTGTAAAAATCCAAAGCTTTTTCAGGTTCAGCCTCGAAAAAATTATTGCCAATCTCTTTATAGGTTATGCACAATATTTGGGAATTGTTCTTTTTTTTGGCACGCGCTATAATATCATCGATAATATACTCGTAATCCTTATATTGATAGTTTTCTGTTAAACGTTTTATTTCAACTGCCTGTAATTCAATTTCTAAAACCTTATCATCATCTTTTTCTGCTTCGTATAATTCCTTAGCTATCAAAAAATTAGATAAAGCCTGGGCGCCTTTACCATTGGCATAATGCGTATGCGCTAATAAATAATAATATAAGGCTTTGTCTTTATTGGATAATTTTTGATGCTCCGCTTTTTGAAGAGCTTCCATTCTCGATTTATAGTTTAAATCATCAAAATGAGCATCAAGGTATTTTAAATTGGTATTCTGTGCTATAGCAATGACAGTGATAAAAAATAGTATCACTGTC
>Ga0081606_1000806_pt1 | contig 11226 bp, 9 predicted proteins | sample EareggfetidaYelm_FD_71127 | JGI IMG/M metagenome (GOLD analysis project Ga0081606, IMG submission 71127) | Earthworm egg capsule microbial community from the University of Washington, USA - E. fetida Yelm (SPADES assembly) (version 2) | ecosystem: Host-associated > Annelida > Reproductive system... | reverse complement strand
GAGGAGGCTGAAACCGTTGCGGCGGTGGTAGAACCCTTCCTTGTGCGCATTGGTATGATGACGCGAACCCCGCGCGGGCGGGTGGCGACGCCCGCGGCGTGGGCACACTTCGGGATGGCTCCGCGTGCCGCCCAACCGGCGCTGCTGATCGATGACCTATAATCACTAGAGCTAAACCGCAGGGAATAACCGAAGCTGAGCGCAATCGCCCGGCTTTCGTGCTGCGTTGCTCACCGGAAAGGTACACGGCCCATCTCATGGATTTTATGACAATTATCCTCGTTGTCTTGCTCGGCGTCATGATTATTTTTATGTTCCGCAGCTCTCGGAAGCGGCAGGCTGAGGCTGCGAAGCTGCAGGAACAGGTGGTGACGGGGGCGCAGGTCATGACCAGCAACGGGATCTTCGGTACCATCCTCGACATTGATGAGGAGACGAAGAAGGTTCTGCTCGAGACGACACCGGGCACGGTGCTGACGGTGCACCGTCAGACGATCACGAGGGTAGACGAGCCCACCGCAGACGATGACGCTGACGAGGAGTCAGCCTCGGAGACCGAGCCGGGGGAGCCAGAGTTCGGTGTGCGCGTGGCCGACTCGGTTGATAACTCGGAGGCAGAGGACTCCGGTGCCGTTGATTCGGCTGTCGGCACTGCGAAACCGGCCAGGTCAGCCAAGGCTGCCAAGGCTACCGACGAGAAGTAGTCCCGGGGTTTTCTTCCTCGCGGAGCAAAGAACCAGCAAACAGACCCAGCCAGGCGCGTCCGAAAGATGAGCCGGGCGCCATCCACAGAAGGCAGAACACGTGGCTGCATCGCCCAAGCGCTCGTCTCGACCCACGCCCGTCCGCAAAGCTTGGCGTTCGCTGGGCTTGCTCGGTGCCCTCATTGTCCTCCTCGCCGGAATCAACCTGGCCGGAGTGCTGTGGGCGAACGGGTCGTGGACTCCTAAACTAGGGCTTGACCTTGAGGGCGGAACAGAGATCGTTCTCGCGCCCAAGCTCGAGTCGGGCCAGACAGCGACGGCCGATCAGCTAAATCAGGCCGTGTCGATTATTCGCCAGCGGGTGGATGCCTCCGGCGTCAGCGAAGCCGAAATTGTCACCCAGGGCAATAATGTCGTGGTCAGCATGGCGGGCAAACTGGATGACGAGACCCGCAACCGGATCGAGTCCTCCGCGAAACTCGAACTGCGTGCGGTGATTCTCACGAGCGCTGCGACGAGTACGGCCGTGACGGGAACCCCGTCACCGGGCGCAACATCGACTCCGTCACCGGGTGCAACATCAACCCCGTCATCGGATGCGACAGTGACTCCGACACCAACCGCAGCTCCCGTTACCATCCCGCCCTACGTGCCGCCCACCCCACCACCGACCGATGCGTCCGACAAGGCCTGGGTGACCGCTGACCTGCAGAGGCGTTACGACAGTTTCGACTGTTCGACACTCGGGCAGGCGACAACCAATGTGGCCCCGGCGAGCGATCCGCTTGTCACGTGCGATGCGACGCGGACAGCAAAGTTTTTGCTCGGCCCCGTAGAACTTACTGGCGAGGAGATCACCGACGCGACCAACGGTCAGGTCACGACCCAAACCGGTTCCGGCACCGGCCAGTGGGCGGTGAATCTCGTCTTTAACAACAAGGGAACGCAAACCTTCACCGCGGTCAGTACTCGGTTGTATGGGCTGACCAGTCAGAGCCCCCGTGACCAGTTCGCGTTTGTGCTTGACGGCTCTGTGCTCTCGGCTCCGCGAATGCAGGGAGTGATTTCTGACGGTAAGCCGCAGATTACCGGCAGCTTCACTCAGGCAACATCCCAGTCGCTTGCTGACCAACTAAAATTCGGTGCTCTGCCGATTAGCTTTTCGGTACAGTCATCCGACACCGTCTCGCCCACGCTCGGTGCGTCGCAGCTTCGCAATGGTTTGCTCGCAGGCCTTATCGGGCTCATTCTCGTTGTGGTTTACACGCTCTTCCAGTATCGGGTGCTCGGCCTCGTGACGATTGCGTCACTTGCGATTGCTGCGGTTGTCACCTACCTCATGATTACGATCCTGTCGTGGGAGCAGGGCTACCGCCTCTCACTCGCGGGTATCGCCGGTCTGATCGTGGCGATCGGGTTTACCGCCGACTCGTTTATCGTCTACTTCGAACGTGTCCGCGATGAGTTGCGCGAGGGGCGTCTGCTCGTGAGTGCTGTGGAAGCGGGGTGGAAGCGGGCGTTCCGCACCGTGCTTGCGTCGAAGGGTGTCAACCTGCTCGCGGCGGTTGTGCTCTACGTGCTCGCCGTGGGAAGCGTCAAGGGCTTCGCCTACACGCTCGGGCTTACGACGATCATTGACGTCATCATCGTCATCATGTTCACCCACCCGATGCTGCAGTTGTTGGCGCAAACCCGCTTTTTCTCGAGTGGAAAACCGGCGTCTGGGCTCGATCCGACCGCGCTCGGTGCGGTGTACCGAGGTCGGGCCGAATTCCGTCCGCGAACCGAGGTCTCGGAGGCTAAGCTCGCCACGAGCCAGAAAGAAGCTGCTCGTCGCCAAACGATCGCAGAGCGTAAAGCACAGGCCGCCGGGCAGAATACCGACTCCGAGGGGAAGGGCAAGTAATGGCAAACCGTCTCACGAAGTTTGGCAATGACCTCTACACCGGAGCCCGCTCGATCGACTTTGTTGGCGGCCGGAAACTGTGGTACATCATTGCGTCTATTGTGACCGTCGCGTCCATCGTGATTCCCCTTATTGGCGGTATTAGGTTCAGCATTGAGTTCCGTGGTGGTTCGCAGTTCCAGATCACGAGCGTGAAGAATGCGACAACTGAGCCCGCAATAAAAGCCGTCGCGCAGGTGGTATCAAACATCGTGCCGCAGGTGACCACCGTTGGTCAGAGTGGTGTGCGGGTTCAGACCGATCAGCTCACGAGCGAGGAAACCCGTAGTCTCACGACCGCGCTGGCGTCGGCGTATCAGGTGCAAGAGACCGACGTGGCATCCACGTTCATCGGACCCAGCTGGGGAACGGATGTCACGCGGCAGGCGATCGTTGGCCTTGTGGCGTTTGTCGTGCTTGCCGCCATCACTATGGCGCTGTATTTCCGCACCTGGAAGATGTCTCTTGCGGCCATTATTGCCCTCATGGGCGACCTTATTATTACCGCGGGAGTGTACGAGAGCGTTGGGTTCGAGGTGAGTCCTGCCGCCATCATCGGTATCCTCACGATCCTCAGCTATTCGCTCTACGACACGGTCGTCGTGTTCGATAAAATCCGCGAAAATACGGGCGCCGACACGTGGGAAACCCGTCGAACTTTCGCGGAGTCGGTCAATCTGGCGGTCAACCAGACCCTCGTTCGTTCAATCAACACGAGCGTTGTTGCGGCACTGCCGGTGGCATCCATTCTCTTTATTGGTGCGGGTGTGCTCGGGGCTGATACGCTGCGGGATATCTCGTTGTCGCTGCTCATCGGTATTATCGTGGGCACGTGGTCAACGGTATTCATTGCGGCACCCTTGTATTCGCAGTTGCGCGAGCCCGAGACCTCGATTCGTCGACGCGACCAGAAGGTGCTGAAAAATCGCGCGCACGATGCCGAAGCCGTGGCCGTGAGCTAAATAACCACGGGTCAGCGCTAGGGTTGGGTCATACGTCAGATTCAATGGTGTCGGTGAGGTGGGCCTTGTGGGCATAGTGCACGGCAGCAGGATGGCTCTGCGGTGACAGAGACGGGCCAAAGCCAAACCCAGACGCTGCGTCGACTTGTGCCGAGAATCTTTTCGCGCGCCCAACCCTCGGGTGCAATGGATACGCTGCTGCGCACGGTGCGGACGAATCATCCCAAAGCTGATCTTGCGACCATTGTGCGGGCGCACGCGGTTGCACAACGGTCGCACGAGGGACAGACCCGCCGCAGCGGCGAACCCTATATCAGCCATCCCATTGCGGTGGCTCAGATTCTCGCTGATCTGGGGATCGGTGTCAAGACGGTCGCCGCGGCACTGCTGCACGACACCGTTGAGGACACCCCGTATACGCTCGAGCAGCTGGCCGCCGACTTTGGTGACGAAATTGCGATGCTTGTTGACGGTGTCACCAAGCTTGACAAGGTCACGTATGGAGACTCTGCGCAGGCCGAAACCGTGCGGAAGATGATCGTGGCAATGTCGAAGGATATTCGGGTGCTTGTTATTAAGCTCGCCGATCGGTTGCACAATGCTCGAACCTGGGGTTTTGTGGCGGAGGAATCAGCAAAACGCAAGGCCACCGAGACACTTGAAATTTACACGCCGCTCGCGCACCGGCTCGGTATCCAAACCATGAAGTGGGAGCTGGAGGACCTCTCGTTTGCGGTGCTGCATCCGAAGATTTACGCCGAGATTGAGAGCCTCGTGCGGCGGCGGACACCGCAGCGGGAAGAGTTTGTGCAGTCCGTCATCGACCTTGTGACGGAAGATTTGCGGGCCTCGAAGATTCGCGGCAAGGTTGTTGGCCGGCCAAAACAGTATTATTCGATCTACCAGAAAATGGTTGTGCGGGGGCGCGAATTCAACGATATTTATGACCTCATTGGAATTCGCGTGCTTGTCAACAGCGTGCGTGACTGCTACGCGGTGCTTGGTTCAATTCACGCGCGATGGACACCGTTGCCGGGCCGATTCAAAGACTACATCGCAACTCCAAAATTCAACCTCTATCAGTCACTGCACACGACGGTGCTCGGCCCGCAGGGTCGGGCGGTGGAAATTCAGATTCGCACCCACGACATGGACCAGCGCGCCGAGTTTGGTGTCGCTGCGCACTGGAAATACAAGGAGCGGATGGCGAGCGGACGCTCGAGCACAGAAGAGCCGGCCCAGAGTGAAACCGATATGGCGTGGTTGGCGCACATTTCCGACTGGCAGGCCGAGACAACCGATCCCGGTGAGTTCCTCGATTCACTGCGGTTTGAGATCGGTGCAAAAGAGGTTTATGTCTTTTCCCCGAAGGGGCGGGTTGTGGGGCTGCCCACCGGGGCAACCCCGGTGGACTTCGCGTACGCCGTGCACACCGAAGTAGGTCACCGTGCGATGGGTGCAAAGGTCAACGGTCGGCTCGTGCCCTTGGAGTCGCAACTGACCAGCGGCGATGTCGTTGAGATTTTCACCTCCAAGAATCCCGATGCCGGGCCGAGCCAAGACTGGTTGGGTTTTGTTAAGAGCACCCGGGCACGCAGCAAGATCCGGCAGTGGTTCACAAAGGAACGACGCGATGAGGCGATCGAACAGGGACGCGATTCGATTGCGCGCGCGATGCGTAAACAGAATCTTCCACTGCAGCGACTCATGTCACAGGATGCGTTTTCCGAGGTTGCCGGACTCATGCGCTACGACGATGTCGATGCGCTCTACGCCGCCGTGGGTGAGGGGAATGTCTCAACGCAGTCGGTCATCGAGAAAGTATTGTCCCTGGTCCGGGAGGTGGACGAGGGGGATGGCCCCGAGCTCATGCTGCCCACGAAAATGCGGCAGATGCCACGCTCCACTGACTCGGGTGTGCTTGTGCGCGGAGCGCCGGATATCCTTGTCAAACTGGCTCGCTGCTGCACCCCGGTGCCCGGGGATACGATCGTGGGTTTCATTACGCGCGGGTCGGGGGTGTCGGTGCATCAGTCAACGTGCCGCAATATTCACTCGTTGGAGCGCGAACCAGAGCGGATGATTGAGGTGGAGTGGGCCCCCAGCCCGACAAGCACCTTCCTCGTTCAGATCCAGATCGAGGCGCTCGACCGCGGGGGGCTACTCTCGGACGTTACCCGGGTGCTAACGGAACACCATGTGAACATCCTCTCGGCCAATGTGTCCACGACAAACGAGCGACTCGCACTCAGTCGGTTTGTGTTCGAGATGAGCGACACAACCCACCTTGATCGAGTCCTCAATGCCGTGCGACGGATTGATGCGGTGTATGACGTGTATCGGGTGAGTGACGGATAGTAAGACAGGAGGCGGGCGCTACGATGCGAGGGGCCAGCACACCGGTTCTGCACCGAGCTGTAGGCGGTTTACTCGTGCGAGAGCTGTTGCTTGGTGGGGGATGCGCCGTGCTGATCGTACTCGTGCCGTGACCTGTGCTCGGGCTGCGGCGGTTACCAACAGGTGCTTGATGAGCCTCTCTACGGTAGCGTCAGCGAGTGTGATGTCGTAGAGCAGATCGAGTGCTGTGCGCACCGGGCCTGTGCAGCGAGCGGTACCGGTAGCCGAGCGGGGTGAGCCGATACTGAACCGGACGATGTCTTCGCTGGCGATCCGAACCTCGCGGACACGGCACGGTGGGCCCTCACAGCGAAGTGGCACCCGGTCGGGGCGGGCAACGCAGAACTCCGGCTGAGCGGGAGCGACGACACTCGCACCGTGTACCCACGCCGCGCTGCACCTCTCGATGATGAACGTGGGAGGTCGTGCAGCGGCGAGAGACGCAGCACGAAGCTCGGCGGTATCGGGTTCATCAAGCGCCACCCAAGCTCCCTGGAGGGGCAGGATGTCTCCGTCGAGTCGAGACGCGCACAACTGGGGAAAGGGCAGATCATCGACGCTCAGCGTCGCGCTAAGTCGGGGCATGTCCCCATTGTCAGGATAGCCGGACCAGCGACGCTGCATCACCGCCAGTCTGTGGAGGCACGGGTGCCGACGGGACCTGTGGGCGATGGCTGCGGTGGCGGTTTACAGGAGGCACGGCAGGCAGCCCGTCAGAATTCTGCCGACTACCTGTCCAGCGTTCGGCACCCGATTTTGCCGGTGCCGCGCACCCGACTTTCGCGGTGCCCGCACCCGACTTTACTTCTCCAGCGCCGCCAACCACGCTTTCCGTGCGTCGAGAGCCTCGCGAGCCTCAGCTTCAGCCCGTGAGTCCCCTCGGGACTTGGCGGTGGCAAGCTCCGTTTCCAGCTTCGCGATCGCGTCGCGGAGTTGTCCGAGCATCCCCTCGGATCGCGCCTTCCGTTCCGGGTTCTCCCGCTCCCACCGCTCGGCCTCGAGCGCTTTCACGTGGTTTTCGACCTTTCGGATTCGGTCATCAGTTGTTCGCACCTGGTCCCGTGGAACTTTTCCAATATCGTCCCACTGGCGTTGCACTCGGTTGAGTGCTGGACGCGCCACCCGCGGATCCCTCTCCGTGAGCAATGCCTCGGCCTCGGTGAGAAGCGCGAGCTTGAGGGCCAGATTGGCGTGATACTGTTCGTCTTCTTTCGCGTCAATCTCGGCTTTGGCCGCGTAGAGCACGTCACCGGCAGCCTTGAACCGTTCCCACAGGGCATCATCAACTTTTTTGCTCGCGCGGCCTGTGTTTTTCCAGTCTTCGAGCAGCAGTCGAAAATCAGGGATCGCGGCAGCACCCCTCGAGGTGAGCGCCTCGGCGCGAGCAATGAGTCGTTCCTTCACAGCACGCACCTCCCGGTTCTTCTCATCAAGGGTGGCAAAGTAGCTGCGACGGTTCTGGTCAACGGTGTTTCGGGCATCCCGGAATCTCTTCCACAGCTCGGTTGTTTCTTTTTTAGGCAGCCGCGGGCCGGTGTGCTGATGCTCTTGCCACCGGGCAAACAGTGCCTCAAACCGGGTGGTGTGCTCCTTCCACTGCACTGTGTTGGGGTCTTGTGCAGCGAGCTTTTCGGCCTCCACGATGAGCGCGGTACGCTCCTCCAGCGCCGCGGCTACGGCGGCAGCGGCCTCGGCTCGTTGTTTTTCAGTCAGTTCTTTCGCTGTCGCGGACAGCGCATCAAGCCGGGTAGCGAGGCTGTCGAGATTGCCCACGGCCTTGGCCGTCGTGATGGCCTGTCGAAGGGATGCCACGGTCTTTGCGATATCGACAACGGGGGCACCGCGGCGCACCCGCTGTTCGAGCAGTCCGACCTGTCCCGCGAGGTCTGCGTACTTGCGCTCAAAGAAAGCGAGCGCTTCCTGCGCGGATCCGTCGGGGTACTGTCCCACGGCGCGCTCTCCCTCGGAGGTGCGCACGAACACGGTGCCGGTCTCGTCGACGCGGCCCCAGGTTTCTTGTACTGGGTCGGTCACGGTCCTACCCCTCATCACACTACGGAAGCCGGGATTGCTCGCGGCGGATATCGCGCTCTAGCTTATTGCACACTGCACCCGCCTCCGCTGAGCGACTACCGGAGTGTGAATTCGGTGATCGTGGTTGCAACGTTCGGAGCATCTGAACTGGTGCCACCCGCGTCAATCACTCCGGTCATGAGGGCATCCAGTCCGCCTGTGATTTTACCGAGCACGGTGTAACCACCCGCGGTGTCAGCCGGGATCGGGGAATCTTTGTAGACGATGAAAAACTGGCTGCCGTTGCTGTAACCATCACCGCCCTGCCGCGCCATGGCAAGTGTGCCCGCCGGGTACAGGTTGTCGGCGGGGGCATTCTCGACCGGCCCGTAGTTGTAGCCGGGGCCACCGCTACCGTTTCCCTGTGGGTCGCCGCACTGCAGGACCCAGATACCCGTGGTGGTGAGGCGGTGGCACGTCAGATTGTTATAGAAGCCGCTCTTGGCGAGTGAAATGGTGCTCGACACGGCCTGCGGGGCCTTTGCGCCATCCAATTCGATGGCGAGCGGGATACTGTTCAGGGTGAGTGTTCCGGTCCAGGTTCGGTTTTCTGCGAGCGTCTGTGGGGGCACCTCTCCGCTGTTTGCTCCGGTAGCCGTCGTCGGGGTTGCGCCTGGGGTGGGAGTGGGCGAGGCGGTGGGGGTACCCGGGCCGCCGTTGAAGTACAGCACCTGTGCGGTGGTGGCTGCCGTCAGCACGACCACCGCTATGACAACGCCGACCACGTTGTCACGCACCCGCCGTTTCCGTTTGGTTTCATGGACGGACTGTCGCGCCTGGTACACGCGCAGGCGGTCGCGCTCCTCGCGCGCCCGGCGGTCATTGGATGCCACGGGTGCTCCTTTTCTGGATATTGCTGAGTGTCTACGATACGCATCAGCGCGTGACAGCCCAATTCGACTGCGACAACTCTATGAGCGGTCGGGCCGCGCGCACGGCTACGGTTGAGGCATGGCGGAAATAGGTTTCGGCATTCACTCGGGTGCTGCCCCGTTGGCGGTACGAATGCGTCCGCGTCGCCTTGAGGAGGTTGCCGGTCAGCGACACCTGCTCGCACCGGGTTCGCCACTGGTAGCACTGGCGGGGGATGCCTCGGGGCGCAGCAACGCCGTCTCGGTCATCCTCTGGGGTCCACCGGGCACCGGCAAGACGACCCTCGCCCACGCACTTGCCCGTTCCTCAGGACGGAATTTTGTGGAGTTGTCTGCGGTGACTGCGGGGGTACGCGATGTGCGCCAGGTGATGGAGCAAGCACGGGCAAACCGTGACCTCTACGGTGTTGCGACGGTGCTTTTTCTCGACGAAATTCACCGTTTCACGAAGGCGCAGCAGGACGCGCTCTTGCCGGGAGTGGAGAACGGGTGGATTATTCTTGTGGCGGCAACCACGGAGAATCCCTCATTCTCGGTTATTTCGCCGCTACTGTCACGATCGTTGTTGCTCACACTGGAGTTACTGAGCGATGAGGATGTTGCAGGGCTTGTTGATCGTGCGGTCGTTGATGAGCGGGGGCTCAGGGGGTGTGTGTCGCTTGAGCCGGAGGCCCGTGCGACGATCGTGCGGCTGGCATCGGGCGACGCGCGCCGCGCGCTCACCGCACTGGAGGCGGCAGCGTTTGCCGCGGGTGAGGGTGGGACGATCACCGCGGAACTGGTTGCGCGCACTGTTGACCGAGCGTTGCTGCGGTACGACCGCGATGGTGATGAGCACTATGACGTTATTTCCGCGTTCATTAAGTCGGTGCGCGGCAGCGATGTCGATGCATCCCTGCACTATCTGGCTCGGATGATCGAGGCCGGTGAGGACCCGCGCTTCATTGCGCGCCGCATCATTGTGCTTGCGAGTGAGGACATCGGGATGGCCGATCCTGCCGCGCTCGGTGTGGCCGTTGCCGCCGCCGATGCGGTGCAGTTTATCGGGATGCCCGAGGGTCGTATCCCGCTCGCACAGGCTGTTGTGCATCTGGCCTGTGCGCCAAAATCCAATGCCGCGTATCTGGGGATTGACCGGGCGCTTGCCGACGTGCGTGCGGGCAAGATCGGGCGTGTTCCGACCCACCTGCGTGACTCGCACTATCCGGGTGCCACACGCCTCGGACACGGTGTTGGCTACCGTTACCCGCACGATGATCAGATCGGAGTGGTGCAGCAGGAGTATCTGCCGGAGCCGCTGCGCGGTGTGCGATATTACGAGCCGACCGAGCACGGCAACGAGCGGGAGGTTGCCCCTCGCCTGGCGAAGCTGCGGCGGATTGTGCGCGGAGAACGCGGAAGACTCGGTGCGCGCGGAGAGCCTGGGGAACCTGGATGAGTGATTCCTCATTGGTGTTGTCCGTGTGGTTGCTGTTGTTGTTGCGGGCACGGTCGGCTCCGTCGACCATCGCGGGTGTTGTCCGTGTGGTTGCTGTTGTTGTGGGCCCGTAATTCTTCAAGTCTGAAGTGCAGCACTGTGGTGGCGTGATTGTGTGTGTGGTGGTGGTGGATTTCTGCTGGTGTTGCCCGGCCGAAGTGTTTTTGGGGTTGGTTGTTGATCTCCTGGAACTCTTCCTCGGTTATGGTTCGGAAGTCGGTGCGTGTCGGTAGGTAGCGTCGGATCCGACCGTTCCGGCGCTCGTTAGTTCCTATCCCAACCTGTTCCAGACCTAATCTCCCGCGACACCGTGGACGCAGACTGACCCAACACCGCAGCGATCTGCCGAACAGAGCGCCCCGCACCCTTCTTGATCTGAACCCGCTCAACCTCACAACACATGACCGTCATGTATACCCATAGAAACGCAACCCTTGACTCAGTGGGCATGAACATCGCCACGTGCTGCGCTTCTACCTTATGAATACGGACACGACTATGGATGACTGTTGGCTACAACATTGTCATTAGCTTCTACCTTATGAATACGGGCACGGCTGACGGGTGCGAGGAGCGTGCTACGATGGCCGTTGGCCTGAACAGATTTTCGCGAGCGGCTGCGCGGATTCTCTGGTGAGTGGTGTGACCTGTAGCCGGTCTGCCCGTGGCGCACCCCTCTGACAGAACCGGCGTACGCGTGTGCGCCCCCAACCGTGTGAGAATCCGAAAGGACATTCGTGTCAAACCAGTCACGCAGCAAGACCCGCCTTTCTCGGGCGCTGGGCATTCCGCTCAC
>Ga0081606_1000805_pt1 | contig 11239 bp, 10 predicted proteins | sample EareggfetidaYelm_FD_71127 | JGI IMG/M metagenome (GOLD analysis project Ga0081606, IMG submission 71127) | Earthworm egg capsule microbial community from the University of Washington, USA - E. fetida Yelm (SPADES assembly) (version 2) | ecosystem: Host-associated > Annelida > Reproductive system... | reverse complement strand
AAAAAAACGAAAAGCAATTTTGTTTATTACAAAAAATTGTACTACACTTGCCCTTGAAATGAAAGAAAACAGAAACATATCTTGCTTACGAATGGTTGTACGCCTTGTAATTTTGTCGGTCGGCATTACGCTCCATTCGGGGTATTGGTAACGATCTAAATTCAATTTAAATAAAAGCCGCCTCGATAACTTCGGGGCGGTTTTGTTTTTTATAAGCATGGACAAACTAACAATCGTTTTTAACTTAAATATAGAATTAACATAAACCCTCCGAGGGAAAACCAAATCAATAAAAGAGTATGCAAACAGTAGAAATGTCAAGAGAAACGTATTCGGAAACCAAAGACGAGCCCGTGCGCGAAATTAGCGGTTCCCAGGCCGTGCTTGAAGCCATCCTTGCGGAAGGCATTCCCACCGTCTTCGGCTACCCCGGCGGCGCCATCATGCCGGTATATGACGCCTTGGTCGATTATACCGAACAACTCCGTCACATTTTGGCGCGCCATGAACAAGGCGCCATTCACGCCGCGCAAGGTTATGCACGCACTTCAGGAAAGACGGGCGTAGTCATTGCCACAAGCGGCCCGGGCGCCACGAATTTAATCACCGGTTTGGTGGACGCCATGCTCGACAGTACGCCGCTGGTTTGCATCACGGGGCAAGTCTTTGCTCACCTGCTCGGCACCGATGCCTTTCAGGAAACCGACGTGATAAATATTTCTACGCCCGCCACCAAATGGAATTATCAAGTGACCGAGGCGCAAGACATCCCCGGCGTGATGGCCAAAGCCTTCTTCATCGCCGCGAGCGGAAGACCGGGGCCGGTGCTCATTGATATTACAAAGAATGCGCAGATTGACAAGTTTAATTTTAAAGGCTATAAAAAATGCCAACACATTCGCAGCTATCAGCCAAAACCTTTCATCCGCGAAAGTTATATAGAGCAGGCGGCCGCATTGATTAACCAAGCCAAAAAACCTTTTGTGATTTTTGGGCAAGGCGTAATTTTAGGAGGGGCGGAAAAGGAATTTAGGGAGTTTATCGAAAAAGGAAATCTCCCCGCCGCTTGGACGTTGCTTGGCTTGAGCGCGTTGCCCACCGCCCATCCCCTCAATGTGGGCATGTTGGGCATGCACGGAAACTACAGCCCCAATGTATTGACGAATGAATGTGATGTGCTGATTGCCGTAGGCATGCGTTTCGATGACCGCGTAACCGGCCGCTTAGACAAATACGCCAAGCAGGCAAAAGTTATTCACCTCGACATTGATCCGGCGGAAATAGATAAAAACGTCCGCGCCGACGTGCCCGTTTGGGGCGACTGCAAAGCTACTTTGCCCATGCTTACAAAATTGTTGGAGAAAGGAAACCATTCAGAGTGGCTCCAAAAATTTAAGGACGGCAATAAAATGGAATACGACGAAGTCATTCATAAAGAACTTAACCCGACGGAAGGTTCCATCACGATGGGCGAAGTGATGAGACTCCTGAATGAGCACACCGACGGCGACGCCGTAATTGTAACCGACGTGGGGCAACATCAAATGGTGGCGAGCCGCTATGCCCGCTTCACCAAGAGCCGAAGCATGATTACCTCGGGCGGCGCGGGAACCATGGGCTTTGGACTGCCCGCCGCCATCGGCGCTAAACTGGGAACGCCCGAAAGGACGGTGGTGGCCGTGGTGGGCGACGGCGGGTTGCAAATGACCATTCAAGAATTCGGAACCATCATGCACTTCGACGTGAACGTGAAAATTGTATTGCTCAACAACAGCTTCTTGGGCATGGTTCGGCAGTGGCAGGAGTTGTTTTTGAAAAAGCGGTATTCCTGCGTGGATATTCAAAATCCCGACTTTGTGAAAATAGCGGACGCCTACCGCATCGCCGGAAAGAAAGTATCGGAACGCGCCGCGCTCGACAGTGCCATCGCGGAAATGCTTTATCATCCAAAAGCTTTCCTGCTTGAGGTCACGGTGGGCAAAGAAGACAATGTATTTCCCATGGTGCCGCAAGGATGCAGCGTGGCTGAAATACGATTGAAGTAAAAATTAAATATTATCAAAAATGAAACAGGAATATACATTCAGCGTCTATACTGAAAATCAGGTAGGCGTGCTGGTGCGGATTGCGGCGATGTTTTCGCGCCGTAAAATAAATGTAGAGAGTTTGAACGTAAGCCCCTCCGAGCTGGAAGGCATACATCGCTTTACCATCGTGATTGTGGAAACAGAAGAAGTGGCGAAGAAAATTGCGCGACAACTCAATAAGCAGGTAGAAATTTTGAAAGCCTTCTGCAACACCAATGAAGAAATTGTGTGGCAAGAGGCGGCGCTCTATAAAGTGGATGCGGCCATCATTTGCGAGAAAGTGAAAGTGGAGCGTCTCCTTCACGAATACGGCGCGCGCGCGGTGGCAATCCGCAACGACTATATCGTTTTTGAAACCACCGGACACCGCGAAGAAACCGAAGGCTTGCTGAAAGCCCTTGAACCCCATGGCTTGATAGAGTTTGTTCGCGCCGGACGAGTGGCCATCATCAAAGAAAGCAAAGGCTTTCATCAACACATTTTGGAATTTGAAAAACAATATAAACACGAAATGCTGAAGGAAAATAAATTCCTCGACAAGCAAAAAGAAGTGTTTAGCATGTAAGGCATGCCGATGAATCATAAAATGAAAAACGGATGCTGATTTGCGCTGATAGCGACGTGGCATTGCAAATCGGCATCCGTTGCCCTTGTCCCAAATTCCCGCCAGCCCCATGACGCCCCCGCCATTGTTTGCAAAACACGAAAAAATTACAACTTCGGTGTTCTGACTAACGTTTGGGTTTATTATTGAAAATCAGGCAACTGCAAACCATGAATTTTGCGCTCAAATCGGAATCAAAAAAAAATGAAAATTCTCATTTGCAAGACTTCGCTTTCCTCAAAAATCCCGCACGAAAAGTACCCCCTAATTTGTTGCCTTCTGAATGACAAAGCTAAAGGTTGGGACACGCGCGGGGCGTAATTAACCATTATGCCAGAAGGTTTTCCAAAGCCGTTTTCAGCGCAGGATATTTAAAGCGGAAACCCGCCTCTGTGATTTTTTGCGAAGAAATGCGACTCCCTTCCAACAATAATATTGAACTTTCGCCAAATAATAATCGGATCATAAACGAAGGAATATTAGGCAGCCAAATTCTTTTATGAAGGCATTGCGCCAAGCAATCGGTAAAAATTTTGTTGGTAACATGCTCGGGGGCGACGGCATTAAATTTTCCTTCCGCAGCCTTATGTTTCAGCACAAATTGCAACATGGCGCACAAGTCTTCTATATGTATCCAAGGCATGAATTGGCTGCCGTTTCCAAAATAGGCGCCCAAATTCAAGCGAACAGGCAAATTCATTTTTGGCAACACGCCTTCATTTTTTGACAAGACAATTCCGAATCTTAAAATAACCGTCCTTCGCGCTGCATTTTCGCTTGCAAATCTTTCGGCTATTTTCTCCCATTCATGGCAAACGGCGCTCAGGAAATCAACGCCGCCTTCGTCTTGCTCCGAAAAAACAGAGTCGCTTGTCTTGGCGCCGTAATAACCTACCGCAGATGCCGAAATAAATGAATCAATTTTAATGCGGTTCTCTTTCAGCGTTTCTAAAATGAGCTTCGCAGAATCAACCCTGCTCGACATAATTTCAATTTTTCTTTTCGCAGTCCATCTTTTGTCTGCAATGTGGGCGCCCGATAAATGTATAATGTGATCGACGTCTTTAAACGCCGCACGGTCAATATTTTTAGTTTTTAGATCCCAGCTATATTCGTTGTCGTGGGTTTTCTTGCGTGTTAAGAACTTTATGTGGTAGTCATGCAAAATGAGCGCGCTAAGATGCTTGGCAATGGCGCCGCGGGCGCCGGTGATCAGTATGGTCTCTTTTTTTTCTGCCATGGACTAGGATTTTAAGATTTTAGGATTCATTATCATGTTAGTTTCAAATAGGCGAAGTTAAGCCGCAAATATCGCTTTTAATAATGGTTAATGCCCTCCTTGTTTATTCAGGACTTGCAAGCAGCCTCAATTTAGATTAGGATTTATAAGATTTTAGGATTTTTATCTTGGGGCACTGCCATTAATCATTAACCATTAATCATTAATCATTATGTATTTTCGTTGTTTCCCTCTACATTTGACAAATTTATTTTGAACGCTATCCTCTGTACACATGGCTTTTGGCTTTTTTAAAAAATCGGCGGCGCCGGCCGCCTCCGGGAAGGACAACCCCTACCGCGACTTAACAGTTAAAAATATCATACGCGAGACGTCGGATTCCGTCTCCCTCGTGTTTGAACAGCCGTCCGAAAAAATAACCTATCGGTCGGGGCAGTTTTTAACCTTGATTTTAACTATCGACGGCAAAGAGGAGAGGCGCTCTTATTCCTTCAGTTCAGCGCCCGACATCGATTCTGACTTGTGCGTTACCGTGAAGCGGGTGAACGGCGGATTGGTCTCCAATTGGTTGAATGACAATCTTAAAGCAGGCGATTCCGTGCGTGTGCGGGAAGCTACGGGGCAATTTACGACGGAATTTGCAGCCGCGCAGAAACGCCATTTGGTAATGCTCGCCGGCGGTTCGGGCATCACTCCCATAATGTCCATTATAAAAAGCGTGCTGACCAAAGAGCCGCAAAGCCGTTGCACCTTAATCTACTGCAACCGCAATGCCGAGAGCATTATTTTTAAAACAGAATTAGAGCAGTGGGAAAATAATTGCCCCGGCCGACTTTCTATCGTGCACGTGCTGGAGAAAGCCGCCCCGGACTGGAAGGGATATACGGGTTATCTCACCCCGTCTATTTTGCAAGAGGCGCTTTCCGCTTTCTCCGCAGACGGTTTGGAAAAAAGTTATTGGATGTGCGGTCCTGAAATATTTATGACCCGGGCCGCAAAATATTTAGCCGAATTGTCTGTTCCCGCCGAGGTTGTTTTTAAAGAAAATTTTGGAGGAGCGGCGGCCGATAAAAAGAAAACCGAAGCCCCCGCAGACGCAAAAGTTCGGACGGTAACCATCCGTTACGACGACGACGAACATAAAGTACAGGTAGAGCCGGGGCGCAGTATTTTGGAGTCTGCCCTTGAGCAGGGAATTGACTTGCCATTCTCCTGCCAAAGCGGGATGTGCACGGCGTGTCGGGGCAAAGCATTGGCGGGTAAAGTGGAGTTGATTAATCAGCAAGGATTGTCGCAAGCCGAACTAGGAGAGGGCTACGTGCTCACCTGTGTGGGACGTCCGCTTACCGACGACGTGGTGATTGAGATTATGTAGAGGCTGCCAAAATAATGGTTAATGATTAATGATGCGCTTTCCCTGCTTGCCTCTGCCCTCGAAGACAAGGTATTGAATAGACGGACTATTTTGTCGCCCTCCTAAAAGCGGCATTTGCAACTTGAATCCGCCGCTTAAAAACAAGAGAACGGGAAATAGCGGAAGCAGAAAAATGCCCGCATTTAAAATTCGGAAAGCAAAAAAAAAGAAAAAAAAGAAATAATCCGCCCGCCGAAGACGGCATATTGCAACATGTCAAACGAAGGATATATTTGGAACGGCAAAAAAGGCTTAGTTTTGGCGCCGTAAAAGCTTTGCTATTATGTGGCGTATTTTTTAACTAACTTTGTGTTACGGCATTAAAATTTAAAAATAAAAAACACATGAAGAAAACACATCTTGTATTTTTCCTCGCTCTGCTTGTTTCCGCCTCTTATGCGCAAGAATACGGCGGTCCCGTAAAATGGATGTCCTTTGAACAAGCATTGACAAAACAAAAAACAGAGAAGCGCAAAATTTTTGTGGACGTCTATACCCAATGGTGCGGCTGGTGTAAAGTGATGGACGCGAAAACTTTCAGCAACCCCAAAGTGGCGAAGATCTTAAATGAGAAATTTTATCCTGTGAAACTGGACGCCGAGCAGACCGGGGACATTAAAGTGAAAGAGCAGACTTTTAAATATGTCGAGAATGGCGGACGCGGCGTTCATCAATTGGCGGCGGCTTTGCTCAATAACCAAATGAGTTATCCGAACTTCGTTTTCTTAGATGAAGACTTGCGCATTATTCCCGTCTATCAAGGTTCCACGTCGATCCCCGGTTTTCACAAGGCAGAAGACTTCCACATTTTTCTCGCTTTTATAGGCGGAGACTTCTACAAGAAACAGAACATAGACAAGTACAAAACCACGAGTTACCAATCGCCGTTCTAAACATGGTCTTGCCCCTTTTCTCTTTTTTTGGTTTTAAGAAAATCCACATAAAGCAGGCCGCCCGCGAAACCAAACAGGCATGCAATGATGATTAGGAAAGTATTGACGCCGTTGCTTACTATTTGCTCAAACATATTCTTTTATTTTATTTTAGCCCCCAAAGATACATTTGTATTGGAAAATAAAAAAACATTTAATTCATAGACTCATGGTGAAAGAGCAATACTTGTTTTTTATTTTTGCGCATGACTGACCAAATCTTGATTCTTGACTTCGGTTCACAGTACACCCAACTCATCGCCAGACGGGTGCGCGAACTCAATGTATATTGCGAAATTCACCCCTTTAATCATGTGCCGCCCATTGACCAAAAAATAAAAGGCGTCATTCTTTCGGGCAGCCCTTGCTCGGTTCACGAGGCGGGTTCGCCCGATGTTGACCTGTCGCTTTTTCAGTCTGTGCCTGTATTGGGCGTCTGCTACGGGGCGCAGCTTATAGCGCATAAAGCCGGCGGTGGCGTGGTGAAATCGCAGGTGCGCGAATACGGCAGAGCCAATCTCACGTCCGTGAACCATCATCATGAATTGATGAAAGAAATTTCATCGGACTCGCAAGTGTGGATGTCGCATGCCGACACCATTCTCTCCCTGCCCGACAGTTTTGAAATCATCGCCGCTACTTCTTCGGTGAAAGTGGCGGGCTTTCAAGCAAAAGGAAAAAACATTTTTGGAATACAGTTTCATCCCGAAGTGACGCACTCTTCGGAAGGAAAAAATTTGTTGCGGAATTTTGTGGTGCATATTTGTCAATGTCGGCAACACTGGACGCCTGACCTATTTATAGAAACCGCAATTCAATCCCTCAAACAAGAAATTGGAAACGATAAAGTAGTGATGGCCATTTCGGGAGGCGTGGACTCAAGCGTGGCCGCAATGCTGATTCACCAAGCCATCGGAAAAAACCTGTACTGCATTTTTGTCGACAACGGGTTGCTGCGCCGCAAAGAATTTGAAGAGGTGCTGGCTTCTTACCAAGGCATGGGATTGAATATTAAAGGAGTGGAAGCAAAAGAAAAATTCTATCGGGCGTTGCATCGTCTCACGGAACCCGAAGCCAAAAGAAAAGCCGTCGGCAAAACATTTGTCGAGGTATTTGACGAAGAAGCGCATCGGATAGAAAACGTGAAGTGGTTGGGGCAAGGCACTATTTATCCCGATGTGATTGAGTCGGTTTCGGTGAAAGGGCCGTCGGCTACCATCAAATCGCATCACAACGTGGGCGGTCTTCCTGAAAAAATGAAAATGAAAGTGACGGAGCCGCTCAAAAGTTTGTTCAAAGACGAGGTGCGCGAGGTGGGGAAAACGTTGGGCATCGACGGGCGCATATTAAACAGGCATCCGTTTCCGGGGCCGGGTTTGAGCATTCGCATCTTAGGGGAAATTACGCCTGAACGCGTGCGTATTTTGCAAGAAGCGGATTACATTTTTATTTCCAAATTGAAAAGTTATAATCAATACGACAAGGTGTGGCAAGCGGGCGCTATGCTCCTTCCCGTTTATTCCGTGGGCGTAATGGGCGATGAGCGCACGTATGAACAAGTGATTGCCTTGCGTGCCGTGTTGAGCGTGGACGGCATGACGGCAGACTGGGCTTATCTTCCGCAAGATTGTTTAAGCGATATTTCTTCGTCCATCATCAATCAGGTGAACGGCGTGAACCGAGTGGTATATGATATTAGTTCGAAACCGCCGGCCACCATAGAATGGGAATAATATGAAAACAGGAACATTGTACGCCGCCGTTATTATTGTGTTGCTCTTCAGTCAAAAAGGAAGGGCGCAAAATTATGCGGCGCTATTTGAAAAGGGAAAGCAAGAGCTTAAAGCCGCCAACTATGCGCGGGCAATGCTCTCCTTTCGTTCATGCATGGTCTATGACAAAGCCAATCCATACGAGTTGTATGCCAATTATTATTATGCCCTTTCTGCCTATCGGCGAGGGTGGCATAAAATTTCAAGAGAAACTCTTTTCGCGCTCGGGAAGTCGCATCCCAAATGGAACCAAATGGATGAAGTCCATTTTTTAACGGCGAAAAATTTTAGCGCGGAAAAAGAATATTTTGAAGCGTTCAAGACGTTGAAAAAAATTTCCAATCCCGATTTTGCTTCGAGAATTGAAGCCTTGAAGAAAAGCACGGTTGAAAAAATCGAGGACGCGCCGACTTTGGAAATGCTGTTGGAAGATTATAAGGATCCGACGGTGGCCGATGCGTTGGTAAATATATTAAATCAGCCCTCCCAACTGAACCGTCGCGCTGAATTAGTGAATGAGTATCGTCTTAAATATGCTCCGCCTTCTGCGCCCGCGGTCAGCGGCCCCATCTATGCGGCCGCCCTGCTTCCTTTTTTGACCAAAACATTGAACAAGTCTCCGACGCCTAAAAAAAATCAGCAGATTTTGGACTTATATATCGGCATGCGAATGGCCGCGGATTCTTTGAGACAAAATAAAATTGACGTCCGACTGTTGGCTTATGACACTCGCCGCGATTCTGTTGAAATAAACCGTCTGCTTGCCTTGGACGAATTGAAGGCAGTCAGCCTTTTGGTGGGGCCGCTTTTTAAAGAAGGGCTTCATGCCATGCAGCGATTTTCAAACAGTCGCCGCATCCCGTTGGTGCCCAATCCGATGAGCGCCGACGGCAACGTGTTGCGGCAACCCTATACCTTTCTTTTTCAACCCTCGTTTGAAACCAAGGCCAAGCGAAGCGCCGAATTTCTTGCCGCTCATACTAAGGCGAAATACTGCGCGGTCTATTACGGCGAAGCGGGCCACGATTCTCTGCAGGCTCGCGTATTTGCCGCCAAAGCCCGCGAACTCGGCATTAAAACTATTTTCAAACGAAAAGTCAATAAAAGAACGTCTTCGAGAATTTTGTCTGACCTGACAGGAAAAATAGATTCTGTAAATTTTATAATTAAGCGCGACAGCATCGGCGGCGTATATGTGGCCTCCGACGACCCTTTGGTATTTATGCAAGCCGTGAACGCGGTAGAAGCCCGCCGCGAAGACATCTGGGTGCTCGGCGACGAGAGCTGGTTTAATGAAAATAATAATTTAATCTCTAAATTTTCGACCACTAAAACAGCTTTTGCATCTCCGAATTTAATCAATATCTCTGCCCCTAAGTTTCGGGCGTTTGAACATTCCTTTTTGAAAGCGCATGGAAAAATGCCGTCCTTGGCTTCCTACATCGGTTTTGAATTTATGTACACTTTCGGAAGCATATTAAATCAAGACAGAAATTTTTTTCAAAAACAAGAAGTCCATCAACCGACTCAAGGCCGGCTCAACGACGGCTATCTGATGCAACCCTCGCGCGACAATGGATTAGTGCCCTTCGGACGGTTTAGAAATGGCGAATATGAACGAATACAAAATAATGATTAATGGTTAGAGGAAATTTTTTTCTTGGAGCTTGCAGGATGCCTGCGGCAAGCGTTCGGCGCGGAGGCAAAGCCTTCTAAGAGGAAAATAAAAAGTTTGCATCAGCGCCGCCTCACACAAGCGCCGCTTTTATTGTCTGAACTATTGATTAACCTGCTTGAATGGTTTCGCCGAACCTTGTCTTCGATGGGAGGCCGGGAAAGCGCATCATTCGCCTTCAATCGTTCTCCGTCAATTATTCACACTCAATCATTCACCGTCCAATCATTCACCACCAATCACTTCCCGTCCAATCATTCTCCTCCAATCATTCTCCTCCAATCATTTTCCGTCCAATCATTCTCCGCCATCCATTCTCCCTCAATCATTCTCCGTCCAATCATTCTCCGCCATCCATTCACACTCAATCATTCCCCGTCCAATCATTCCCCGTCCAATCATTCACACTCATCCATTCACACTCAATCATTCCCCGTCCAATCATTCACCTCCAATCATTCCCCGTCCAACCATTCTCCACCAATCATTCCCCGTCCAATCATTCACACTCAATCATTTTCCGTCCAATCATTCACACTCAATCATTTTCCGTCCAATCATTCACACTCAATCATTTCCCCTCAATCATTCTCCATCAAGCATTCTCCTCCAATCATTCGCCTTCAATTATTTCCCCTCAATCTTTCCCCGTCCAATCATTCACCACCAATCGTTCCCCGTCCAATCATTTTCCGTCAATCATTCACACTCAATCTTTCCCCGTCCAATCATTCACCACCAATCATTCACACTCAATCATTCCCCGTCATCCGTTCCCACTCAATTATTCCCACTCCATCACTCCCCGTCCATTTCCGTCTCGTCCAATAACCCTATCCCTAGTATATCAAGCGTGGCGCGGCGTTTAGCTTTTGTCTCAGCCTCCATTGTGGCATTCGCATAAGCATCGCCCTTTAATCCTGTAATATTAACGATGCCTACGCTATCCATGACACGACCTTCGGGCGTGGTTGCCCTGACGACCACCTCATAAACGCCAAGCTCCATGTTTGCTTGACGCGATACGATGGTATGCGATAATTCATACAGGCGGCTCAACTGTTGTGCGCCTGAGCGGTCTAAATAAAGAGTTTCTTTGCCATTCAATTTAAGGAGCTTGAACGGCTGTGTCAATGGGTCAAGCCCTAAACGACTGCAGAACTTATTATAGCACTCTACCTTCTGCACTTGCGTCAAGCCAGAAAGGTCGCCCTTTAATACCAATGCTTGAACAATAGATTGAAGAGATTCACTGCCTTCTGTTGGCTTAACCTCCTCTTCTTTTTTTACTAAATTTCCCTGTTGCATAATTATTTATTTAAAATTTAAAAAGGCAAGGATAGTAAAATATTCATTACGACCAAAATATTTTTTATAAATTTTTATTTCGACTATTAATCATTACCCATTGTTCATGGCTATTTTTCAAAATTTTTCCTGTAATTTGCGCCGTTAAAAAATTAATTCAATATGACGGCATTTGATGTGATCGTAATTGGTTCGGGTCCCGGCGGC
>Ga0081606_1000804_pt1 | contig 11244 bp, 13 predicted proteins | sample EareggfetidaYelm_FD_71127 | JGI IMG/M metagenome (GOLD analysis project Ga0081606, IMG submission 71127) | Earthworm egg capsule microbial community from the University of Washington, USA - E. fetida Yelm (SPADES assembly) (version 2) | ecosystem: Host-associated > Annelida > Reproductive system... | reverse complement strand
TAAAAAAGAAGCGGCTAAGGCCGAGAAAAAAGCAGACAAAGCTACAACAGCAGCAGTAAAAGCTGAGGCTTCTGCAACCAAAGCTGAAGCAAAGGCAAAAAAATAATTAAGCGCATTTAATTATTGAAAATGGACGGCAAGAAATTGTGGTCCATTTTGTTTTTAGGGCAATCCCAAACGAACGTTAAATAATCTCTAATAAAATCCTAACGGATTTGTTTTCTTTGTTAATTTGTCAAAAAAATGAACATGGCTTTTCGCTTACTCCTGGTTTTCATAGTCGTTGCTATTGTTGAAATCTACGCATTTCAGGCTATCAAAACACTTACAAGATCCCGATGGATTTTGATTTCCTATGCCGTTGTTTCCCTTGCAATTATCCTATTCATCACTTATGAGATTTTAAAATTCGACAGAAGCGTCGGACAAACCAAAATGAGTTTGTTCACTCTCGGATTGCTGCTTTTGGTCTTATTGCCAAAAATCGTATTGACTTTTGTAATGCTGATGGAAGATGTGATGCGCCTTCTGATGGGAACCGTTACGCATTTCATGGGACACAACACCGATAGCTTCCTGCCCGAAAGAAGGAAATTTGTCAGCCAGGTTGCCTTAGGATTAGCAGCAGTTCCGTTTTTATCCCTGATTTACGGGATGACTGTCGGAAAATACAATTTCAAAGTATTCAAACAAACCTTATTTTTCCCTGATCTGCCGGATGCTTTTGAAGGCTTTAAGATTACACAAATTTCAGACATCCACAGTGGGAGTTTTGACGATGAAGAAAAGATAAAACATGCCATCGATTTAATCAACGAACAGGAATCCGACCTGATGCTTTTTACAGGAGACATCGTAAACGCAAAAGCGGATGAAATGCATCCATGGATTGATACCTTCAAAGGATTGAAAAAGTTTGAATACGGAAAATATTCTGTTTTAGGCAACCATGATTACGGCGAATATTTAGACTGGAGTTCACCACAGGCAAAAGCAGATAATTTTGAAGCAATAAAAGACCTGCACCGTCAAATCGATTTTAAATTGCTGATGAATGAAAACATCAAAATCAAAAAAGGAAATGACGAGATTGCGATTGTTGGCGTAGAAAACTGGGGCAGGCATTTTGGCTCTAACGGCGACATCAAAAAAGCGACAGAAGACCTGAATCCACAAGACTTTAAGATACTGATGAGTCACGATCCAAGCCATTGGGAATACATTGTAAAAAAACATCCGAAGAACATTCAGCTGACGCTATCAGGCCATACGCACGGGATGCAGTTTGGTATTGAGATTCCCGGAGTATTCAAGTGGAGCCTGGCAAAATACATTTACAAGCAATGGGCCGGACTGTATTCTGAATTTGGAAGATACGTTTACGTAAACCGAGGCTTTGGTTTTCACGCGTATCCCGGAAGAGTCGGAATTATGCCCGAAATAACCGTTATCGAACTAAAAAAAGGGAATATTGTAGCATAATTAGTTAAAAATGCTACATTTGTGAATTAATATTACTTTCAAAGAGTACTAAGCAAGTAAAAACGTTTTGGTTTTATGTCAAAATTTGGAGAATTAATCAACGCACAGGTTCCGGTATTAATTGACTTTTATACCGAATGGAACGAATCTTCTGTCTCTATGCATCCGGTAATCAGGGATGTGGCAGCAGCGCTGGGTGACAGGGCAAAAGTAATCAAAATCGATGTAGATAAAAATCAGGAACTGGCCGATGCCCTTCGCATTAAAGGATTGCCAACACTGATGATTTACAAAGAAGGCCAGATGGTGTGGAGACAGTCGGGAGAACTGGATGCCAATACCATTATCAATCTGGTTCAGGAACAATTGTAGAAGAAAGAGCAAAGAATATAGATAAAAGCGACTTTATGGGTCGCTTTTTGTTTTATGGCATCTTAAATTCTTATTTAATAACTGTCTCTAGCATTTGAAAGGATTTATCTCAGGTCAAAAAATAAAGGTAAATAGTTTCGAAAATTTAAAAAGAAGCAATCAGGAAAAACAGGAATGAAGTTCCATTGATATCCCTAAGTATTCTCAGTTTATAAAACAGAAATCCATTTATAATGGAAACCAGCCCCGAAAAAACGAAAGCGTCCCACGCCAACAAAAAATGCTGATTTTTGGAATGTATTGAAATTAGTGCCATGGCGATTATAATGATACTCAAAGAAAGTAAAATGAGGTACTTTGATTTAGCCGGAGTCTTTTCTTTTACACCATCTGTAACCATTCCAAGGTTTGCAATAAGTTCTAAAAAATCTAGCATAATCTAACTGGCTTCTTCATAATTAACTTCCGACCACGACCTGAAGTGCATACATTGTTCTAACGGTTTTCCCGGCTTGTTTCCCAGGATTCCATTTTGATAGGTTTTTCAATATTTTAACTACTGCTCCTGCCATCGCAGTATCTTTAATACGAAGCACTTTTACATCAGTAAGTGACCCGTCTTTTTCAACTGTAAACATAGTGGAAATAGTAAGCGTTTTTTCTTTTTTGAATCCGGCCTTTATCAATTCCTGGTTGATATGTGCTTTTAGTTTTTCCATTCCTCCTGGGAATTCTGGTTTGACATCCAGCGCATTTATGGAGTAGATTACATTTTCGTCTGTTGACTTATTCGTTTGGGAAAAAGCCGCACTGGAACATAAAAATAAGAATAATGCAAGTGTTTTTCTCATGATGATTTATTTTGATTGATATTGCTAATTTATAAAAAAACCCTCACATCACTGCAAGGGTTTTAAATTATCAAAAATCTAACTTTTCTAAAGATTCTAACAAATCTAAGAAGTCTTGATTAGTATCTGTAGTACTCAGGTTTAAATGGCCCTTCAACGGCAACACCAATGTAAGCGGCCTGCTCGTCATTTAAGGTTTCCAATTCAACTCCTAATTTAGCTAAGTGCAAAGCTGCTACTTTTTCATCTAAATGTTTTGGCAACATATAAACTTCATTTTTATAAGCTGAACTGTTAGTCCATAACTCTAACTGAGCCAAAGTCTGGTTTGTGAAGGAGTTACTCATTACGAAAGATGGATGACCTGTAGCACAACCTAAGTTTACCAAACGACCTTCAGCAAGGATAAGGATATCTTTTCCGGCGATGGTATATTTATCAACCTGTGGTTTGATTTCGATTTTAGACGCACCGTGGTTTTTGTTCAACCAGGCCATATCGATTTCGTTATCAAAGTGCCCGATGTTACAAACGATGGTTTTGTCTTTCATCTGCTCGAAGTGGCTTCCCATAACGATATCTTTGTTTCCTGTAGTCGTGATGATGATATCAGCATTTCCAACAACAGTGTTTAATTTTTTAACTTCAAAACCGTCCATTGCAGCCTGTAAAGCACAGATTGGATCGATTTCAGTTACAGTCACGATAGAACCAGCACCTCTGAAAGAAGCGGCAGTTCCTTTACCAACGTCTCCGTATCCACAAACTACTACTCTTTTTCCAGCCAACATTAAGTCTGTAGCTCTTCTGATAGCGTCAACAGCAGATTCCTTACATCCGTATTTGTTATCAAATTTAGATTTAGTAACCGAATCATTTACGTTGATAGCCGGCATGAATAAGGTTCCGTTTTTCATTCTTTCGTAAAGTCTGTGAACTCCGGTTGTAGTTTCTTCAGACAATCCTTTGATACCTGGAATCAATTCCGGGTAACGGTCAAAAACCATGTTGGTCAAATCTCCACCATCATCCAAGATCATATTCAATGGCTTTCTGTCTTCACCAAAGAATAAAGTTTGCTCGATACACCAGTCAAAAGACTCTTCGTCAAGACCTTTCCAAGCATAAACCTGGATTCCCGCAGCAGCTATCGCAGCAGCAGCCTGATCCTGAGTTGAGAAAATGTTACAAGATGACCAGGTAACCTCAGCTCCAAGAGCGATTAATGTTTCGATTAAAACTGCAGTTTGGATTGTCATGTGAAGACAACCTGCGATACGAGCTCCTTTTAACGGTTGGCTTGCACCATACTCAGCACGAAGTGCCATTAATCCCGGCATTTCAGCTTCTGCCAATTCTATTTCTTTTCTTCCCCAAGCCGCAAGGTTAATATCCTTAACTTTATAAGCTACAAAAGGTAATGTCTGTGTACTCATCTATTATGTATATTTGTGTTTTTTATAAATTGTGGCGCAAAATTACAACATAGGTTAGAATTAAAAAAACGTTTTTTGTTTTTTTATGATTTGTTAATGCACTTAATTTTCTGAAATACAATTAGATAATTTTATATTAATGCCTTTACTAAAAACCATAGCGTTAAACGATTATACCGAACTGATGGTTTGGAAAATAACCGAATCTTTTAACGAGCTGTTCAAAAGCGTAGCCTTAAAAGACGTTTCGCTGGCGCGATTGGAAGGCATGAAAGCCGAAAGCCACCAAAAGGGTTTTCTCGGGGTTCGGAAATTATTGGAAGCTGCCGGATATACTGATTTCGATTTGTATTATGACGAATTCGGGAAACCGCATTTAAAAGACGGGAAACACATTTCGATTTCACATTCGAATGATTTTTCTGTGATTGTCTTAAGCGATGTGAATATTGGGGCTGATTTAGAAATCCTGAAAGACAAAACGCTGAAACTGGCTCCACGGTTTATGGATATCTCTCATCTGGAAAATCTTAATCCCGATGATGAACTGATGAAAGCCACCGTTGTTTGGGGCATTAAGGAATCTGTTTTCAAAATCAAAAACGAAATCGGCATCAGTTTCAAGGATCACATCTTTGAGGATGATTTTAATCTGGCGGATAAAAAATGTAGGGTTGAATTGCGGTTTAACAACAAAACCGAATACTTTGATATCGTTTTTGACTTTATAGAAAACTATGTGTTTGTCTGTGCGTTTGTTTCGGCGTAAACCTTTCTTTTTTCGAAAATAGTAACCAGAAGCATGGTTCCCATTTTACGGGCGCGGCGTTTTAAGATGGATACATTTTCGCCTTCAAACAGTTCATCCAGCGTTTCAAACCAAAAATTCAGCCACAAACCAAATATATTCGGATCGATTACATGATTGAATTTCTGATCGACCTCAACATGGGCTGCAATCGGATTACCGAAATATTTCCTCACGGCAAAAAGATTGTTTTCCCAAAAATCGGTCAGTTTCTCCAGATGGCCTTCCCAGTCGTGGATTGTCTGGTTGAAAAAAGGACCAATTTCCTCATCAGCCCTTATCTTGCCATAAAAGGTCCGGACAAGCAAAGCAATATCATCCCTGTTTTGGATATCGGTTTTCATTTTAAATAATCAATACGTTTAAGGCAATGGTCAGGATGCTAAGCGCCACACTGAAAATGGTCATGTTATAAACTGTTTTTGGAGATAACTGCGCCAATATTGCTACGTTCACCATCATACAGGTGATAACGACCAATCCCAGCTGGATCATTTGAAATACTGAGGTTCCGTTGTGTAAAGTGTACATTGCCGCTGCAGATCCTAAACAGCTTTGGCCTATAACAACTAAAGCGGCATATCCTATGTAACTTTGTTGAAAATCTTCGAGTGTTTTTTGATAAAGTGTCATGATTTCTAAGTATTTGTAATTTTATACTACAAATTTACGCCCATCCATCATCATCATTTTATGACATAAATCATGTTCCGGAAAAAATTATCGAAAAACTTTCCTGTCGATGATTCTGATTTCGTTTTTCTTTTCCAATGACTTGATGGCACGGATAACGGTTTCTACCCGAAGACCGGTCAGATCAGCCATCTGCTGTCGTTTGAGGTCGATGCAATAGCCGTCCTTTCCCTTTTCAAGCCCAAAGAATTTTATGGAATAATCAATGAGTTTCAATAACCGGTGTTCGGCTTCCTCATAGGATAATTCCGCGGCCATGACAGCTTTGTAATGCAACCGCTGTGCCAGCTGCTCAATGATATTCATAGAAACTTCCACATTGCTTTTAACCATTTCAACAAAATCGGCTTTGGGAAGCACAAACAATTCACAGTCGGTCAAAGCTATGGCATTCGCCGGATAAACACGTTCCAAAAATAAAGGCGGTTCACCAAAGCTCTGTCCGTTATGGAAAATCCCCTGAATGAATTCGCGCCCGTCCTGATTAAAATTGCACATCTTGACTTCGCCCGAAATAATCTGGTAATAATATACGGGAAGCTGGCCTTCCTGAAAAATAGCCTCCCCTTTTTTATACGATTTGCGTTGGGCATTATGCTCCTCTAAAAGTACTTCTGAAATCATCTGCTTAAAATCAATAAGTATACAAATCTACCATTATAATTTTACGGATTTTAAAAAAGGGTTACATTTACCAACCTTAAACGAAACATTTCGCAATGTTGCTCAGCCAGATTGTATCAGCAAAAAACAAAGCAGAAAAACTGCTCGCCATTTTAATCGACCCCGATAAAGTGACGACCGGCAGCATTTTGGTTTTGGCAGATAAAATAAAGCAATCCCCAGCCACGCATATTTTTGTGGGCGGAAGTTCGTTTGAAGGAACCCATCTCGATGAAATCATTGTTCGATTAAAAGAAAAAACCGACTTACCGATTCTGCTTTTTCCAGGAAACCCAGACCAGATTTCAAATGAAGCGGACGGGATTTTGTTCCTGATGCTGCTTTCGGGAAGAAACCCGGATTATCTGGTCGAACATCAAATCAACGCCGTTCCGATTCTAGAAAAAACCAATCTGGAAATCATTTCAACCGGTTATATCCTGATTGAAAGCGGTGCCGAAACTGCCGTTGAACGTGTTAGCCAAACAAAACCTTTAGCCAAAAATAACATCGATTATATTTCGCAAACGGCAAAAGCAGGCGAATTAATTGGAAATAAATTAATTTATTTAGAAGCCGGAAGCGGTGCGCAAAACGCAGTCAATTCTGAAATAATAAAGAATGTTTCGGACAGGATTTCGGTTCCGTTGATTGTTGGCGGTGGAATCCGTTCCAAAAAACAGATCGATGAAGCGTATCTGGCCGGAGCTGATTTGATCGTAATCGGCACTGCATTTGAAAATGACCTAAACTTTTTTGACTGATGCTCGAATTTCTTTTTGAACAATATAAAAACTATCCAACCTACGAAATCGTACTGGAAATCATAGCCGTAATTTTCGGGCTGTTCAGCGTATGGTTTGCCAAAAAAGACAATGTTTTGGTATTTCCTACGGGAATTGTAAACACTATAATTTACGTGTTTTTATTATGGAAATGGTCGCTGCTGGGCGATATGATGATCAATTTCTATTTCTTCGTTATGAGCATTTATGGCTGGTACCATTGGACCCGAAAAAAAGATGGCACAACCGAATTCCCAATTGCCGTAATGGATGGCTATGAAAAGAAAATGTCAGCACTAATTTTTGTGTTAACGTTGTCCTTTGTCGTCGCGGTTTATACATTTTTTGATAAATTTACCCATTGGACATCGTATGTTGACACTCTGGTTACAGGTCTTTTATTCGTTGGAATGTGGCTCATGGCAAGAAGAAAAATCGAGAATTGGGTATTCCTGATCATTGCCGACATCATTTCTATACCGATGTATTTTGCAAAAGGCTATACTTTTACGAGCATACAGTTTATAATTTTAACACTAGTTGCCATTTTTGGCTATTTAGAATGGAAGAGAACATTACAACAAAAGATAGCTTAACAAAAAAATACGGGTTTACCGAAGCCGATTTCAACCAAATCAATGCTTTAGGAATTTCTTTGGATAAGATTGAAGGCGAACTCTTGCTGTTCCAATCCGGGATTCCAAAGATTACGCTCGAAAAACCGGCGACCATCAATGACGGGATTGTGAAATTATCAAATGATGATTTCCAGAAATACGCTGATCTTTTTGACACAAGAAAAGATAAACTAAAGTTGAAAAAGTTTGTTCCGGCTTCGGGTGCTGCCAGTAGGATGTTTAAATTTTTAAGCGAATTTCTCAATGAATTTGATCACCAAAACGAAACGATAAACGCCTACATCAACCGAAAGAAAGACAAAAACCTGCCTATTTTCCTTGCCGGAATTGAAAAGTTTCCATTCTATGAAGAAATAAAATCCAAAGTAAAAGAACTTACTCCTGATTATTATTCGCTTGAAAGCCACGAGAAAAGCTATCTTTTTATCAAAACAATGCTTTCCCCGGATTATTTTGATTTTGCCAGCAAGCCAAAAGGCGTTTTAAACTTCCATAAATACGAAACTGAAATCGCTACGCCAGTGCAGGAACATCTGAACGAATGTGCTTTTTATGCCAGCGCCAATTCGGTTTCCAATTTGCATTTTACCGTTTCCGACCATCATGAGGATTTATTTCAGAAAATCATTAATGACATTAAAGACAAGGTCGAAGACAAATCAAAAACGAAAGTCAACGTTAATTATTCCTATCAGGATAAAAGCACCGATACGATTGCTGTGACGCCAAACAACGAAGTTTTTCGCGAGGACAATGGCCTATTGGTTTTCCGTCCGGGCGGACATGGCGCATTAATCAACAATCTGAATAACCTCGATGCCGATGTTATTTTCATCAAAAATATCGACAACGTAATCCAGAATCACATTCAGGAAATCACTCTGTATAAAAAAGGGCTGGCAGGGATTCTTCTCGATTTGCAACAGCATATCTTCAAAATACTGAAGGCCGTAGAAAATAACGAGATCAAAGAAAAGAACATCCCGGAAATCATTGCATTTATGGAGCAAAAGCTCAATATTGATGTCTTTGAGGATTTTCAGAAATATACTTTAGAAAACAAACTGGAATTCATAAAAAACAAGCTGAACCGTCCAATCCGTGTTTGCGGAATGGTAAAAAACGAAGGCGAACCCGGCGGCGGGCCATTTTGGGTACGAAGCTACAAAGGCAACGTTTCGCTACAGATTGTTGAAAGTTCACAGGTGGATATTCAAAATCCGGAACAGGACCAAATTTTGAGAAAAGCAACCCATTTTAATCCCGTGGATTTAGTGTGTGCAACAAAAAACCATCTGGAGGAAAAATTCGATCTAACCCAATTTATCGACCAAAGTACCGGCTTTATCGTTCACAAAAACAGCAAAGGAAAAGACTTGAAAGGCTATGAACTACCGGGTTTGTGGAACGGAGCGATGGCCAAATGGATCACGGTTTTTGTAGAGGTTCCGTTGGTTACTTTCAATCCGGTTAAAACGGTAAATGACCTATTAAAACCGGCACATCAGCCTCAATATGGAAACTGAAAAGATACTTTCCGAACTGAGCTTTAAGGCTGTCAGAAGTTCTGGTGCTGGTGGGCAGAACGTGAATAAAGTTTCTTCAAAAGTAGTTTTAACGTTCGATTTGAATGCTTCCCAGGCGTTGGATGACGAAGAAAAAGCATTGGTTACAACCAAGTTGTCCACCAAATTCACTTCCGAAAACCTCTTAATCCTAAACTGCGACGAAGACCGAAGCCAACTTAAAAACAAGGCAATAGTAATCAAACGCTTTCTGGAACTAATAGAAAAAGCTCTGATTGTCCCGAAAAAACGAAAAGCAACCAAAGTCCCACGCTCTGTAATCGAAAAGCGCATCAAGGAAAAAAGAAACACTTCCGAAATCAAGGAAAGCCGCAAAAAACCAAAATTGTAAAATTCGTAATTTGTAATTGATAATTTATAATTACATTTGCCGCGTCTCAAAAGGGGTGCTCTAAATAACGAGCTGAGATTATACCCAATGAACTTAGAACAGGTAATGCTGTTTAAGGATTTGACGAAAAGCTAAAGTGCACGTTAGTCGTACGTCAGGAGTATCAATTTAATTTTTAACCAAGAATAATTACCTCTTTTTATTCGTAAATAATTTACGAATGGAAATTTTATTCAATTTTTTAAGAGAAAAGAGTATAGAGTATAGAACAAAGACTGTTGCTTTTTCTATTTTCTATTTTCTATTTTCTACGCTCTCTTTTTCACAGGAAAAAGTACAGGACACTACCAAAATCAACCAACTCGACGAAGTGATGATTTCCGGAGTACGAGCCGGAAAAAAAGCACCGGTTAGTTTTACCAATTTAACCAAAGAAGAAATCGCACCGAGAAACCTCGGGCAGGACATTCCGATTTTATTGAACTATCTGCCGTCTGTTGTTACGACAACCGATGCCGGAAATGGCGTGGGCTACACTTACATGCGGGTTCGTGGTACGGATGGAACAAGGATTAATGTAACCCTAAACGGTGTTCCGTTTAATGACAGCGAAAGCCAGGGTTCGTTTTTTGTAAATCTGCCTGATTTTGCCAGCTCGTTGGAAAGCGTCCAGTTACAGAGAGGCGTCGGAACATCCACCAATGGCGCAGGGGCTTTTGGCGCGAGTTTGAACATGCAGACCAAATCGTTCAGCGAAAAAGCCTTTGCAGAAATTTCAAATTCCGGAGGAAGTTTCGGAACCCGGAAACATACTTTGTATTTCGGAACCGGATTGCACAACAATTTCGAAATGAACGGAAGGATTTCGCAGATTGCTTCGGATGGGTATCTTGACCGGGCCTCGAGCAATATGTTTGGCTATTTTTTCAACCTGAATTACATCAAAAATTCGACCCAGATCAAAGCAATGATTTTTGGCGGAAAGGAAAAAACCTATCAGGCATGGAACGGACTTGAAGATCTTGATAAACTGAAAAACGACAGGACGTTCAATTCGGCCGGAATGTATTTCGACGAGAATGGAAATGAGAAATTCTACGACAACGAAACGGACAATTACCGTCAACATCATTTTCAGTTGCATTGGTCTGAAAAATGGAATTCGAAATGGACATCCAATATGGCACTGCACTATACTTTTGGCCAGGGATATTACGAGCAGTTCAGGGAAGACGCCGAATTAGCCGACTATAATCTCCCGAATTTTATGGGAAATACAACCGCTGATTTAGTTAGACAGAAATGGCTTGACAACGACTTTTTCGGAAGCACTTTTTCTTTGAATTACAAAAGCAACAAAACGGATATCCTTTTTGGCGGTGCAGCCAACCGTTATCTTGGAAAACACTTCGGAACTGTAATCTGGACACAGAATTATGTTCCTGATTCCAATAACCGTTATTATGACAATTACGGAAATAAGGACGATGTAAATTTTTATGCGAAAGTCTCACAGGAATTCGGGAAAATCAGCTTTTTTGCTGATATGCAGTACCGAATGGTTTCCTACAAAGCGACCAGCGAAGCATTTTCAGATAT
>Ga0081606_1000803_pt1 | contig 11251 bp, 8 predicted proteins | sample EareggfetidaYelm_FD_71127 | JGI IMG/M metagenome (GOLD analysis project Ga0081606, IMG submission 71127) | Earthworm egg capsule microbial community from the University of Washington, USA - E. fetida Yelm (SPADES assembly) (version 2) | ecosystem: Host-associated > Annelida > Reproductive system... | reverse complement strand
AAAGGAGAACTGGTCGGAGTAAAAGGAAAGAAGTGGCGTCCTGAAAAGCCATACGGGATGACTCTAGTTCCTGGAGGTTCTTTTATCATGGGTAAATCAGATGATGATTTGGCTAATGTACAGGATGCGCCTACTAAAACTGTTACGGTAAGGTCATTTTACATGGATGAAACCGAAATCACAAATAGTGAGTACCGTGAATTTGTAGAATGGGTAAAAGATTCTACAATGAGGGTTCGTCTTGCGATACTTGCGGATGAAGTTGGCGGCGGCGGAACAGCTGGCGGTGATGGAAAAGGGAAGAAAAATGCGGGAAGTATTGCTGATTTTGCATTCAATGATGCGGATCCTGCAAAAATGACGGCTTATGACAAGTATATGTATGAAAATTATTACAGTGTAGGTACGGATGATGATGCGTATGCTGGAAGAAAATTAAACAGAAAAGTAAAGCTGATTAAAGATACTGCTAAATATCCGGATGAATATTATACTGAAGTAATGGATAGTATGTACATTCCTGTTGCTGAATCTTATAATGGATTGAGAACTGTTGATGTGGAGAAATTGAAATTCCGTTATTCTTGGATGGATATTCAGGCTGCGGCTAAGGCTAAAGTTGGAAAAAGAAAAGATTTTATCAAAACGGAACAAATCAAGGTATATCCTGATACAACTGTTTGGATTAAAGATTTTGCATATTCTTACAATGAACCAATGCACAATGATTATTTGTGGCACCAGGCTTACGGGAATTATCCTGTAGTTGGGGTAAACTGGAAACAGGCAAAAGCGTTTTGTGCTTGGAGAACTTTAAAGAAGAACACTTATATCAAACAAAAGAAAAAAGGAGATTTAATTAACTCATTCAGATTGCCTACGGAAGCAGAGTGGGAATATTCTGCCAGAGGTGGTTTAGAGTCTGGAGCTTACCCTTGGGGTGGTCCTTATACTAAAAATGACAGAGGTTGTTTCCTTGCAAACTTCAAGCCGAATAGAGGAGATTATGCAGCAGATAATGCATTGTATACAGTTGAAGCGAAATCTTTCGAGCCAAACGGATACAATTTGTACAATATGGCTGGAAATGTTGCGGAATGGACAGATTCATCTTATGACCCTGCGGCTTACGAATTTGTTTCTACAATGAATCCAAATGTTCCGGACCAGAAAAATATGCGTAAAGTAGTACGTGGCGGATCGTGGAAAGATGTTGCTTATTTCTTGCAGGTAAGTACGCGTGATTTTGAATATGCAGATACGGCAAGAAGTTACATCGGGTTTAGAACAGTTCAGGATTATATGGGAACTGTGACAACGGGTAACGCACCAAGAAGATAAAAATTAACCACTTTATATTATTTAACTTAACTAACTAAAAAAAATTATTTTATTATGGCAATTTTAAGCAAAAAAGCAATGAATTTCGCTTACGGTATGGGAGCGGCGGTTGTAATCATCGGAGCATTATTTAAAATTACTCACTTCGAGATTGGACCATTAACTGGAACATTGATGCTTTCTATTGGATTGGTTACTGAAGCATTAATCTTTGCGCTTTCAGCTTTCGAACCGGTAGACAACGAAATTGATTGGTCATTAGTATACCCAGAATTAGCTGGTGGCGAAGCAAAAAAGAAAGAAGCTAAAAAAGAAGATCCAAAAGAAGCACAAGGATTGTTGTCTCAAAAATTAGACAATATGTTGAAAGAAGCTAAAATCGACGGTGAATTGATGGCCAGCTTAGGAAACAGCATTAAAAACTTTGAAGGTGCTGCTAGAAACATCGCTCCAACTGCTGATGCTATGGCTTCTTCAAGAAAATATGCTGAAGAAATGACTACAGCTGCTGCGCAAATGGAATCGTTAAACGGACTTTATAAAATCCAATTGGAAAGCGCTTCAAGAAACGCTCAAATCAACAATGAAGTTGCTGAAAACAATTTAAAATTAAAAGATCAAATGCAGTCATTAACTTCAAACTTGTCTTCATTGAACAATGTTTACGGAGGTATGCTTTCTGCAATGGGTAACAACAGAGGATAATTTTCTGACTATTTTTAATAATATTAACTTAACTAACTAATTAGAAAAAATGGCAGGAGGAAAATTAACCCCTAGACAGAAGATGATTAACCTAATGTATCTGGTTTTCATCGCGATGTTGGCAATGAATATGTCCAAAGAAGTTTTGTCTGCTTTTGGATTGATGAATGAAAAATTTGAAACAGCAAATAAATCTGCAGGTGAAACTAATGTAGGGATGTTGCAGGCATTAGATGCTAAAGCTGGCGAAGCGGGTGGTGAGTTTAAAGTAGCCGCTGCAACTGCTCACAAAGTAGAAGCTGCAACAAAAAAGTTTTACGATTTCGTAGATTCTCTAAAAAAAGAAGCTTCAGCAGGTGTTGAGCTTGAAGATGGTAAAATGCCATACGAAGCGATGGATAAAGCGGATAACCTTGACAATAGCTGGTTCTCTGGAGAGGGTTATACAAAAAGAGGTAATGATGTTATTGCAGCTATTGAAGCTTACAAAACAGAAATGAAAAGTGCTTTAGGTGCTGAGAAAAAATACAGCGCTATTTTAAACCAAGTAAATAAATCATTTGATCTTTCAGATGTTCCAAACAAAGAAGGAATTAAAGTGAAATATTTGGATTACCACTTCAAAGGATTTCCACAAATTGCCTCTTTAGCAAAATTATCTGCTTGGCAAAATGATGCTAAAAAAGCAGAGTCTGATGTAATTAGTGCCGCTTTAGGTAAAGCTGCAGTTCAGGCTGCTTCTTACAGCAACTATCAAGCAATTGTAGTATTAGAGAAAAATGCTTATTTCCAAGGAGAAGCTGTAAAAGGAAAAGTAGTTTTAGGTCGTTATGACGAAAACACAAAGCCTACTTCATTCAAGGGCCCGGGTAAATTAGAAAACGGTCAAGCCGTAATCTCTTTAACTGCTGGCGCTGTTGGAGAACAGTCGATCAATGGAGAATTTACGTTCTTGGAAGATGGAAAAACAATTCCGTTAAAATTTGCAGGAAACTATGTTGTAGTTCCACGTCCAAATTCAGCTACGATTTCAGCTGATAAAATGAACGTTGTTTACCGTGGTGTTGTAAATCCAATCACAATTTCATTTGCCGGAGTATCTGATAATAATGTATCTGCTTCTGCTCCTGGAATGACAAAAGGTGGCGGTACTGGTAAATATAACATTAGCCCAGGACAAGGAAGTGAATTGACAATTAATGTGAATGCAAAACTGCCTGATGGGAAGTCAGTTGCGGATAAAAAAGTATTCAGAATCAAAAGTATTCCTGCTCCAAATGGTGCTATCGGTGGAGAAGTGGGTACTGTAAAAGGTGCGAAATCACGTCTTGAAGTATCACAGGTTTCTGCAAAAATGATCGACTTTGATTTCGAAGTGAAATTAAATGTTACACAATTTAGCTTTAAAGTTCCTGGACAAGCTACTGTAATCGTTAATGGTGACAGGGTAAATGCACAGTGTAAAGCTGCGCTTGCCAGAGCAGGTCGAGGCGACCTAATTGTAATCTCTGATATTAAAACAAAATTACAAGGGTCAGACATTTTGTTGTCTAAAACAGCTCCTGTAGTTTACGAAATACAATAATAATTTAAGTTAGACCGTTAACCTACTTAAACAACTTAGAATTATACAAAGATGAAGTATACAAAATTTTTAATCGTTATCGCATTAGCCTTCGGAAGTTCGGCTTCATTCGCGCAATCAAATTTGCTTAATGCAAAAACGCCGGAAGAAATCGGAAAGAAAACGGCTGCCCAGCTTATTTCTGACAATGACAAACCATTACCATATGGTTATGTTCATGACAGGGATGTTCTGATGGGAAAAACCACTTGGGAGATTATCGATTTGGATGAAAGAATCAACTTCCCTTTGTACTATCCTATTGATACGGCTAACATCGGAAGAGACAGAAGATCTATGTTTGATGTGCTTTTGAAAGGAATCAAAACTGGTAAAATTACTGAAGTGTATTCTGATAGTTATTTCAATACCAAAAAGACTTTCAAAGACATGACCACTTCTTTTACTTACATCGATACAACAGATGCAGGTAAGGAAGAAATCAATGCAAATTATGATGCCTATTTTCCAAAAGCAAAAGCGGCAGTTGTAAAGAAGAACAAAAAAGGACAGGTGATTTCATCTACTCCGGCTTCTACACCGGAAGCAAAAATTTTGGATCCTCAATACATCAACAAAAAAGAGTTGACTGCGCAGGATATTTCAGACTACAAAATTAAAGGATACTGGTATTTTGACAAACGTCAGAGTGAATTGAAATACAGACTCCTTGGTCTTTGTCCATTAGCTCCTGAAGCTAGAGAAATCGGTGCTGAAAACCCTGATTATATCGAATTGTTCTGGGTGTATTTCCCAGCGATTAGAGATGTATTGCATGAAAACAATGCATTTAACGACAGAAACTCGGCTATGCCAATCTCTTTTGACCACTTGTTGAACGCCAGAAGATTTAATGGCTCGGTTTACAAGGAAGAAAATGTATATGGAGATAGAGAAATCTCAGAATACATGAAAGAAAATGCACAAATGCAACTTTTAGAATCAGACAGGGTAAAAGACAAAATCCGTGATTTTGAACAAGACATGTGGAATTACTAAAATTCTTTTTTAATATTATAAAAACTCCCGTCATCTGATGGGAGTTTTTTATTTTTGCACTATGGTGGATTATCTAATTGTTGGTTGCGGCCTTGCAGGTATCGCTTTCGCGGAGATGGCGCTTAAAAATGGCAAATCAGTTTTGCTGTTTGATAACCATTCCCAAAATTCTTCTGCAATTGCTGGTGGATTGTATAACCCGGTCATTTTGAAGCGATTTAGCAAACTCCAGCAAGCGCAAGAACAATTGATAGAACTGGAACAATTTTATATTGATCTGGAAGCCAAATTGAATGTAAAAGTAAATTTCAGGTTGCCTGTACTTAGGAAATTCTTTTCAGTAGAAGAACAAAATAATTGGTTTACCGCCTCAGACAAACCCGGATTGTCTCCTTTTTTATCTACTAAACTCATCACTGCCAATTATCACGGAATCGATTCTCCTTTTGGTTATGGCGAAGTGTTACAAACCGGTTATGTAGATACGGGTTTGTTGTTAGAAAAATACCACGATTATCTTAGGGGTAATTTACTATTAGATGAAACTAAATTCGAATACGATTTACTCAAAATGAATCAAGGTCAAATACAGTATAAAAAGATTACCGCAAAGCATATCATTTTTGCCGAAGGCTTCGGGTTGCATGCCAATCCGTTTTTTAAACATTTGCCACTTGATGGGACCAAAGGCGAATTGTTCATCATCAAAGCACCCAATTTAAATTTGGATGTGATTGTAAACACCAATGTTTTTATTCTTCCATTAGGAAACGGACTATTTAAAGTTGGAGCGACTTATAATTGGGAAGATAAAACCAATCAAACCACAGAAGCCGGTAAAGCTGAACTCATCGAAAGGATACAGGAAATCCTCAATTGCGATTTCGAAATAATCGAACATTTAGCAGGTGTACGTCCAACGGTAAAAGATCGACGTCCGCTTTTAGGAACGCATCCTGATTTTACAAACATGCATATCTTAAACGGATTGGGAACACGCGGCGTGATGCTCGGACCGTTTATGGCTAAAATATTATTTGACCATATCGAACACGGAATATCAATCGATTGGGAAAATGACATCCGACGGTTTAACAAGAAGTAATTAAAGTCCGGAAAAATGAATTTTTCTAGCAGGTCTAATGTTTGTTATTTGCCATTCGTTGCCTGACCTTCATACGAAACAAACAAATTGATGTAAATATTTCTTGAGAGCCGTAACACATAAGGCATCAAAATTAACAAGCTTGCGAATATTGCAATAAATGACGCTTTCATTCCCGCATCGAAAAAAACAAATGACACGATAAATGCTGCAATTCCAATTGCTACATTTAAACCGTAACTCACATACATCGCTCCATAAAAAAACGAAGGTTCAAGTTGGTATTTCAAATGACAATGACTGCAATGGTCATGCATTTTTAATACTTTCGGCAAATTCCAAGGATTTTTATCGATATACATACTCTCATTCTGGCATTTAGGACAAGTTCCTGTTAAAATGCTATATAGTTTGGATCCTTTTTTTAACATTTGCAAAAAATTTAAAACCGATGAATTTCAGTCGGGGCAAAATTACAAATACAATCACAGATACTATCAAAATAAATGCTTAATATCCACAATTTATCCGTCTCTTTTGGCGGAACCTATTTGTTCGAAGAAGTAACTTTCCGTTTGGGAGCTGGCGATCGTGTTGGCCTTGTCGGAAAAAATGGTGCCGGAAAATCTACGATGCTCAAAATTCTTGCTAAGGATTTTGCCCCGGATTCCGGAAGCATTGCTGCTGAAAAAGAAATCCGCATCGGTTTCCTGCGTCAGGATATCGATTTTGAACAAGGCAGAACCGTTCTCGAAGAAGCCTATCAAGCATTTACAGACATTAAGGAAGTCGAAAAAAAGCTAGAGGAAATCAACCACGATTTGGTCACGCGCACGGATTACGAAAGCGAAGAATACAGCAAAATCATTGAGGATCTATCCGATTATACACATCGTTTCGAGTTGCTCGGCGGTTATAACTATGTTGGCGATACTGAAAAAATCCTGCTTGGTCTCGGATTCAAACGGGATGTTTTCAACAACCAAACCGAAACTTTTTCCGGCGGTTGGCGTATGCGTATTGAACTTGCGAAACTGCTTTTACAAGCCAATGACGTACTGCTGCTGGATGAGCCAACGAACCACTTGGATATTGAATCGATCATCTGGCTCGAAAACTTCCTCAGAAACTATCCTGGAGTAGTTGTCATTGTATCACACGATAAAATGTTTCTGGACAACGTAACGAACCGTACCATCGAAATTTCCCTTGGGAAAGCCTACGATTTCAACAAACCGTATTCCCAATATTTAGAATTGCGACATGAAATCCGCGAGAAGCAATTGGCTACTCAAAAAAACCAGCAGAAAAAAATCGAGGAAACAGAAAAGCTGATCGAAAAATTCCGTGCCAAAGCGTCCAAAGCGTCAATGGCACAATCGCTGATCAAAAAATTAGACAAAGTAGAGCGGATTGAAGTCGATGAAGATGACAATTCGGTCATGAATATTTCATTTCCGGTTTCAAAAGTTCCAGGACGTGTCGTGGTTGAAGCCGATCATGTAACGAAAAGCTACGGCGATAAAACCATCTTAAAAGACATTTCTCTTTTGGTAGAACGCGGCAGCAAAATCGCTTTCGTCGGGCAAAATGGCCAGGGAAAATCCACTTTTATTAAAGCCATCGTAAAGGAATTTGAATTCCAGGGCGATATTAAACTCGGGCATAACGTCCAGATTGGTTATTTTGCACAAAACCAGGCTGAATATCTCGATGGCGAAATTACATTGCTTCGTACGATGGAAGACGCGGCGACGGATACGAATCGTTCGAAAGTACGCGACATGTTAGGCTCTTTCCTATTCAGAGGCGACGATGTAGAGAAAAAGGTAAAAGTCCTTTCCGGAGGCGAAAGAAACCGCCTCGCGCTTTGTAAATTGCTTTTAGAGCCCATCAACGTTCTGCTCATGGATGAGCCGACGAACCACCTCGACATCAAATCGAAAAACGTGCTGAAAGCGGCGCTTCAAAAATATGAAGGAACGTTATTACTCGTTTCGCACGATAGGGATTTCCTTCAGGGCATGTCGAATTTGGTTTACGAGTTCAAAGACCAGAAAATTAAAGAATACCTCGGCGATATCAACTATTTCTTAGAACAGCGCAACCTCGAAAACATGCGCGAAGTCGAAAAGAAAGACGCGATTAAAAAGGAAACGCCAAAGGAAAATGCGAGCAAATTGTCTTACGAAGATCAAAAGAAAGGCAAAGCGCTCCAAAACAAACTCAGCAAAGTAGAGAGCGCAATCAAACAACTCGAGCGCGACATCCAAAACGATGACAAAATGCTGGCTTCAAACTACGACAAACACATCGAAGATGCAAATTTTTTTAAAGCCTACAACAAGAAAAAAGAAGAACTTGACCAGTTGTTATTGGAATGGGAAGTCGTTCAGGAGGAAATAGATAATTCGATTTAGTCAAACGTTAAACGATTAGGAGCCGGGAACCTGCTATCTGCTGCAATCTTTTTTCGGTGAAAAACCTCAAAAAGGATTTCCGCTACTATCAGGGCTAGGATTTTCGTGAGCAATTGTATTCTGTTAAGAAATCAACCCAATGCGTTTCGAATGCGCAATCGCCTCTTTGCTATCCGTAAAATAGCAAGTCGCCACGTTCATATCTTCCATGTTTTTTAAAGCGGCAATGGCTTTTTCTTTTTTAATGCTGCCGGTTTGCCTGATGTAAACGGCTTTCACATTGACAGGGAAAATCTTACAAATGTCTTCATACAAATACGGATCGTGCTGCGAATCGTCGCCTAGCAAAGTATATTTCAAATTCGGATAAAACTCCAGTATGTGTTTGATCTTTTCAAATTTGTGGTTGTGGTCTCCGCGCCCGGTAATAAAAAAATCGGTTAAACTCGTTTTAATGTCTTTGAGTAATAAAACCGCCCTGGGTAAATGGTGCAATTTCGTAAAATCGACAATAAATCGGTACAAATTCCATTCGCTGCTCGATACATAAAAAAACGCATTTTCACCTTCTTTGTTATTGCGACCAGCGGTACTCAACGCCTGATAATGCGGAACAACACCTTCAAAAACCTTTCTGTCGTTCACGTTTCTAAACAATAAAATGAACAGTTTTTTAAACGGATTCCGCGTATGCGACACTAAAAACGTATCATCAATATCCGAAATAAAACCCAGATTGCCTTCATGCGGCCTGATATAACTGCCTTTTTCCATAATTTCCTCATCATTAAAAAAAATGCTTACGGCATAATCCATCCAGCCGTAACCGGTTTCTTTTGCCAGCGGAATGCAGAATTTAAAATAACCGTCATCCAATGTTTTGGTATGGATTTTTTCGCCATTACAATCCAAATAAACATCTGCATTTTTCTGTGTTTTGATGCGAAACATCCGGATCACCGATTTCGCATTCTTAAATCGTGTCTTTTGAAAATCGTAATCTTCTTTGGTCGTCGGGCGAAAAACATGACCCATCACGATTAATTCTCCTTCATTGGCATATCCGCGGTATAATTTTAAAATCGGCTTCATGAAATTTATGCTTTTTATGGGATTTTGGCAGATGTAATTTACCTAAATTTAACCAATAAAAGAAGCTAAAAAGTGAAAAAGACAGTGGTAATGATCGTCAACCCGATTTCTGGTGACGTAGATAAGGAAGAATTTGTAGCTGCTGCCGAAGCATTTGCAGCCCAGGAAAATCAGGATTTTATTTTGTATGAAACCGATGGCGAAAATGACATTTCAAACATCAAAAAAATCTACGAAACCCACAAACCGCAGCGGATGCTTGTTGCCGGTGGCGACGGAACAATCAAAATGGTCGCCGAAGCGCTCGAACAACATGATGTGATTTTAGGAATTTTACCCGCTGGTTCTGCCAATGGTTTGTCGGTCGATCTCGATTTGCCTGATAGCCTTGAAGAAAACCTAAAAATCGCTTTCCACAACAATTTTATGGAAATGGACATGATTTGCATTAACGGCAAAAAAAGCCTGCACCTGAGCGATCTCGGACTCAATGCGCAACTCGTCAAAAACTACGAAAACAGCTCTACGCGCGGCATGATTGGTTATGCTTTACAAGCCATCACAACTTTATCCGAACAGGAAGAACCTTTTACAGCGATCATTACAGCCAACAATCAAACCACCGAATGTGTCGCACGCATGATCGTCATTGCAAATTCTCAAAAATACGGAACCGGCGTCACCATCAATCCGAACGGCGTGATGAACGACGGAAAATTTGAAATTGTGATTTTAAAAAACCTCGATTTACTGGTGTTTGGAAAAATCATCACCGGAAATATGCCCGTAGATTCTGATGATGTGGAAATAATTTCTACCGATAAAGCCAAAATCGAACTCAATACCGCAGTCAGTTTTCAGATCGACGGCGAATACATCGGACAGGAAAAAACACTCGATATCTACATTTTACCCCGCCAGATGAAAGTGGCCATTCCTTAATTTTTAAATGGGTTACGGGGTTGCCAAACCGTTTCTGGTTCGAAATATTTAAAGAATTTCGACATGAAAAAGTTTAAGATCCGGTTGCTGTGCTGGATGAAGCCAAACATTTCAACCGGCTTGGCGCCAACGGAACTCTTGATTTCCAACGCCGTCCGTGCAAAAATAATCCGCGAATAGCCTTTGTTGATCGAATACCCGATCATGTCGTACAGCATATTTAAATAGAGCATTTTCTCGCGCTGGCAATTTTCATCATAACCTAAAAAGTAGGTGTCGATGTCTTCGCCGTTTTTTATCAGGGTGTTAAATCCTATAAGTTTGTCATTCTCAAAATAACCGTAAAACAGGAATTTGTCTCCGAGCTTTTTCTTAAATTCGATAAAATGATTCTCCGGCAAATAAAAAGTATTAAATGCCGCGTTCTGCGAAACCGTCTGATACAATTGATTGATCACAGGATTGTAATAGATGATTTCTTCAAGTGCGAGTTTGCGTTTCGTAATACCTTCTGCTTTTTTCCGCGCACGTTTGTATTGGTCGCGGTATTTTTTAGACAGATCTTCCATATAATTGTCGAACGAAAACCAGTTTTTTCGAATGTCAAATACCATATTCGGCTGGGTGCTGAATCGGTAAAAAGAGCTAAAAACCGGAATTTTAAAAGTAGTGGTTTGTTCGTCGGTAAAATCTTTCCAAACCATCAAATGTACTTTCGAACATTTTTTTGCTACCAATTTTTTGATGTCATTTGCCGCACGACTCAGTAATTCCAATCCGTCAGCTTCAGCAATCGCTTCTGAAAATGAAAAAGCATTTTGCCCGGTCAGCATATTGTTGCCAATAAACAATACATTCGAACTGAAATTCTTAAACACTACATTCCTGATTTTCGTCTTCACACATTGGTCGCGATCACCAAAAGATTCTACTTTGCTCAAATCAATAAATTGTGACAAAGCAGTTCCGGCAAGCATTCCATCGGCATACAAACCAATAAAATAACACTGCATATTTTCCGGA
>Ga0081606_1000802_pt1 | contig 11254 bp, 9 predicted proteins | sample EareggfetidaYelm_FD_71127 | JGI IMG/M metagenome (GOLD analysis project Ga0081606, IMG submission 71127) | Earthworm egg capsule microbial community from the University of Washington, USA - E. fetida Yelm (SPADES assembly) (version 2) | ecosystem: Host-associated > Annelida > Reproductive system... | reverse complement strand
TAAAAGGGACAATATTGGCGCTGGGTATATCAGCCTTGAAAATGATGTTGCGGGTTTTGAAGAAATAGGCGAGTTGCCGCCAGGATTGGTTGTAGCCACGTGGGATGAGGGCGATGGCGGTGTGACTAAACAGTGCTCTGGCCGCTCCGGTCGATAATAGCTTGGTGAACGGCAGCGGAGGCCGATAATAGCGCAGGCACAGGATAAGACATTAATGTCTGTGGTAGACTGGGGGCGTGGCTAAACAGTTCTCCAGATGTTGACAGCGGGGGAACTGAAGGGCAAAGGGCGTGATAAATGGGGATGATGAGGGGCGTCCATCCCTCATAGCCTATTAGCAGTGTTCCGGTCGTTAATCGAGTCAGACCGTAACTTTGTCTTATTACTAAGTTATTAGCTTCATCAGCCGTCCAGTTTATATGATAAACGTTACGTTTCGCGCCAGTATTGCATAACATTTTCACTTTACGGAAATGTTTCCCACCGTAATGGTGCTTTATAGACTGTGTATATATAAGATTTTCACTGTCTACTTAGTGTGAATAAAGTAGTAGCGTTATTATAGGAAGACATATATACATACACACATACATACACACATACAAACATACATATATACGTACATAGTTACTTACATACAAACATGTATAAATAAATACATACATACATACATACATACATACATACATACATACATACGTACGTACGTACATGCCTAGGCCTAAATACATGCATACATACATACATAGGTACATACATACATACATACATACACGCATACATAGGCCTACATACATACATGCACACATACAAACCAGGGTGGTTACCAAAGGTGAGAAAAATATTCTTGGAACAAATTCTTGAAGGTTCTTGCTCTCAAGCCCTCCGCCTGTTCTAGATAATTTAAAAGAAATTCTTACCTGGTTTCATTTGAATTTGAGTATGCTTAGCAGTGCCGAAAAGTGATTGTAAAGAAGCTAAGGAAACCACAGTAGGCCTATAGACTGTAGAAATGTGTTGCAGAGAGTCATACACACGCATACATACAGACCTGCAGGGACACATGCATGTACATGCACACAGAAACCTCAAGATCAATAAAGAAGAAATATAAAGGGTGTATTGGATGACGTCAAAGACCATTGCTGTCACAAGACATGCTTAACACCCAATCATTGCAATTCAAATTGGTCTCACTTAGGGGTCATCCATTTATTACGTCCAAAAAAATCAGCTTTTTTACCCTCCTCCCCCTGCCCACATGTGTCCACATGGGCCGGACCCTCCTCCCCCCTTGTGGACGTCCTCACACGGTCGGTCGACATGAAATACACACCGTTCTCTTGAAACTCGACTATATGATTCTAATTTATTTAAATTTCACTATCAGTAATTTATATCATGTGTTGATGAATGCCTTAATGAGTACCTCAATGAAGGAATGAAAAATGAATGCATAGATGCAGCAGTAATGCATTCATTCCGAGTATTTCCATACCGCCTCCTCAAGTCGACTACTGTGCTACTACTCAGTCGGTCATTCCCGACTATAGCATTACATAATGTGAATTAACACGCCAAGGCCCTACAGGCGCGTGTGTTAGTGAAGGACTTGCATGCCCAGGGTTGCTATGTGGCGGCTGCAGTGGGATTTGAAATGTAACCATCCGGACGGATGGCACCGGACTTACCATTTAGCCATGACACCCCACTATGATCACGTTCAATGGTGCAAGGTAGTGATCAGCCATGGCCAATTTAAGGCAACCTTGGGTCTGTCTTACCTTCATCAAAGCCACCTTTCATCTATACAATACGTGTATACTTTATACCTAAGAGATAGTCTGTCGTTTACTGGACATGTAACACATTCGACCCACCTAAAGGCTAAGTGATAATTGACAATCTACGTGATAACAGGCGCGAGGTAAAGGTGGTGGGATGCGGACGGCACATGCTGACACTATCTTCCACATTGACACCAACAAGACAAAATGAATGAATGTTCGTATAAATTTCAGTTAAGAACATATTTCCTTTGAACGACCGATGTCCGAGAGATACCGTCGGTGTGTGGTAACTTCATCAAAGACACTTTGATGTAATGTATAGTAGCTCATCTGTACAGCGCGTCCCGTGCTTGACATGTAATACATTCAACAGACCTCCCGTACAAAGGACGTGCTCATTGGTGCTGATTGAGACACAGGCCGGGGATGGGTAGTTGTGTGTTATCCAGGGGCTTCTCCATTATCGCGTCCTTTGGTCGACGGTGTCCGAGATATACCGTTGGTCTGTCCTAACTGCATCACAGACACTTTGATGCATATCACACGTTGCCTACGTCGTTTGAGATAGCGCGTCGTTTACTTGTCGTGTGATACATTCCCACGACATCTAGGGCACAAGACGTGGTCATTAGTGGGAATTGAGAAACTCCATGATAAGACACACGCCGGGGATCTGTATCTCCTGCAGGTTCTCCATTTGCACCAATTATCATGTCCTTTGATGGCCCTCTGTCTGACATTACACCCGTGATCTGTCTGGCCGCCTTTTTTCTTATCGCCTCTGATTTGTCGCACTTTGACACTGACATCGGCCCAATGTATTACGAGAGGGGGTTGCGGAGAAAGAAGAAAGGAGGATGCTAAGAGAGAGAAAGGGGGTGGGGGAGAAAGAAGAAAGGAGCAAGCTAAGAGACAGAGGGGGTGGCGGAGAAAGAAGAAAGGAGGATGCTGAGAGAGAGAGGGAGAGAGGGGCGTAGGAAGAGAACTGCTTGGGGTTGTATAAGAGAGAAATAGAAGCGGGTGTTGGCATTGCGACTGCGAGTTCCGAAGCGGTTAGTCGGAAACCATGGAGCCAAAAGTCGCAAAATTAGTTCGCAAAATTGCTTTTCCATGTGCCGTTTGCGACAAGGCGTGCGGAACTAAAACCATACATTGTGAGACTGGTTGCGGCCTCTGGATTCACCAGGCATGTGTTCCCATGTCTGATGCTGAATTCCTCGACTTGTCCAACAGCGCCGACTACTTCCTATGTCCGAAGTGTGTGTACACGACAAACAAGGAGAAGGTATTTGACTTCCACAAATGTTTGAGGCGGTTGAAGGGAGTCCCCACCACAGCTTCGGCTCTATCTGAGAGGCGGTTGATCACCCTGTACAAAGCCAAAGTCGTCGACTACACTGGTCCTAACGTTGTATTTGGACTTGAAGACAGTGTCTCCGTTGAAATACTCAGAAAGCATCATGGAGTGATGCTGGAGTCCAATTCGCCGCGTTCTACTGTAGGCGACGGTAACTGCTTCTACAGAGCTGCGTCACTGGCCTTATTCGGCACACAGGACTCACACGTGTATCTGAGAGTCCTAACTGCGCTGGAGCTGATGGAGAATAGGGGTACATACGACATGTCGTCACCATCACCCCATACCGATTTCATAAACAGCGCTGTGCCGCCTTCCACGTACGACACACTACTGGCTAGTGCAACGACATTGGGTTCGTAATATTTCTCCTTCCTTAATTATTAACTTATGCAGTTGTTGATTATAGCCTATTGGCAGTCTCATTTCTTACATGTTATGCATACGGCACATTTATCAGACGCATACTACTACTACTACTACTACTACTACTACCACTACCACTACCACTACTACTTCCACTACTACCACTACTACTACTACTACTACTACTAATAATAATAATAATAATTTTCGTGTATCAAATATTAGGGTGTCAAACCGCACTCTGATTTACAATGTGTGCCCTAAGTCCGCCCTAACATGACCTTCCAGACACAGTATACATAGACATGTATGCAGGTTTTACAGGAGTCGAACTAACCGCTAGCCGCTGGACAGGCGCTTGTCTAAACTACAGACAATGTGAGGTTAACGACTTGTCCAAGGTCGCTACACGGTAGGTAGTATACGGGACGCGGTCCGCGCGCGCCATTGGCAGCGTTAATCCCACTACTCCACCGAGCCCTCTCGATGTCAATCATCCACCGCATTTATGCATTCACTTTTCATTCATTCATTCATTGAGGTATTCATTAACCTTTACCCCTCCTGAGTCCGCTCCCAGCGGCCAATTTTGGGGCATTTATGCATTAATTGTAGGGGTAAGGTTAAGGCATTCATTAACACATGTACAACTTCAAAATGAAGCCTAATTGCGACAAATTTGGTATGCAGGTTCGTATGCAGAAATGGCGATTATCTACGCATTGAGTGCGGCTGTTGGTTGCGTCATCCAGTCATACATGCCGCCCACGTCAGCAATTGGTCTCGGCAACCCGTACACGAAAACTGTCGTAGGTCGTGGTTTGCGCAACACCGGGTCGGCCAAATTCACCGTCATGTGGACAATGATGTCGGTTCCCATGCGGTCGTGCGATTTTAAACCAAACCACTTCGTGTACTTGGCCGAACTACAAGACTCGCAAGATGTGGTCAACATATCCGCCACATCGTTGGATGCTGACGACAAGGTAGATGTCATGTACGACGACAGCACCAATGACGAGCTGGCAGCAATGGACTCATCGGCCGACGAGGAGTTGGAACTCAACACAAAGTAAGTTGAAGTGTTCACTTCTTGAATGTAAATTCATTCGTTGAGACATTCCTTTCTGCATTCAATTCATGCATTAATTCACTCATCAATTCATCCATTTATGAAATCATCAATTCATCCATTCATTAATTCATTCATCAATTCACCCATTAATTAATTAATTCATGCACTCCTACTTTTTTGATGCATTAATTCACTCATCAATTCATCCATTCATTAATTCATTCATTAATTCATCCTTTCATTAATTAATTCATTCATTAATTCATCCATTCATTAATTCATTCATCAATTCACCCATTAATTAATTAATTCATGCACTCCTACGGTTTTTTGATGCATTAATTCACTCATCAATTCATCCATTCATTCATTAATTCATTAATTCATCCATTCATTAATTCATCCATTCATTAATTCACTCATCAATTCACCCATTAATTAATTAATTAATTCATTCATTCATGCACTCCTACTTTTTTTGATGCATTAATTCACTCAATTCATCCATTTATTAAATCAGTAATTCATCCATTCATTAATTCATTCATCCATTCATTCATTAATTCATCCATTCATTAATTCATCCATTCATTAATTCACTCATCAATTCACCCATTAATTAATTAATTAATTAATTCATGCACTCCTACTTTTTTGATGCATTAATTCACTCATTCATCCATTTATTAAATCAGTAATTCATCCATTCATTAATTCATTCATTAATTCATACATTCATTAATTCATGTTTTCATTCTTTCATTAATTCATGCTTTCATTCATTCATTTACACTCTTTCTGTTTTGATGCATTCATCCATTCATTAAGTAATCCATTAATTCTTTCATGTACGATGACAGCACCAATGGCGAGCTTGGAGCAATGGACTCATCGGCCGACGAGGAGTTGGAACTGAACACAGAGTAAGTTGAAGTGTTCACTTCTTGAATGTAAATTCATTCGTTCAGATATTCCTTTATGCATTCAACCTTTGGCATTCATTCATTCATTCAATCATTCATTCATTCATGCATTCGTTCATTCTTTGAGTCATTCATTCACTCATCAATTCATCAATTCATTAAATCATCCATTCATTAATTCATCCAATCATCCATTCATTAATTCATGCTTTCAATCTGTCATTAATTCATGCTTTCATTCTTTCATTAGTTCATGCTTTCATTCATTCATTCACTCTTTCTTTTTTGATGCATTTATGCATTCATTAATTCATCCATTCATGAAGTCATTCATGCATTCATTCAGTCACTTTTGCATTCCTGCTTTTCTTGTGGACGTCAGAAATGGATGACCCCAAATGGACATGCAGTACTGTAGACGAATGTCTATGTTAATAGTGCAGTCCTTGTGAACGAAGAAGCAATGGAGCAGCCAAGCAGTCCAGCGCCTCCTACCCCACCAAAGCATGAGGCTGCAACCATTGTGGCAGAGAAATGTCCGGGTGAACTGTATCTGCATCCGTTACCACCTGACGAAGCGTTGCCAACAGATTTCGTCATAGGTTTATTAACACGATCGATTAGCTGGCCAGTGGCGCCGTCAGTGCCTTTTGGAAAGAAGTCAAACGTATTTGTCGTTGTAGACAATAGTGCAAACGTAAAGCGAAAGATGTGCAATAAATACAACGTATTTGACGACGACTGTGGCGCGTGGTCTTCCAGTTCGTCCCAGGCACGAACAATAAAAATGCACTATATCCATAACGAAAGCGCATACAGAAAGATTTTCTGGGTGGCAGGGCAGGAAAAGTACTGCCGTGAGACTAAGTCTGGCGGCAAACGGTCGTACATTCCGTACGACCCTCAGCCGGATCCTGCTGACGTTGTAATAGTGGACAGGTACTACACGACGCTCTTGGCAAATAAATCCTACAAGAAGCGTGTTTCTTGGATGGCATCTGGCTATGGCAGTGGTGAGATCGCGGTATACGAATACATCGGAATACACGTAACAGGACAACCACACGGGAATGTGAAAGAACCAAGAGACAAGGAGCCCTTCGCACGCACGCCGGCACTCACGATGGACAAAATCTCGTCGCTGGTCCAATGCCATCGGACACAGGACGTGTATGGAAAACTCATTGTGCAGCTCGACGTAAACGAGGCACCGCGGGATTCCCGTGTGGTCCGGAACAAGAAGACCAGCGACCATCGAGCAGAGAAAATGGCAAACGGGCAGTCATTATGCGCAACATTTGCCGACGAATTCCAGACGGTATTTGACATGCTCAAAACGAATGATTTCGTTCGGCGCGTCGTTGGCCAAAAAGATAACGTGCCCAGCGTCATTTTATACAGTGACAGGCAGATTGCAGAGATAAGGTCATTCTGCTTTGATAAGAAGGGGGGGGCAGTTCTAGGTTTTGATAAGACCTTTAATCTTGGGTCGATCTACGTAACCGTTAGTGTATATAAAAACCTAGCGCTAGTTAGAAATCGGTCAGGTGAAACCCCCATCTTCATTGGGCCTCTCTTCCTCCATGGGCGATCTGACGTAAACACGTACTCCGATTTCTTCGGTCACTTATCTGCGCAGCTAATGGGGTGCGACTTCCAGGCGTTAACACTTGGATCTGATGACGAGCTTGCCATGCGGAAGTGCATTATGCACTTCTTCACACGTGCTACGACTGTTGTGTGTTCTCGCCATCTGCGAGAGAACGTCGGGCGAAAGCTGGACGAACTAGTCGGAAAGTCATCTGAGGTTCGTCGGCTGCTCTTCGAGGCAATCTTCGGCGCGTCTGGTTTGATTTCTCTGGACAACGTCGTATCATTTGATGAGGCCATTGAGAAACTACGCAAGAGGGGCGGTGTTCTTGAACAAGGCCCAAGTGCATTCAAATGTTACTTTGAGCAGCGAATTGTGAAGCTGATGCGTGACAACTGCACTGCCGGTCTCAGTACGTGGACGAACAACAATTCCGAGTCCATAAACCACGTACTGAAACAGGTCGTGCAGTGGCGTCCCAATCAGCTTCCCGATCTAATTGATAGAATGAAGTCGCTTGTGGACGGGCAATACGCTGATGCTGACAGGGCGTTGTGTGGTCGAGGAGATTTCAGCCTCCAACCACAGTGGGCGACACATCGCTTAACGGTTGATGTCTGGTCAAAGATGACACCCAGTCAGCGTCAGAAAGCCATTAAGCGATGCTTTTGTCTGCCTGGACCGCCAACATCTCTCAGTTCAGATGGCGTGCTGACAGTTCCCACGACACCAGGGCAGGGAAAAAAACTGAATCAAAAGAAACGTTGTCGGACAAACAGGACCACAACAACTGTGAAGAAAGTGAAACTGGAAGCAGACAACAGCAATAGAAAATAGCAGATATGACACCCTTCTTGAAGAAGTCGGGCAAAAATGGCGAGGTCATCTGATCCAAGAGTTAACACCTGAAAGTCGCATCCACAGGCCATACATAGGCGAGCAACTATAGGGTCAACTTTTCTGATCTCTTTATAAATTACTTGCCCAATGCAGGGTGGGATTAAGAAGTGTTTGGGTCCTAGGCAGGAAGCATGTTGGGGCCCCTATGTATAGACGTGCGCTGATTTGGCGTCGCTCCTTAGCCCTATTGCATGGTATTTTGGTCTCGAAAGATTCTCAGATATGATTAGTCTTAAGCAAAATGGTGAATGGTAGCCTGCCAATGTTATGTTCATTGGCATCATTGCCCCTATAGTTTTCCTATCCCTGGCCCAATGCATAACAATTACTTAACATAGTTCTGTATGCCGAGGATATTAATGCTTACTATTCTCGCTATATCCTCAGGCACATGCGAGTCATTTTCTCATTTTGTCCACTCCGTTACGTGAAATTGTCCCATGGCTGCCAGAAACATATTACTATGAAATTCTGAAAAATGTTGCAACGTTTTGTTGCTACACCTTTTATTCAATCATGGAATAGTATTAACAATAATTTTTTTACCGAAGGGTCATTGGTACTCTACTAGAATCATGTCGAGGCTAAGTACTGCATTGAGTAATAGGCTAATATGGCTCTATCTAAGGATACAAATTTTCATGTCCACTCCATTACCGTCCACACAAAGAACACAAAAAAGAATAAACAGTGAAGTGATAATTGAATGGTTGCTTGCAAACCGCATATCAATGACATTCGTAGAACTCACAAAGTGCTAATTGAATTGCTATTATCGTAGATCGACCCAAGATTCAATTAGAAGAATATGAAAGTATACATAAAGTTTGCATATGTATACGTATGTATATGTGACCATATATATATATATATGTGTGTATTGTCTGTGTGCATGATGTAACACATGTTCATATATGTTTCTTGATTGGTTGATTAATAAATAAAGGAATAGGCAAGGTAAGCACTGGTGTCCTTGGAAGAATAGCTTATTCTTTCCAATAAAAAATTGTCTTCAAGTTGTATTACACGTTGATTAATCCAGACCTGCTGTATGGCAACATAGTCTGGGCCTCAAACTTTTACTCCCGGGATTTGTTCTCTTTTCCCCTTACAGGAAACAGGTATACAAGAATGATTGGTCGGGATGGACATAGGACACACCTGTTACAGATTTTACATTCACTCTTATTTCATATGGCCATTTCCTGTGTATTACAATAACCTTCTCCCTAATGAATTGAACGATTACTGTACTTATAGGGCAATTATGGAATGCTATACCACATGGTATATATGGGAATTGTTAACTTTCTCTAAATTTAAACAATTGGAGTTCATGGCCTATGACCCTCTATTAGTGGATGGAATCCTATAGTATATTGTATGTCAATAGTGCTTATCGAACTATATACAATTAGAAACTTCTCGTCAGTCACACAAAATCTACTGAATTGTGAGCAATAAGCTCTATGTGTAACTGTGAATTTGCTGTCCCTAACTGGTGGGGATTCAACTGCTTTTGGAAGTCATGAGAATAAAATGAAGACATGCGAACCTCTTGCATGGAGATATAACCTTCGCTCATGTGTGTATGATTTCTATTTATTGTGTCACATAACAGTAATGCATCAATGTTCACATACTGTGTAAGGTAGTGATTTATGCATCAGCTACAGAGTTACAGGTTTCTGCATGTATCTACGAACTTCGAATGGTGTTCTCATAAAGTAGTAATATAAAGCAAGACCTAATAACGAAATTGCGAATTACTTTGTTCGACAGTGGTGACTGAAACATTATATTCTAGAATGCTATTTCCGAAGAAATATGAATGTTTTTAATAAGGACTTTATGTTAATGTTGACTGTCAACTTATGTCAATGGTTGTTATGCACTGTTCATTTTTATTTTATTGCTTTGATCTTGATATTCATTTGTACATGCTTGAAGGTGCTTCTATCCGTAAACTGATCTGAACGTTTGTAGTATATAAACACCATAGCCCGAATTTCTGTCTCATAAGTAGGCCTAGCTTATATAGCTGAAATATAATTAGGTGAAATGTAATAATTCTAATGTTTACTTCTATTCGACCTCGTGATATTATCTAGAACGGTTCACATGGAATTGCTGAATATTTCATGAGGTATATATAGCATTTAATGTACGCCTACATTCTTTTTGGCTTGCTTTAACTCTGTTTTCTGATTCAATATTGTTGTTACTGTGTTTATATTAGGCCTATTTGATGTAATACAGATTAAAGAGCATGTGAAGAAATAAATATGGCTTTATGAATGGTAATGATAACTGTTTCCTTAAAGAGCCTTATCCAATGGGAACAAAGCTATTGAAGTAGGCCTACATTACATGTCTTTTTCTTTCCTGATGGGCATAATAGAATATTATCTCCTATTTCTCTCTTATACCTTATACTCCTACCTCCCCTTATCTTCCTACACGCGCTCTCTCTCTCCACCCTACTTTATCCTTGTCCCACTTACGCAATACATTAGACACATTCAAAGGGCAAAGTCAGACAGAGGGACAGACGGACTGCAGTCCATCAAAGGACGTGCTAATTGTAGACACGCGCTCTAGTTGAGCATATCAATCACCCGCAATTACAACTTGTCCACTAAAAGACACCCAACCTCGTACCCCTAAGCCTACGCCTCAGGTTTCCCCTGTCAACATCTGGAGAACTGTTTAGCCACGCCCCCACACGTCCCCACACGACTACAGACGTTTAAGTCTTAGCCTATGCCAGAGGAAAAAACTGAATCAAAAGAAACGTTGTCGGACAAAGAGGACCACAACAGCTGTGAGGAAAGTGAAACTGGACGCAGACAACAGCAATGGAAAATAGCAGATATGACACCCTTCTTGAAGAAGTCGGGCAAAAATGGCAAGGTCATCTGATCCAAGAGTTAACACCTGAAAGTCGCATTCAAAGGCCATAATATATAGGCATACAACTACAGTCAAATGTTCTTATCGCCTTATAAATTACTTGCCCAATGCAGGGCGGGATTAAGAAGTTTTTGGGTCCTAGGCAGGAAACATGTTGGGGCCCCTATGTATAGACGTGTCTTTCCTGATGGGCATAATAGAATATTTATCTCTTATTTTTCTCTTCTACTCCTACCTCCACTTATCTTCCCACACGCTCTCTCTCTCTCTCTCTCTCTCTCTCTCTCTCTCTTTTTTTATTTTTGTCACTCATACAGCTCGGAAGAGCGTCGTGGAGAG
>Ga0081606_1000540_pt1 | contig 11255 bp, 13 predicted proteins | sample EareggfetidaYelm_FD_71127 | JGI IMG/M metagenome (GOLD analysis project Ga0081606, IMG submission 71127) | Earthworm egg capsule microbial community from the University of Washington, USA - E. fetida Yelm (SPADES assembly) (version 2) | ecosystem: Host-associated > Annelida > Reproductive system... | reverse complement strand
GAGGCGTTACTCATTAATTTCCCCCCTGCTTCCGTCTTTGCCGAAACCCGCGCATTTTTCCGATTTTTCCGAAAAGCGCCCTATTAAACCCTTTTTTCCGCTTTCTTCCCTTTTTTCCGTTTTCGCCCCATTTTTCCGAAATTCATTGACCATTTTTTCATCTTTTTGTCATAGAACCCCATAGCCCAAGCATAGATGGTGTATAGATAGAGCATAGATAAAGCATAGATAAAGCATAGATAGTGTATGGGGAGTGTATTAAAATCAACATTATGTTAAATAGACTTAAAAAAAAACTGAAGTCCTGAAATTATGATTAATAATCCGCCATACCCCACGCCTGCCCCTGCGGCTGACCCCAAAAGGGTCATATTGACGAATGGGATGTGCCTGCATCCCCCATTAGCCATTCTGAAGCTATTCATAGCAACCGTAATTTTGAGAAGCGCCCCCCATTTGCAATTCACCTGCCACTCATTACATTTGCAACATAATACAACCCACAGTTTGTATAGCTATTAACATTTGAAAAAGCCTGCAGGAGTTGCCCGCGGGCTTTTTTTTTGACGTCCGTAACTTGTTTTTAGGGCGACTGTATGTATTTATTGTAAATTCATGTAGGTTTGCACTTTATTTAATATAAAAGATGAACCCTATAAATATAACCCTGCCCGACGGAACCGCGAAGGCTTATCCCGCGGGAAGCACCGGGGCCGATATTGCCCGAAGCATCAGCGAAGGGTTGTTGCGAAATGCGTTAGCGGCGGAAGTGAACGGCGAGTTGTATGACTTGTCTCGTCCGATTGAGCAAGATGCGAAAGTAAAAATTTGCACGTGGAGCGACGAGGGCGGAAAATACGCCTATTGGCACTCGTCGGCGCACTTGCTGGCCGAGGCCTTGGAGGCGCTTTACCCGGGCGTGAAGTTTGGCGTCGGGCCCCCGGTGGATAACGGATTCTACTATGACGTGGATTTAGGCGATTATAAATTTGGCGAAGAGGATTTGGCGAAAACAGAAGCCAAAATGAAAGAGCTTTCCAAAAACAATTCGCCTTTCATCCGACAAGCCGTTTCCAAGCAAGAGGCTTTGGACTATTTTAAAACAAAAGGCGATCATTATAAACTCGAATTAATCGACGGACTGCAAGACGGCACCATTACGTTTTATAAACAAGGCAATTTCACCGACTTATGTCGCGGGCCGCACGTGCCGAATACGGGCGTGATTAAGGCGGTGAAGCTCTTGAGCGTGGCCGGCGCTTATTGGCGCGGAAACGAAAATAACAAAATGCTCACGCGCATTTACGGCATCGCCTTCCCCAAACAGAAAGAGTTGGACGAACACCTTCAAAGGCTGGAAGAAGCCAAGAAGCGCGACCACCGCAAGTTGGGAAAAGAGTTGGAGTTGTTTGCGTTTTCGGAAATGGTGGGAATGGGCTTGCCGCTGTGGCTTCCCAAAGGAACGATAGTGAGAGAACGTTTGGAGCAATTTATGCGCAAGGCTCAAATTCGCGCCGGGTATGAGCCTGTGGTGACGCCGCACATCGGCGGTAAAGCCTTGTATGAAACGTCGGGACACTATGAAAAATACGGGAAGGATTCATTTCAGCCGATACGCACCCCCAATGAAGGGGAGGAATTTTTGCTCAAGCCGATGAATTGTCCGCATCACTGCGAAATTTATAAGTCGCGCCCCCGTTCCTATCGCGATTTGCCCTTGCGCCTCTGCGAGTTTGGAACGGTGTACCGCTACGAACAAAGCGGCGAACTTCACGGACTTACGCGAGTCAGAGGATTTACTCAAGACGATGCGCATATTTTTTGCCGCGCCGACCAAGTGAAGGAGGAATTTGTGAAGGTGATTGACTTGGTGTTATATGTTTTTGGCTCGTTGGGGTTTGAAAATTATACCGCCCAAATTTCCCTGCGCGACCCGGCTAATATCGAAAAATATATTGGCGACCCCGAACTCTGGAACAGGGCAGAACGAGACATTCAAGAGGCGACTTCGGAGCGCCGTCTCCGCACGGTAACGGTACTGGATGAAGCGGCTTTCTACGGCCCCAAGTTGGATTTTATGGTAAAAGACGCTTTGGGGAGAAGTTGGCAGTTGGGCACCATTCAGGTGGATTACACGCTTCCCGCGCGTTTCAAATTGGAATATGTAGGGGCCGACAATCAGAGGCATTGTCCGGTTATGATTCATCGGGCGCCGTTTGGTTCGTTGGAGCGCTTTATCGCGGTTTTAATAGAGCATTGCGCCGGCAATTTCCCCCTGTGGCTGACGCCTGACCAAGTTTCGGTTTTGCCCATTTCCGAGAAGCATAATGAGTATGCCCGTTCGGTATTGGATGCCCTCAAAGAAAAGGACATCCGCGGCTTTGCGGACGAAAGAGATGAAAAAATCGGAAGAAAAATCCGCGATGCCGAGATGATGAAAGTGCCGCTGATGCTGATAGTGGGGGAAAAAGAAGCGCAGGACGGAACGGTGGCCGTAAGGAAACACGGCGCAGGCGATCAAGGCTCTTTGAAGCTGTCCGAGTTTATTGACCAATACCATCCGCTATTTGCTTTGCCCAAATGAAGAAACAAGGTCAAAAAAAAAGCCCCTCCGTATGAGGGGCTTTTCCACCAAAAAACCTGAAAAACATGTGCTATGCATGTATATATACCAGAACCCTTGAAAAGGTAACCCGTCTCAAATAATTTTTTTATGAAAGTTCTTTTTGTCTGCTTGGGAAATATTTGCCGCTCTCCCATGGCGGAGGCCATTTTTAATCATAAAGCCAACCCATTGCTTCGGGCAGATTCGTGCGGCACAGCCGCTTATCACATCGGCGACGAACCCGACCCCCGAACATTAAAAGTCCTGAAGAAACACGGCATTGTCTGCGACCACGTCGGAAGGCAACTGGCCAAGGAAGATTTTGAAAAATTCGATTTAATCCTGGCCATGGATAAAGCCAACCTGCAGGACATTCTCCGCGCAGGCAAAAATTATTCGCATAAAGTAAAACTGATGCGCGAATATGACCCGCAAGGACCGGGCGAAGTACCCGACCCCTATTACGGAGGAGATAAAGACTTTCAAGAAGTTTTTGATATTTTGGAGAGAAGCATAGAGACCTTAATTAATAATGGTTAATGATTAATGGGGTGTTCGGCGTCCCTCATCGTCCCCCGTTCTTCGCCCCCTGTTTTCGCCGAGGGGCGAGAGGGATGCCATCCCCCGTCCATGTCCCGCAATGGTCATAGGCTTGGGGTCTAATGTGAATGGCGGGGCAACCGCATTAATCATTAACCATTAATCATTTATTTTGAATAATTAATTATTAGGACTAGCTTTGGCAATTAAAAAATGATGACAAACGGTTCAAAAATTTTAGACCAATTTTCGTTGCGCGGCAAAGTAATTGTGGTAACGGGAGGAACGGGGGTATTGGGGGAATCTTTCATCGGCGCCATTGCCGAGGCGGGGGGAGACGTGGCCGTGTTGGGGCGTAACAAAGAGGCGGCAGAGGAGCGCGTGAAGAGGGCTGAAAAATTAGGGGTGAAGGCCGCCGCTGTTCTTGCCGATGTGATGAATGAAACCGAGGTGGTTCGCGCGCGAAACGAAATCTTGGAACGCTTCGGAACGATTGACGGTTTGGTGAACGCCGCAGGAGGAAATATCCCGGGCGCCACGATCGGACCCGACCGCGATTTGTTTGCGTCCGAAGTCTCCGACACTATCAAAGCCATTGAATTGAATTTGTTTGGAACTATTATCCCTACGCATATTTTTGGGAAAGTAATGGCGGAAAAAAGATGCGGCTCTATTGTCAATATTTCTTCGTTGGCGGCCAGTCAAGCGGTGACCCGAATGTTGGGCTACACCGTGGCCAAGCACGGCATCAGCGGCTACACCAAATGGATGGGAACCGAACTCTCCCTTCGCTATGGCGATAAAGTGAGGGTGAACGCCATTGCCCCCGGCGTTTTTCTTACAAATCAAAATCGCGCCCTGCTCACGAACAGCGACGGAACGTTTACGCCGCGGGCGCAAAAGTGGATAAGCGGAACGCCCTTTTCGCGCTTGGGAGACCCGAAGGAATTGCAGGGCGCGCTGGTGTTTTTGTTAAGCGACGCCTCATCGTTTGTAAACGGCGAGACTATTTTTGCAGACGGCGGTTTTAATGCGTGGTGCGGGGTGTGAAAAATTGATAATGGAACGAATAACTCATAAATTTATAACACGATGAATAAATTAGTACAGGCCTGGAGATGGTATGGACCGCAAGACCCCGTGTCGTTGCAGGATGTGAAACAAGCCGGCGCATCGGCTATTGTCTCGGCGTTGCACCACGTGCCGCACGGAGCCGTGTGGACCGCGGAAGAGATTATGAAGAGAAAAAAAATCATTGAAAATTCGGGACTCGTTTGGGCGGTCACGGAAAGCCTTCCCGTTCATGAAGCGATTAAAACAAGAAACCGCGAGGCGGAAAAATATTTGCAAAACTATAAACAGTCGTTGCGGAATTTAGGGGCTTGCGGCATCCAAACGGTGTGCTATAATTTCATGCCTGTATTGGACTGGACGCGGACGCAACTGGATCTGGAAATGAAAGACGGCTCAAAGGCTTTGTATTTTAATTGGGCCGACATAGCCTATTTTGATATTCATATTTTGAAAAGAGAGGGGGCGAGGGCAGACTATTCCCAAGAAATTTTGGCAAAAGCGGAGGAGAGAAAGAAAAATATCACGCCCAAAGAAGCAGAGGATTTGAAAAACGTAGTGTTGATGGGCATCCCCTGCGAAGAGGCTACCACGCTGGAATCGTTGCAAGAGAGCATTGCCATATACAAAGGCATAGGCTTCGAGGGACTGCGGGAAAACTTGTTCTATTTCCTTGAATCAATAGCGCCCGTTTGTCAGGAGTTTTCCATTAAGATGACCATTCACCCCGACGACCCCCCCTACCCCATTTTGGGACTGCCGCGAATTGCCTGCAATAAATCCGATTTGAAAAAAATAATTGACGGGGTCAATCAAGAGTTTAACGGCATTTGCTTTTGCACCGGCTCATTGGGCGCGAGCATGACGAATGATTTAGCCGATATTTTTGAAGCCGTGAAAAAGCGCGTGTATTTCCTTCATTTGCGCAACGTGAGGAAAGACGCAACGGGAAATTTCTATGAATCAGACCACTTGGACGGCGACGTCAATATGTATCAAATCATGAAAGCCGTTACGGCCGAAAACAACACGCGCAAGGAAGGCATCCCCTTCCGCCCCGACCACGGACATCAAATGCTGGACGATTTGAAAAAAACGACTAACCCCGGCTATTCTGCCATCGGAAGACTGCGCGGACTGGCAGAATTGCGCGGACTGGAATTAGGAATTAATGGCTAATAATTAATAATTAATGGTTAATGATTAATGATTAATGACGGACGGCGAATGATGGATGGATGGCAAATGACGGATGGCGGATGATGAATGATAGACGGCGAATGATGGAAGGGGGCATATGGGTGAATGATTGATGGTTTAGGAGAGGGAAAAAACGGAAGAGGTTGCGTTAAACTCAAAGCGGGAAAATGAAAAGCGCCGTTTGCGAACTCTTTGCGTTTTTTGCGACAAAAGAAACGGAAATAAATAAAATGTAAAACAAACAATAACCATTATGGCTTACTTCTTAACCGAAAATTTTTTACTGGAGACTGCTCTTGCTGAAAAATTGTACCATGACTATGCGCGGCATCAGCCCGTCATTGATTATCATTCGCACCTTGTGCCGGAGGTGATTTCCTCCAACCGAAAGTTTAAAAACATGACTGAAATCTGGCTCCAAGGCGACCATTATAAGTGGCGAGCCATGAGGACATTGGGCATTCCCGAACATTACATCACAGGCAAGGCCAATGACCGCAAAAAGTTTAAGAAATGGGCAGAGACCGTTCCTTACACTTTGCGCAATCCTTTGTTTCACTGGACGCACATGGAACTGAAAAATCCTTTTGGCTTGGAGGAATTGCTCCAAAGCGAAAACGCCGATCGGGTGTATGACCTCACCTCGAAAAAGTTGCAAGAGGATGAATTTTCCCCTCAAGGTTTGCTGACGCATTTCAACGTGAGCATGGCGGGCACCACCGACGACCCGATTGATTCTTTGGAGCATCATCTCGCCTTGCAAAAAAGCGCCTTCAAAACAAAAATACTTCCTTCTTTCCGTCCCGATAAAATTTTCAACATCCATCAAGGCGATAATTTCAGGGCTTATGTGAAGCAGTTGGGCGCGGCGTCGAACGTGGACATAAAAGACATAGAGTCGCTCTTGGCGGCCTATCGCGTGCGCATCGACTTTTTTGAAAAGGCCGGTTGCATTATTTCCGACCACGGACTGTCGGCTGTTCCTCATCAGGGCAACATGCCGTTGCACAAAATCGAAGCCATTTTTAAAGCCGTGTTGAAAGGCGACGATTCGCAAGGAAATGAAGGGCGCGAACCTTTTTCCTTTTTTGTGCTGGCGGAACTTTGCAAAATGTATTGCGAAAAAGGATGGGCGCAGCAATTTCACTTAGGCGCTTTGCGAAATACGAATACTCACAAACTCTCATTGCTCGGCGCCGATACGGGGTATGATTCCATGGGCGATTTTCCTCAAGCGGAAACGCTGGCTCATTTGCTAAATCACTTGGAAGAGAGCGGAAAACTGACCCGAACAATTTTATATAATTTGAACCCCGCCGACAATGCCATGTTTGCCACGATGATTGGAAATTTTCAAGGAGAGGGCGTTCGCGGCAAAATTCAATACGGTTCGGGATGGTGGTTTCTCGACCAATGGGACGGCATGACGCAACAAATTAACACCCTCTCTAATATGGGCTTGATAAGCGTTTTCATCGGAATGCTTACCGATTCGCGCTCGTTGCTTTCCTATTCGCGGCATGAGTATTTCAGACGATTGATTTGCAACCTCTTTGCAAATGACATGGAACGCGGCTATATCCCAAATGACCTGAACATGGCAGGTTCTGTCATTGCCGACATTTGTTGCAACAATGCGAAGAATTATTTTAAGCTGTAATTTAGGGCTTGCCGAATAACGTCGTTTGCTCTTCGCAAGACCTCCTTCCTCCGCAGAAAACAGAGGCCGGGCGGGGTCAATAGCTCTCATTTTTTAAACGGGGGGATGGGTTGATGCCATGCAGGGACCAATACCCCCCGTTTTTAAATGTTTGAAAAAAGTCCCTTTTGGGAAATCTTTTTTTGCACATTCTAAATCTTCCCGTATTTTTGCAACCATTAACCAAAGAGGAGTGGCAGAGCGGTTGATTGCAACGGTCTTGAAAACCGTCGTCCGTTAACGCGGATCGGGGGTTCGAATCCCTCCTCCTCTGCCGGTTTTTCCCGCGACCAAAGCAATTCATTATCAACAACAAGCCTTGAGCGCAGTGCATCGATACGCAAAAACTTTTCAGGCAAAAATTTGAAGCGAAGGCGATGCTTGCGTTGTGATGCCTGCATTGCTCGCATTGTGATGCCTGCATCCAAGATGCCGCTTGCGAAAACTGCAGGCTGAAATTTTCTGTCCGTTGCGCGGGAATTATAAACTTGCATTAAACTTTTATTGAAATTATAAAATTTATATTTGATTTAATTTTGTAAAGAAGTATATTGCGTGTGTTTGCGCAGAGCGCGTGGGGCACGGACTTTAAATACTCCTGCAGGAAATGAATGCCTAAATATAAATTGAAATGCTTTTAGACGATTTTAAAAAAATGGTGGACCGGTATCCGGCCACAATTCCTTCTGACAATCTTTCGGAAGCCTACAGTCGCTTGAGCCTTGACTCCTCAAAGGGGTGTTCGCGGGAACAAGTAACCAAGAAACTATGTCAAAATATAAAGGAAGCGTTGAGGCTTGACAAGTCGGCCACGGAAAAAATTTCAAAAACAGGATTATTAAAACTCCAATCCGAATTAATTTACAGACATCTCCTTTACGGCGAAGATCCGGCGGAATATTTAAAGACCCTGAAGGTCATTAACGATTCATGCGGACGCGACGCGGATTACTTCCCCCCTTTTTCAGAAAAAGACAAATGGGGAAGAGCCATCACCCATTGCAAAAACTTCAATAAGCTTTCTCCAAGCGCCTCCCCGGTGCCTTCCGACAAAAACAACCAGAAATTAATAATTGATGATTAATGCCTCTGCGCGGCAGTGTCCCACAGTGTCCCAAGCGCCCCGCAGTGAGCGCCTGCGGGCAGAAAATTAGCCCGCCCAACCCAATCACTCGCACAGGGAAAGATAAGCGTAAGAATTTGGCAGTTTACGGAAAACCATTAAATCATTCGGTTTAAAAATGCTTCGGGAGCAAATAGTTTTTTCGCTCATGCCTCGGAAGTCGGAATTGAAAAAAAGGAGAAACCAAGAGAGCGGCATGGAAGAGGGGATGAAGTTGGCGCATGCCCTAAATGTTTTATTGACAAATGGCTAGGGCTGATATTGATATTTTCTTCAAAATTTATAACTTGTCCCTGTTTATGGGCTAGTGCTCATGTTAGACGAACAATATCAACAAAAAAATAAAACAATGCTGACAAGGGAGCAAAAAGAAAAAATAAAAATTGAATTATCAAAAAAATTACCATCCTTAACTTGTCCTATATGTCAAAAACAAGGATTTACTATAGCGAACGGTTATTTTTTAAATTCAATGCAAGGAGACTTAACTTCTATAAACCTCGTCGGGGAAGCCATACCGGCCATTGGAATAATTTGCAAGAACTGCGGATTTATTAGCCAACACGCACTAGGAGCGTTAGGATTATTGCCAGAAGAAGTCTAAATCAAGACAAATGAGTCAAAATAACGAAAAACAACAAGGCTTGCCGTTTGACTTTGGAGACGAGATTTCAAAACGCTTGGCTATTCACAAAAATATAAGTCAAGAGGTTATTGTTATCACAGCAGATAAAATGGAACTGATTTTGGGAAGAACAAGAGAAATATTGACTTCCCAACGCGAATGGTGGACTCCATTTGGACTTTTAATTTCATTTATTACTACATGGCTAGGTTGATATTGAGGTTTTAAAATTTTTTCCGTTATTTTATAAAAAAAAGTATATTGCGCGTGTTTATACGTCAGACGTATTTTATATAGAAACCAACCAATATCAACATGATGGCGAAAAAAGAATACAATCTTATCGTTCATATCCCAAATAGAGGAACGTCAGATACACCATTAACACCACCGTTAGAGATACCATTGACAGAAGGTAAGACGCTATTTGTTCTTGGGGCAAATGGTGTTGGTAAATCGGCTTTAATGCAGAAATTCTTTGACCAGAACCATAAACATGCAAAGAGAATTTTAGCACATAGGCAAACTTGCTTTCGTTCAAACTCAATGGAAATGACTGCTTCAAGCAAGAAGCAAACTGAAGGCCAAATAAAAAGTACTGACCTACAAGTTTCCTCAAGATGGAAAGACGATTATTTGGGTATACGACCCTCTATTTCAATTTTTGACTTAATCAGCTTTGAAAATTCTAGATCGAGAGGCATTGCAGGTGCAGTTGATAAAGATGATATTCAGTCTGCAAAGCAACTTTCAGATGATCAAAAATCCCCATTACAAGAAATTAATGAACTCTTAGCTATATCGAATATTCCAATAGAGATTACATTGGGTAAAGATGAGCAATTGTTTGCATCAAAGAATAAAAGTAAGCCATACAGCATTGCTGAACTATCAGACGGCGAAAGAAATGCTTTACTAATATGTTCAGATGTCTTAACCACCCCCAAGCATAATCTGATTATACTTGATGAACCCGAAAGACATCTTCACCGTTCGATTATTTCGCCACTGCTTTCTTCTCTATTTCAGAAGCGCAAGGACTGTGCATTCGTAATCTCAACACACGATGTTTCTTTACCTATTGACCACTCAGAATCTAGTGTTTTATTATTACGAAGTTGTCAATGGGCTGAAGAAAAAATTAAAGACTGGGATGCTGACTTAATTTTAGAAAAAGATAATATACCAGATTCTGTAAAACAAGAAATACTTGGTTCCAAAAGAGACATTCTTTTTGTAGAAGGAAGCCATAAAAGTTTAGACATACAAATTTACTGTCTTATTTTCTCAAATGTTACAGTCATCCCTCAAGGTAATTGTTCGCAAGTAGAGAAGGCTGTTAAAGGCATTAAAGAAACAGAAACATTACACTGGATTAATGCTTACGGTTTAATAGATGCAGACGATAAAACACTTAAACAAATTGAAACGCTACGTACCAAAGGAATTGCAACTTTGGAATGTTATTCCGTAGAGTCTTTGTATTATAATTTAGAGGTTGTAAAAAAAATTGCGAAAAAAACTGCAGAACGTAAGAAAAAAAATGAAACTGAACTATACGAAAAAGCAACATCTGAAATAATTGCGAGCATTCAGCCTCATAAAGAGGATCTATGCTCAAGACTGTGCGAAAGACAAATTAGAAGTATGGTAATGAAAAAATTGCCAAAGCATGAAGACATCAAAAAAGGAAAGAGTTTTGTCATTGACCCCATTGACTTTAAGGAAGTACTTGAAAAGGAAGAAGCGAAATTTGACAAAATGGTTGCTGACAAAAACTATAATGGACTAATAGACCGCTACCCTACTAAAGCTACACAGGTATTACAAAAAATTGCAAATGGACTTGGATTGAAGCGTGCCCAGTATGAGGCTTCAGTTAGAGAGCTGATAATCGACGACCCTGAGACACAAGAATTTTATAAGACGCTATTGGCTCCTTTGACAACGCTTATAGACGAGCCAAAAACTACGCCCCTAACAGCACTTTCGCAAAACTCAGGCTGACGTACTTCGTATGAACATTTGCGCTAAACCCAAACACCCGCCCCGACAACAACAAATAATATAAACCATTTTGACAAACGAAACACACAGAGCACATTTCGGAAAACAAGCAAACCGACATCCATTGCCGACCTATTTCTATCTTTCCCGCAACTTGCTTACTTTGCCCCGCCAAAAATAACCTTTCAACACATATGAGTGCCGACAATCCTATACTAAACAGCCCCTACTTAGAACCCTTGTTCCATTACGACACAGACAACGAAGGAAGTTTGGACTACAATATCGTGATGAAAGGGCGAAGAATATTTAAGGCAGATTCGGCGGCTATTCCGACCAGACAAACTGGATACAAGGAAGTTATGGGAAATACCCCCCCCCCCTC
>Ga0081606_1000801_pt1 | contig 11264 bp, 7 predicted proteins | sample EareggfetidaYelm_FD_71127 | JGI IMG/M metagenome (GOLD analysis project Ga0081606, IMG submission 71127) | Earthworm egg capsule microbial community from the University of Washington, USA - E. fetida Yelm (SPADES assembly) (version 2) | ecosystem: Host-associated > Annelida > Reproductive system... | reverse complement strand
TAAGTGCCTGCGGCACCGGCCATGCGACGGCCACTGCGATGAGGGCGAGTCCCGCTGCGGTGACATACACCGCGCCTAATCCTTGGCCTTTCTAAGATCGTTGAGGATGCGCCGTAGTGCCCGTGCCCCGTCATCGCCAACGGTTCCGACAAAGCGCGCGAGCGCGGCATCCCGATCGTGCTCGTGGGAGAGCACCTGGTGCATGAGTGCTGCGGTGTGTTCGGGGCGGCTCAGTTTGGCTCGGTAACGGTGCGGTCGTACCCCACGATCACGGGCAACAAATCCCTTCTTTTCCAGCCGGGAGAGCACCGTGAGTACCGTTGTCGTGGCATTGTCGCGCGAGGGGAGTCTGTCGCGAACCTCGTTTGCCGAAAGTGCTTGGTCACTCGACCAGAGAGTATCCATGATCGCGCGCTCGAGATCTCCGAGATTATGCATGCGATCAGACTACCGCTGATCCGATGTTTGTTCTACGTTGTGTAGTATTACTACGTGGTGTAGAAAAGAGGCTCTCGAGCCTAGGTTCGATAGACCGTACCGTCGTGGGGCGCGCCACCACCACGGCGCACGGCGAACCGGTGCCGCCGATCAGAAAGGACACCGTGAACGACATCCTGGACCCGCTGCTGCTTGCACGATGGCAATTCGGACTCACGACGGTCTATCATTTCCTCTTCGTTCCGCTGACCATCGGCCTAGTCACGTGCACGGCCGTGTTTCAGACCGCGTGGTACCGAACCGGAAAGCTGCACTATCTGCAAATCACCCGGTTCTTTGGCTCTATCTTCCTCATTAATTTCGCAATGGGGGTGGTCACCGGCATTGTGCAGGAGTTTCAGTTCGGCATGAACTGGTCGGAGTACTCCCGGTTTGTCGGGGACGTCTTTGGTGCCCCGCTCGCAATGGAAGGACTCCTCGCGTTCTTCCTGGAAGCAACGTTTATTGGGCTCTGGATCTTTGGCTGGGACAAACTGCCCCGAGGCATCCATTTGGCAACCGTCTGGGTCACCGCGGTTGCAACGATCGCCTCGGCCTATTTCATTATTGCGGCGAATGCGTTCATGCAGAACCCTGTTGGGTTCACCATTAACCCAGAACGACACCGCGCCGAGCTCACCGATGTGTGGGCGCTGTTGACAAACAAGGTCGCGCTCGCCGCCTTCCCACACACCATCGCCGCGAGCTTCATGGTGGCCGCGGGACTCATCATTACCGCTGCCGCGTGGCATCTTGCACGAAACCAGCATCTCGACACGATGCGACCAACGCTCAAATTTGGTCTCTGGCTTATGATCGGTGCGGGCGCGGTGACGGTGCTGACCGGTGACCAATTGAGCGTCGCAATGGTGAGCACCCAGCCGATGAAGATGGCCGCGGCCGAAGCAACATTCAAAACGGTGTGCGGTGCCGACGCCTCTTTCTCGCTCTTTACGCTTGGCACTCCGGATGGCTCGGGTGAACTGTTCTCGGTCCGTGTGCCCTATCTGCTCTCACTACTGTCAACAAAAACATTCGACGGGTGCGTGGAGGGCATTAACGAGTTGCAAGCGCAGTACGCGCAGGCCTTTGGTCCCGGTGACTACACCCCGGTGTTGTGGATCACATACTGGGCGTTCCGTTGGATGATCGGCCTTGGCGTGCTGCACGTTCTTGTCGCCGGGGTGGGACTGTGGCTCACCCGGAAGGGTCGGGTACCCCGCAATCGGTGGGTATGGCGGGCTGCGGTCTGGAGCTTCCCGCTGTCACTCGGTGCGATGATCGTCGGATGGATCTTCACCGAAATGGGCCGGCAACCGTGGATCGTGTTCGGCCAGATGATGACTTCCTCAGCACTCTCCCCGAACGTGACCGGCCTAGAGGTGCTCATCTCGCTTGTCGCTTTCACCCTCGTCTATGGCGTGCTCGCGGTCGTCGAGGTCAGGCTCGTCATGCGCGCTGTAAAGAAAGGGCCACCGGATGTCGGTGAACCCAACCCGCACACCGGTCGCGTCGAACCCGCCACCACGGTCTACTAGGAGCTCGCCATGGATCTGCCAACACTCTGGTTTTGGATCGTCGCGGTCCTCTTTGTCGGCTACTTCGTGCTCGACGGTTTCGACTTCGGCGTGGGGATGTCCCTGCCGTTTCTTGCTCGTGATGACACCGATCGGCGGGTGCTCATCAACACAATCGGTCCGGTGTGGGATCTCAACGAGACGTGGGTGATCGTCGCGGGGGCAGCGTTGTTTGCGTCCTTCCCGGAGTGGTATGCCTCGTTGTTTTCCGGTTTTTATCTCGCGCTTCTGCTCATTTTGTTAGCACTCATTGTGCGTGGTGTCTCTTTTGAATATCGGCATCAGCGACCCGAATCACGATGGAAGGCGTGGTTCGATCAGATGATTATCATCGGATCAGCGGTGCCAGCGCTGCTGTGGGGTGTCGCGTTTGCCAATGTTGTGCAGGGTGTTCCACTGGATGCATCCCACAACTTCACCGGCACTCTGTTGACGCTGCTCAACCCCTATGCGCTGCTCGGCGGGGTGACAACACTGCTGCTCTTCTTCACGCACGGGGTCGTGTTTGTCTCACTGAAAACCGAGGGTGAGATGCGATTGCGCGCGCAGCGGCTGGCACGGACATCCGGGGCAATCACGATTCTCGCTGCCGCGTCGTTCCTGCTCTGGACGGGGCTGGCGCACGGAACGCTGTGGTTCTGGCTCCTCGCGGCTGTTGCCGCGGTCGCGCTCATCGGTTCGTGGATCACGAATGTTCGTGGCTCAGAGGGGGTAGCGTTTGCGCTGACTGCGGTGACAATTGCGGCGGCCGTGCTCGCTCTGTTTGCATCGCTGTTTCCCAGTGTGCTCCCGGCCTCCAACGACCCGGCCAATAGTCTCACGATCATGAATGCCTCGAGTACTCCCTATACACTCACAGTCATGAGCTGGGTGGCACTGTGTTGCCTGCCGCTTGTGCTTGCCTATCAGGCGTGGACATACTGGGTGTTCCGGAAACGGGTGACCCGTGGCGTGGTGGAGGCAGATCTAGACGGCAGTATGGAGGTGTCCCAGCCCATCGGAGGTAGCTCAGTGTGAAACCGCTTGATATTCGTCTGCTGCGCTATTCTCGTGCAGCGCGCGGCTTCTTCCTGGGAGCAGCGCTGCTCGCCGGTGTGCAGGCGACGGCGACAGTGGTGGCTGCGGGGGCACTCACGATGGTTGTGACCGGAGTGCTTGGGGGGTCGGGAGGCGGCGGTGCAGGAACTAGTGGTTGGGGTTCCGCTGGTGCCTGGCCGGTAGGCTCATGGCCTGACCGGTGGGAGCCTGGTGGATGGCTAGGGTGCTTCCTTGCTGCGGTTGTCATTCGATCGCTGTGCGTGTGGTTCTGGGAGGTGTTGTCCACAGAAGGCGCTATTCGGGTGAAGCGCGATCTGCGGGCGGGCGTGTTGCGCACGGTCAGCGACCGGCACGGTGCTCGTGGTCATACCTCGGAGGTAGCATCCCTACTCGGACCTGGACTTGACGGGCTTGATGAGTACTTCGGGCGATTTTTGCCACACCTGGTGGCAACCATCATCGTCACGCCGATACTCGTTGCAGCCGTGTGGTGGGCGGACCCGCTCTCGGGGGTCATCCTCATCATTGTGCTTCCGCTGATCCCGCTGTTTCTGGCATTGATCGGGATGGCGACCGCCTCGGTGCAGCGGCGGCAGTGGGACAGTTTGCGCACGCTGTCGACGGCGTTTCTAGAAACCGTTGGTGGGCTCACAACCCTGAAAATTTTTGGCCGAGCCCGGCGACAGCTTGAACGAGTTGAACGAGTGACCGATGAGTATCGTCGGGCGACCATGAAGGTATTGCGGGTCACGTTTCTGTCGGGTTTCACACTGGAGTTGGGCGCGAGTCTCTGTGTTGCGCTGGTCGCCGTGTCGATTGGGCTCCGACTGGTTTCTGGGAACATGACGCTCCCGGTGGGGCTGTTCGTGCTGTTACTGGCACCGGAGGTGTTCGCTCCGATCCGGGCGGTGGGGGCAGCCTTCCACGCCTCGACGACGGGGACCGCAGCGCTGGCGGAGGCACTGGCGTTGGTATCGGTACCGGTGCGGGATGTCTCGGCACCGGACGCGCTCGCGCCACGCGTTCCCGTGTCGGAGGGTTCTAAACCTGGAGTTGGGCCTGGGTATGGAGTTCTTTCTGGGCCTGTGGTCGGGTCTGAGTCTGGGCCTGGGTCTGGGGTTGCTTCTAGACCTGGGGTTGCTTCTAGACCTGGGGTCGCTTTCGGGCTCGGGGTCGGGCCCCAGCCTGAGTCTGAGCCTGTTTCTGGATGTGGATCTGGCCCTGCACGTGGCCCCGGCGCGGGCCTGGTTGTCCGAGACCTCCGGGTTGTTATCGCCAGTGACTTTCCACCAACGCAGATCGATCTGCTCTCCCCGCTCGATCTTGAGGTCACACCCGGGCAGATTATTGCGGTGGTCGGTGAATCTGGTTCGGGCAAATCATCGCTGCTGGCAGCACTGATGGGGTTTCGAGATACCACGGGGACCGTGCTGCTCGACGGACATCCGCTCATTCTCGGCACCGCAGCGGCTCGTGCTCGGATGGCGTGGGCGGGGCAAACTCCGACGCTGGTAACCGGAAGCATTGCCGAGAACGTGTGTGTTGGCGACCCGACAGCCGACCCGGCACTGCTCGTGCGGGCGCTGAGGCTTGCGGGGGTTGAACTCGATCCCCGGCTTCGGTTGGGGCCGGGTGGTAGCGGGCTCTCCGGCGGGCAGGCGCAGCGAGTTGCGACGGCGCGAGCCATCCATCGACTGGTCAGTCGCGACGGCGCACTGCTGTTGCTTGACGAACCGACCTCGGCGCAGGACGATGCGCGGGAGCGCGCACTGATCGCGGGACTGCGGGAGCTAGCGGCTGAGGGACGGTGTGTGCTTCTCACAACTCACCGCGACGCTCTCGCAGCCGCAGCTGACGTTCGGGTCGAATTGGCGGTAGCGCGTGCGTGAGACGAACGCGCAGACCCATTCCCACATCGCGCGCGCCGAGCGGCACCGGGGCACGCCATCGGGCGAGCGGGGGAACACTCGACCCGTCGGCCGGACAGTTGCAGGCCCATCCTCTGTGCTCCGGTGGGCGGTGCCGCCGTGGCATCGCCTGCTGCCGGGAGTGTTGTTCGGAATCCTGTCGGCAGGATGCAGCGTGGCTCTGCTGGCATGTTCGGCGTGGCTCATCGTTCGTGCCTCAGAGCAGCCGCCGATTCTTTACCTCTCGCTCGCGGTGGTGGGGGTGCGGGCCTTCGCGCTTGGCCGCGCGAGTTTCCGCTACCTCGAGCGACTTGCCGGGCACGAGGCATCCTTTCGGCAGTTAGCCCGGGTGCGCACACGCGTGTTTGCGCGGTTATTAGAACTTGCTCCCGATGTGCTCGCCGGTCGTCGTCGGGGCGATCTGCTGGCGCGGTTTGTGGGTGATGTTGACGAATTGCAGAATCTGTCGTTGCGGGTGCTGCAGCCGCTCGTGAGCGCGACCACCGTGCTTGTGCTCACGGTGATCGGAATGGCGCTGGTGGTTCCGGAGACAGCGGCCGCGCAGTTGGGATGCCTCGTCGTCGGTGTTGCGGTGACCACACTCGTGCAGCACCGTATTGCTGCGGGAGCGGATGCACACATCCAGGCGGCACGGGGCGAGTATCAAGCCGCGGTCGTGGAGTACGTGCAGGCGCGTGAAGTGCTCGTTGCTTTTGACGCTGACCGGACGGCTCAGCAACGGATCGCCGCACTGGAGATCACACTGGCGCGGATGATTCGCCGTCGCGCCGTTGCGTCAGGGGCCGCCAGTGCTGTTATGACGGTGGTCGGTGCGGCCTCGGTTGTCGGCTGTGCTCTCACCGCAGCACCGGCGCTCATTGCGGGGCGGATCGATGCCCCGGTGTTTGCCCTGTTGTGCCTCATACCACTCGCGATTGCTGAAGTAGCCGCAGCCATCCCGGCGGCCTTCGTCGGCTACCGGTTCGCGCGCGCGAGCGCCGCGCGGGTTGGCGGGGTGATGGATGGCGCGGTGCTCGCCCCACCCGAGTTGAGCGACTCTGCGGGGCCGAGCGGATCGTTTGGGTGGCCGGGAGCCTCCAACCTGATCGAGCCCTCCAACAGAACTGGAGCATCCGGGCCGATTCCGGGGAGCGCGCCACTACTTGTTCTACGGGATGTCTGGGCGCGACGCCTACCGGGCTCCAATGCTGCAGCCCTCTGCGGCATCACCCTCACTGTTCATCCCGGTGAGCGACTGCACATTCGGGGCGACTCGGGTGCCGGAAAATCGACGCTCGCACACGTGCTCGTGCGATTGCTCGACTACGAGGGCTCCTACACGGTCGCGGGGGTGGAGGCATCTCGGATGGATCCCGCTCAGGTGCGATCCCGCGTGGGGCTTGTCGAGCAGCAACCGTGGCTGTTCGACGAGGATATTCGACAGAACCTCATCTTTGCCCGGGATACCGCAACGGACGAAGAACTGCTCGCGGTGTTGGACACCGTGGGCTTGGGCACCTGGGTGCACAAGCGTGGCGGGCTCTTGGCACCGGTGGGTGAGCGTGGCGGGCTTGTGTCGGGTGGGCAGGCGCAACGACTCGCGCTGGCTCGGGCCATCCTCGCCGATTTTCCGGTACTTATTCTTGATGAACCAACCGCGAGCGTTGATCCGCCTCGCGCTCGCGCTCTACTGCGCGACCTGGTGCGGTCGGCCGAACGGGCCGGTCGCACTCTCATTGTCATCTCGCACACCCCGCTGGAACCGGGGCTTGTTGACCGCCACGTTACGCTCGTCAAAGGCCGTTTAGAGTGATGGGGGCAGCAGCGCACGGCCACGCTCGCAAGAGATCAGTGCCATGCCACCGATTCGGTACCACAGCGTCAGCGAGCGATGATTCTGGTGCGGCCGCTGCCTGAGGTTCCCGGGAGGGGTGTCGCGGGTATACCGCTTACTGTGCTCGAACTGCCACGCGACGCTCACGGGAGGTCGAGTCACAATAGGCTGAGGGGATGCCCCGCCCCGCTCACGTGCGCGAACTCGGGCCCTGGTGTGACCCCGAGCGAGTGTTTCAACAACTCGGCCCCCACGAACCATGGCTGGTCTGGCTCGACTCCGGTGTTAGCGCCACGAGAGGGAAAAGCATTATCGCGGTTGGGCACCCCGGGAGTACCGTTGTTACAGCATATGCCGCGAGTGGCATACTTTCGACGCGGCAACTCGACGGCGATGCCACAGCGGTCGAGTGCATGGGCAGGATCAGTGTTGAGTGTGCGAACAAGGGCGACGACGAGGCCCGGTCCCCGAACGCGGACGCGAGTGATCCCGGGTGCGTGAACGCGAGTGATCCCGGGTGCGTGAACGCGAGTGATCCCGGGTGCGCGAACGCGAGTGATCCCGGGTGCGCGAACGCGGGTGATCCCGAGTGCGCGGACAAGGGCAGCGCTGAGCGCGCAGATGAGGCGAGCACTGAGTGTGCGGAGAAAGTCGATGCTGAGCGTGTGGAGGGACTAAGCGACGGACGCGGTGCCGCAGCATCCCTGTTTGATAGACTCGCCGCGGTCCTCAGCGCGGAGCTTACCGGGCTTCACACGGTGTGCGTTGATCCGCCAGGCTCTTCTCCGAGCGCCGTGGGTTCGGCGGGATTACTCGGTTGGTACGGCTGGTTCGGGTACGAACTTGGTGCGAGCATCAACGGTGTCGTGCCGAGCGCTTCGGATGCCCCGGGTGCTTCGGATGCCCCGGATGCCCCGGGTGCTTCGGATGCCCCGGATGCCCCGGGTGCTTCGGATGCCCCGGACGCCCCGGATGCCCCGGATGCTGTTTTCCTTTTCGTTGATCGGGCGTTGGTCTTTGATCATGAGACGCGCACTGTTCGTCTGGTGTGGTGTGGTGACGACCATTCGCAGTGGGCAACTGCCACCGAACGCAGCATCCTCGCCTGGGCCGCGGAGGAGACTCTCCCGTCGGGAACAGCCACCCCCGGAGGGGGGGTAAAGTTCAACGAGCCGTCCGCGACCACGGAACCTGAACCTGCTGAGGGATTCCCCTCGATAAAGTTCAACGAGGCTTCACCATTGGGAGTACCGCGCTGGCACCACACCCAGACCGAGTACGCCGACCTTATTGTGTGCTGCCAGACCGCGATCGCTCGCGGTGATGCCTACCAGCTGTGCCTTACCAACCGCATCGACATTGATGGTCACCCCGATCCGGTTGCAACATATCTTGCCCTGCGGCACGCGAGTCCGAGCCACCACGGTGGATTTCTGCGGTTCGGTGAGCACGCTCTGCTCAGCGCGTCCCCCGAACAGTTTGTGCGTGTCACCTCCGAGGGGCTTGTTGAGACCAGACCGATGAAGGGCACTCGACCCCGGGGTGACGATGAGGCATCCGATCGTGCTCTTCGTGCTGAACTGCTTGCCAGCGACAAGGAGCGCGCCGAAAACCTCATGATTGTTGACCTTATGCGCAATGACCTGTCGCGCATTGCCAGACTCGGCACCGTCACCGTGCCGAGCTTGCTCGTGGTTGAGCAGTACGCGCAGGTGCACCAGCTGGTGTCGACGGTTCAGGCGCGGTTGCGTTCGGGGCTCACCGCGCTGGATGTGGTTCGGGCGGCGTTCCCGGCCGGTTCCATGACCGGCGCGCCGAAGCGGCGCGCTATGGAGCTGTTACGAGAGTTCGAGGATGGCCCGCGAGGGGTGTACTCCGGTGTGTTTGGATACCTCGGACTCGACGGTTCCGCCGACCTTGCCATGGTCATCCGTTCGATCGTGCTGAGCCCAACGGGCGCGAGCATCGGAACGGGCGGTGGAGTCACGGCTCTCTCGCACATCGCGGAAGAGATCGCAGAGACCCAGCTTAAGGCACGAGCGCTACTGCAGGTGCTTGGCGCTTCACTACCCACCGTGCGGTGACACACGGCTCGCCGCGATCCTCCACCTCAGCGCCCCCGCAGGCTTCACCCACCGTGCGGTGACACACGGGCCCGGTTACGCAGCGGATGATCAACGGTCCGTTGCCCAACACCCTGCGGTGACACACAGATCCGGTGTGTGAGATAACTTCGGGTGGAGTGTTCCCGGTTATCTAAGGATTTATGCGGTTTCGATGTGCGTCGCCGCGCACGCAATGAGCACGTCAACGTGAGCCTGTTTCAGGGCATGCGCGAGATCAGCCGGGGGTTTCGCGTCCGTGACGAGGTAGTCGGCATGATCGAGTTCCGCGATCTGGGCGAAGAGGGGCTGGGTGAATTTTGAGGAGTCGGCCAGGATCGCTACTTTCGCCGCACGTTCCATCATTTCTCCCATCATGATGGCTTCTGCGAGGTTGCTTGTTGAGTAGCCATCTCGGGCCGATACCGCTCCAACGGAGATAAGCGCGAGATCGCAGCGCAGTTGCAGGTCGCGACCACCTGGAAATTGGAGACTCACCGGGCCGATTGTGGCCTGTCCACCAAGTCGTACTGACCCGCCAAAAACATAGATGTCGCGGACTGTGTTGGGTGAAATCTCGGCAGCAATGCGGAGGTTGTTTGTGGCGATGGTGAGGTCTCGGCGTTCACTCAGGTGGCGCACGACCGACAGTGTCGTTGTGCCCGCATTGAGCATCAGGACGGAATTGTCTGACACAAGAGTTGCGGCAAGAGCGCCTATTCGATCTTTTTCGGTGGGGTGTTGCCGCATCCGCACATCGAGTTTTTTCTCAGCGGCAGCGACCGCGTTCACGCTGACCGCACCACCGTGGGTTCGAACAACCAGACCTTCCTTGTGAAGTTGGTGAAGGTCTCGGCGTACCGTGTCGCGGGAGACGTCGAAGCGTTCTGCCAGCTGGTTTACCGTAACCTGCTCTGCTTCTGACAGATACGAGACAAGTTCGGCTTTGCGGCCGGCCGGCAGCCGGGTGGGTGCAGGTGTTGTTCGCGTAACCACCTCTCATTCATACCAGAACATGCAGCGTGATGCCGGTGTCAACGCACAGAACCACAGAATAATCGTGCATGATACTGCATGTTTGTGCGTGATTTGGGCGGAAATTGCCCGTATCCCCGGTGCCTATCCGCACCAAGCTGCGCTGAGGATGCCCCGCTTCGCGCTATCTCGCCCGTATTCATGCTTGTATGTGCGAGTATTTAAGCGTATGATCGATCGAAGATGCGCAAAAGCTGACATATGTGCATATAACAGCAAAATACTGAACCGATCGGAGAGAAATGAGCAAAGACGCTCGCAGCACCACGAGACGACGGGCAGCGCGAATTTCAGTCGCGATGCTCGTTTCGGCAACAACGTTCCTCATGGCCGCGTGCAGTAATTCAGGCGGCGGTGGGGGAGCCTCTACCCAAAAAGTCGAACTGACCTTCTCACAGTGGTGGGCTCCTGAGATGCCCGCAGGAGCGCTCCAGCGTGTGATCGATGAGTTCCACACAGCGAACCCACTCATCAGTGTGAAGCTCATAAGTGCACCGTTCGCGTCTCTGCAGACGCAAACAATCTCGCAGGCAGCCTCCGGCACGCTACCCGATGTCGTTGGTCTCGACGGGTCATGGGTGAACCCTCTCTACAAACAGGGAGCCCTCTTGAATCTGAGTGAGGTGATGAAGACGGCAAACTACGACCCCAAGAATTTGGCCAGTCAGGTCGGTTTCAACGGGTCCACCTACATGATTCCGGTCGTGAACTTTGTCTATCCACTCTTCACAAACGATGAGATTCTCGCCAAGGCAGGAATCTCTAAGCCACCGACGACCTGGAGCGAATTCGAGTCCGCGGCTAAAAAGATCAGTCAGACCGTGGATGGTGTGAAGGGCTGGATCGTTCCGCTTGGAACGACAAACCCAAACGGAGCTCAGAACGACATTCTCTCGTGGGCGTGGGCCTCGGGGGGCAGCATGCTCAAGGACGGCAAACCAGCGCTGACCGGCAATGAAGAGGTGAGAGGTGCGGTAAACCTGGTCAAAAACCTCGTAGAGTCAGACTCGGTTGTCGCCGGCGCCGCAAATCTGCAGGAGATTGACAAGGTTCAGAATTTCATCAATGGTCGTGTCGGCATGATGGTGGATTCACTCGCTCACGTTACCACCATCGTCAAAGGCAATCCCGGTCTGAAATTCTCCGTCTCGACACAGCCTGCCGTAGATGGCTACTCGGGTAAGCACGGGATTGTCACTGCATCGTGGGGAATCGGTGTGTCAGCTAAATCCAAGCATCCCACCGAATCGTGGAAGCTCGTACAGTTCCTCATGGACAAGAATGCCAATTCCAC
>Ga0081606_1000800_pt1 | contig 11266 bp, 7 predicted proteins | sample EareggfetidaYelm_FD_71127 | JGI IMG/M metagenome (GOLD analysis project Ga0081606, IMG submission 71127) | Earthworm egg capsule microbial community from the University of Washington, USA - E. fetida Yelm (SPADES assembly) (version 2) | ecosystem: Host-associated > Annelida > Reproductive system... | reverse complement strand
AGTGCCCATTGCAACACCCGAGAAATACGCTGCCATGATCGATACCGCGAAGGCGCGCGGGTTCGCTCTGCCGGCGATCAACGTGACCAGTTCGCAAACCCTCAATGCGGCTCTCGCGGGCCTTGCGGACGCAGAAAGTGACGGCATCATCCAGGTTTCGCTCGGTACCGCCCTGTACCTGTCGGGGGCGCGGGTGAGTGATCGCACGATTGGCTCGAAGGCACTGGCGCTGTACGCCCACGAGGTTGCCCGTCGCTACCACATCAACGTGGCGCTTCACACCGACCATTGTCCGCTCAAGAACCTCGACGATTGGGTACGCCCGCTTCTAGCGGACTCGATTGAGCGCCAGGGGCGCGGACAAGAACCGCTGTACCAGTCACACATGTGGGATGGCTCCGCCGTTCCCCTGGCGCAGAACCTCCGTATCGCCGAGGAACTGTTGGAACTGAGCGGCCGTGCCCGCACGATTCTTGAAATTGAGGTGGGTGTTGTCGGGGGAGAGGAAGACGGCATCGCCCCCGACAGCACCGACGATATGTATTCGACCGTCGACGATGCGCGCGCCACCGTGCAGGCTCTGGGGGTTGGCGAGCGGGGGAGGTATCTCACCGCGTTGACCTTTGGCAACGTGCACGGCGTCTACAACCCGGCGTCTGTGCATCTGCGCCCAGAGATCCTCGGTGATATTCAAGCGACAATTGGTGCTGAGGTGGGTCGGCAGCGCCCGTTTGATCTGGTTTTCCACGGTGGCTCGGGTTCGGCACCCGAAGAAATCAAGGCCGCAGTGTCGCACGGTGTCGTGAAGATGAACATCGACACGGATACGCAGTACGCCTTCACCAGATCCCTCGCCGGCCACGTGCTGTCAAACTGGAACAGGGTTCTCAAGGTTGATGGCGGCTACGGTGATAAGAAGGCTTACGATCCTCGTTCATGGGGCGCGTCGGCAGAGGCTGCAATGGCGGAGAGAGTCGTGGAAGCGGCGCAGCAGCTCGGCTCGGCCGGGAACACAATTCGGTGAGCTACTCCCCGATCCGTACGGGGTGGTAGTCACGCTGCACGTTGGTGCTCGATGGGTACTTGCTGCTCCCCGATCCCTACGGGGTGGTAGTTAGTCCGGATGGGAGCGCCGTATACGTCACCAACATCAGGTCGAATACGGTGTCGGTGATTGCAGTTCATCCCGGTCGGAGTTGTAGCGTTCCTCACCACAAAGATGTAGGCCGCATCTGCTTCGCGCCATATGAAATCTTCACGGCCATCCTTTCGTGACGGTAACGATGCTGCCACTCTTGCTATCGACTGCCCGTGTTCACACCTGAAGCGCAACACCGTGGTGGTGTGGCTCTGTGTGCTGTTGGTAGGTTTCCGCCGGTGTCGCCTGGTCGAGGTGTTTTCGGGGTTGGTTGTTGATCTCGGTGACGATCTCCTGGGGCTCTTTGTCGGTTATGGTTCGGACATCGATGCGTATAGTAGGCGGCGCCGGATCCGAACCCTCAGTCTGTCGCGTGCTTGCGTCGGTGAGCAGCCCAGGTCACGGCCCAGGTGCCGGGGTCATCGAGTCCCGAGCCGTTGATCTGCGCGACGGCCTGATTGTGCGGGGCCATTCGCACGGTCTCGGGATCGCGGCGGCCCTCGTCGAGCACGTGCGCGACCACGTCGATCCACTCGTCAATATCCTCCTTTGACCACATCTCGCCCGCCTCGGGCGTGAAGGGCTCGGGTACGATCCACGGTTCGTGCGAGGTCCACCAGGCATCGACGCCAAAGTCGGTGATGCGGTTGCTCGCGTCCAGGGTCGACAGTCCCGTGTCGGCGGCCCACTCCGCCAGCGAATAACGGGTCATCTCCAGGCGAGGCATCCGCTTGCCGGGGAAAGAAATGGTCACGCCGGGAATGCTCAGGAGCCGTTTTTCCATGTAATTGTTGGCAAGCACCGACAGATCAGCGGCCTCGCGCAGCCCCTCCGTGCCCATCGCGCGCAGCCAGGAGTACGCCTTCACGAGTTGCTGCACATTGCCCATAAACTCGCGCACCCGACCGACGCTTGCCTCGGGTTCGATGAGCACGTAGCGCCCGCCGGTATTCACGATGCGCGGGCCGGGGAGGAACCTCGCGAGTTCCTCCGAGCAGCCGTACGCACCGACCGACGGACCGTTGCCGCCCTTGGGCACCCCGAAGGTTTTGTGCAGCATGTACATGCACGCGTCGAATCCCAGCTCACGCGCGCGCAGCCGGGTCATCACGCCGTTGAAGTTGGCGTTGTCGTAGAAGGCCAGCGCACCAACCCCGTGCACCGCGTCGATGAACTCCGTAATGTGCGGGTTATAGATGCCCATGTCGTCGGGGTTGTTCAGCATGAGCGCTGCCGTGTTCGGGCCGATCACGGACTTCAACGCCTCGACGGATGGGTAACCATCCTCCTCAATCGGCAGCGTGATGACCTCGAACCCGGCGGCGTGCGCCGACGCGGGATTGCACGGGTGCGCCTGCGCCGTGGTCACAACCTGCGTGCGCTGTGCGAGTTCGCCGCGCGAGGCGTGGTACGCGCGCGTGAGCACAGCATGCAGGTACGCGGCATCCCCCCCACCGCCGGGCTGGAAACTGAACGCCGCCATCCCCGACAGGTTCATCAGCCCCTGCTCGAGGTCGTACACGATGCTCAGCAGGCCCTGGTAGGTCGAGGCATCCTGACGGGGATGCACGGCGGCCACCTCGGGCCTGGCAGTAATCTGCTCGTTGAGGGTGGGATTGTGCTTCATGGTGCACGTGCCGAACAGGCTGATGCCCGTCATCCCCAAGGTCTGCTGCGCAAGGTGACTGTAGTGCCGACGCACCTCGTATTCGGCCAACTCTGGCAGGTCGGCCTCACTCACGCGCCGCAGGTGCGCAGGGAAGGCAGGCTCATCTGCCACAGGAGCCCAGGATGTCGCGGGCACGACGCCGCGACGTCCGGGCGCGCCCAGCTGGTAGACGATGCCCTCGTCCCACGAGGCCGCGTGATACCGGCGGATTGAGCTCATGCCAGCACCTCCGTCAGCGCCGCGATGAGCTGATCGACATCGTCGCGCGAGGTTACCTCGGTGACGCAGTAGAGTGCGCAGCCGTCGAGGCCGTCATGACTGCCGGTCAGGTCATGACCTGCGAGGATGCCCCTCGCGAGAAGTTCGGCGTTAATGTGCGTCACCGTGCGCCCGGTGGCGCTGAAATCAACGATGAACTCCTTGAAGATACTGTCGGTGTAGCGCACGCTCACGCCCGGCAGCTCGCCGATCAGCGTGGCGGTGTGTCGCGTGTTGGCGACGACGGTGTCGGCCAGCTCGCGCATTCCGGTGGGACCGAGGAGGGCGAGGTAGACGGCGGCGCGAATCGTCCAGAGGTAGACCGAGTTTCCGGTCCAGTCGTTGCCAAGTTCGCGGGAACCGTACGAACTCTGCGCGAAGAGGGTCAGGCCGAAGGCGTGCTCGCCAGGCCGCGTGGTTGGCGCGATGCTCACCTGCAGCGTGGGGAACTGTCGCGCGTACCGCTCCTCGTCGCGCGATGCGATAAACCCCCCGACACCACCGCCGGCATACAGGTGGATGCCGAGCGGTTGCAGCGACCCGACCACGATATCGGCACCGACGCTCGCCGGGGTGGCGAGGTTGCCGAGCGCGATCGGGTCAACGCCGACGACGGCCTCGGCACCGTGGTCATGGGTGAGGGCGATGAGCTGTGCGGTGTCGGCCTCAACAACGCCCCACGAGTTCGGGGTCTCAAGGTAGACAGCGGCGACATCCTGACCGAGGACGGCGGCAAGCGCGGCCGGGGTCACCGTGCCCGTCGCGACATCAACGGCGACCTCGCGCACCGTCAGCGCGCCGCTGAGTTCGCGGTAACCGCAGTAGGTGTCGATGACAAGCCGACGCTCACGGTCGAGGTTCGAGGGCACGATGACGACCGATCGACCGGTCAAGCGGGCGGCCATGCGCAGCGCGTGCCCTGCTGCGCAGCCCCAGCTATACACCGGCAGTCCCACGAATTCGAGCTCGAGCAGTGCCCCCAGTTGCGACGCGAACTCGAACCAGATTTGGTTGCGACCGTGGTCAGAGCTGGGCGTGCCCCAGACCGACAGCAAGAGCTCTGGCCTGCTTGCGATCTCGTCGCACAGCGCCGGAACGTAGTGATTCCAGTAGCCGCCGCCGAGAAAGGAGACGTGACTCGCGGTGGAGATGCCCCCGCGCAGCCGGTTCTCGAGCATGCGCCGCAACTCGTGTTCGGAGCGGATCGCGGGCACCGGCACGACCCTGTCGTCAGAGCGGTGATCCGGTGGGATTTGTGTGAACAACTCCTCCGCATCCGAGATTCCGAGCGCGTCAAGCAGGGCCTGTTTACTCTGTGGTGCCGAGTTCGCCATGTATGGATGTGCCGATGGGCTCATGTGAATCCTCTCTTGTTTTTATTATGTGTCTGTCACTGTCCTGTTGCGTTCCTGTTGTGTTTCTGTCGCCACGTGGCGCATTCTTATCGTTGTCTATTGAATTTCTGTCAAAAATTGCTACTTTTCTATCAAACTGCGGCGTTGACGACCTTCATGACCGTGCTCTGACCGACTCCTGTGCGCACCCGGCGATAGCCGAGCAGGGCATCCGCGCCGTCAAGGTCGACGAACAGGATGGCCGGGACGAGTCCGCCGATCTTGTCCGCAGTCGCGACGATATCGACCCGCTCGGCACCGACGCGCTCGATGACACGGGAGCTGATCTGCTGGTTGCCACGACCAAGCAGGAAACCCTGGCCGCCGACAACACCGAGCACCAGTCGCGGGCGCGCGGCCTCGTCGGCGATACGGTACAAGCGCTCCTCCGCGACATCCTGCTCGACACTTCCTGTGGGGTGGCGAACATCGACGCCGCGCAAGGTCGGGACAAAACCAAGCCCCTCGGCGACAGCGCCCGCCGTGTTTCCGGGGCCGATGATCCAGGTGATGTCGGCGCTGGTGTCGGTGAGCAGGCTCAGCGCGATGGCGTGACGTGCCGACCCGGAAGCCGGGGAGCGAACAGATCTCTTCGCGCCTTGCAACGCCTCCCGCGACCGCGGAACCGTGAGAGTTCCGACCACCGTGGAGATGCCATCCGAACGCACGTCGAGCACCTCGGCCGGTTCCGAGCGAGTGCAACCGGCCACGAAGTCCGCAAGCAAACGACCAGCACTCGCCGGCGAGCGCGTGAAAACCTCGGAGTGCATCTTCACCCCCGCCGGAACTCCAATCACCGGGATACCGGTGCCAACGGCAGTGGCGATATCGGTCGCCGTGCCATCCCCTCCGGCAAAAAGCAGCACCGTGACGCCGTTAGCCAGCAACGACTGAGCGGCTGCCATCGTGTCATTCCGATCCGTCTGTGTGGGTGGCGCGGTGGTATTCCAGGTGCGATGCGGGATGCCGGCTGCCGTCAACTGATCGGCGCCCAGCAGGCCGGGTGCGACCACGAGTTCAGTGTTGGTCGGGACATCCTGGAATCGTTCGATCGCGTGGAGCAGCCTGCGCGCGGCGCGTCCGGCACGCACGGCCTCGTCAAACCGGTCTGCAGGGAGCGTATCGGTGCCGTGCAGAGCGAGCGCACCGCCGAACCCCGCAATGGGGTTGAGCACGACCCCCACGCGCATCATCGCTGACTACACCTTCGCCTGCTGCAGGGCGGCGAGGTCGAGGGCTGCGCGCACACCCTTCACCATCCGCTCGAGTTCGTCCTCGGTCGTGACGAACGGCGGAGAGAACGACACCGTATCGGCGGCAGGCAGTGCCCGGGTGATGACACCCTCCCCGAGCGCGGCCTTGGTCACCGCACCCGCAAACGCACCCTGCTGGGCGAATGGCCGCAGGGGCTCGCGCGATTCGACGAATTCGACAGCGGCCATGAGACCCCGTCCGCGCACCTCGGCGACGTTCGGGTGATCGGCGAACTCGGCGCGGAGGATCTCGCCCAGCACCTCGCCTTTTCGAGCCACCTCGGCGACGAGGCCATCCTTCTCAATAATGTCGAGGTTGGCCATCGCCGCCGCCGCCGCGAGCGGATGGGCTGAGTAGGTGTAGCCGTGGCCGAAGCTGCCGTATGTGGCCGAGCCCTCAAGCAGCACCGTCCAGATTTTTTCACTGACCAATACCGCCGACAGCGGCACGTAGGCGCTCGTTATCCCCTTGGCGACGGTCATCAGATCGGGCCGCATACCGACCGCGTCGCTGCCGAACGGCACGCCAAGGCGACCGAACCCGTTGACGACCTCGTCCGCGATAAGAAGCACGTCGTAGCGCTCGAGCACCGCTTGGATCTTGGGGAAATAGCTGTCGGGTGGCACGATGACACCGCCGGCTGCCATAACCGGCTCCGCAATCATCGCGGCCACCGTTTCGGGCTGCTCGTCGATGATGAGGCGCTCGAGTTCGGTCGCGAGTAACGTCGAGAACTCGTCGTCACTCTGTCCGACTTCGCGTTCCCACAGCCGGTGCGGCGGGCGCACGTGCCGGATCATCGGCAGCGGCACATCAAAGCCGTCGTGCAGGTTTTTCAGTCCGGTCAGTCCGCTCGACATGACGGTTACGCCGTGGTATCCACGCTGACGCGAGATGATTTTTTTCTTCAACGGGCGACCGAGCACATTGTTGTAGTACCAGACCAGCTTCACCTGGGTGTCGTTCGCATCGGAGCCGGAGTTGCCAAAAAACACCTTGCTCATCGGCACCGGTGCCATCGCGATGAGGCGCTCCGAGAGCTGAGCCGGCAGGTCGGTGCCCATCGACGAGAACGCGTGGAAGTAGGGCAGCTTAAGTGCCTGTGTGAACAGTGCCTCGGCCATCTCCGGGCGCGAGTACCCGACGTTCACACACCACAGGCCCGCCATGGCGTCAAGGTATTCACGTCCTGTGCTGTCAGTGACGGTCGCACCGTGTCCTTCGACAATCGTCATTGAGGGCCCGGACTTTTCGTGGGTGGCGAGATTGGTCATCGGGTGGAAGAGAAACTTCCGATCCTTGTCTTCGATCTGCACGGGGGTATCCTCCGATCTGGGTGGGATGGTCGGGTGGGACGGTTGGGCGGGTTCTTGGGCTGGTTCGCTGCATGAGTCTTCTGGATGGCTCACACGCGGGTGCACCGTCAATTTGTTCGTATGACGCACTAATGTTCGCAAATCGCACGATGTCTCAGTATACTGGCCCCGGGCTCCCGTGGCATATTCGAGAACCAACCACCGGTGAAACCACCAGGCCCCACGCACCGTTAAGCGGACAGTTCCGCTAGAAGCGGTCCGGGGCGAAGGGGGCAAGGTCTCGGCCCGGGTCGTGACCGAGCACGAGACTGGTGAGCACCTGGCCCATCAGCGGGGATGCCGTGAAGCCCATGTACGGGTAGAAGCCGAGTATGACGCTCGGATGTCCCGGAACTGCTCCGATGAGAGGGCGGTGGTCGGGCGTACCATTGCCGACTCCGACCCAGGTGCGCAGCAATTTCACGTCGGAAATGACGGGCGCAACCCGCGTCGCAATCGCGACATTACTGCGCAGTGACTCGGGGTTCACGATCCACTCGCCCGCGGTGTTGCGCCGGGCGGGCCATCCACCGCCGATCAGGAGGGTTCCGGACTGGGCCTGCTTCAGTGTGAGTTTGCCGCCAGCGAAGTAAACCAGGTGCTTTATGGTCGGTGCCACCCGCTCGGTGACGCTCACTTGGATGGCCTCACTCGTGATCGGGAGTTCGAGTCCAAAGTGTTGGCCGAGCGCAACCATCCCGTCGCCGCCGGTGAGCAGCACCCGGTGCGCCCGATACTCATCTTTCGGCGTGTGCAGAGTGTGAATCCCTCCGGTCTCACTGAAGCGCTCAACCGGAGTGTTCACGCTCATCACCGCACCGTGTTCGACCGCACGACGTGCGAAGGCTGGCGTAACGAGCAAAGGGTTTGCCTTCCCCTCAATCGGACATAGCTGGCCACCGACCGAATCATCCATGACCCAGGGGGCAAGCTCGCGCAGTTCGGTGGCCGTGAGCACCCGACTGGGGATGCCGATGCTATTTTCCAAGGCGACCTTTTGCTCGATGGCAGGCATCTGATCGGGGTGATCGGCGATGAGCAGACCACCCTGCTTCACGACCTGCAGGTCAACGCCGACCTCCTCACCCAGACCGTCCCACACGGCGAGCGAGTCCGCCAGGAAGCGGAGTGCGGGCAGCCAGCTCCGGGCCCATTCCTCGCCCTTCTCAAGAAACGGTTCATGCTGGATTTGGCCGTGCAGGCTGCCGGCGTTGCGGCCCGATGCCTCGGTATTCAGGTCATAGCGTTCGAGAAGCACCACCCTCGCCCCCACCCTGCTGAGATAGTAGGCGGCGGCGCAGCCGCTGGCACCTCCGCCGACGATGGCAACATCAAACACGTGTCCGGTCGACTTTCTGTTTGTCACGATTAGACAGTATCCTTATGTTCATCATGCATACAAATGTTCGTAGAAAGGTCGCTATGACGAACAGGTTCACCGGCTCCTACACCGTCGCGGTCACGCCATTTTCCGACGATCTGACTTCGATCGACACTGATCGGCACAAGGCATTTCTCGACTGGCAGCTCGAGGAGGGCGTCCCGGGAATCATCCTGCTTGGCACCTCGGGCGAGTTCTTGACTGTCTCACCGTCCGAACGCAGTCTGCTCGTCTCCGAAACGGTGAAACACATAAACGGTCGGATCCCTGTGCTCGTCGGCACCATGAATGCGTCAACGAAGATCGCGGTCGAGCAGAGCATTGAGGCTCGTGACCTCGGGGCGGATGGGCTGATGATCCTGCCCCCCTACTACTACACGCCCACCGATGATGAGATCTACCGTTATTACGAGGCAATCGTCGGCGCGACGAACCTACCGATCATGCTTTACAACAACCCCGTGACCTCGAACGTTGACATGAGCGCCGAACTCGTGGCCCGACTCGCACGGGATTTTGCGACGATCTCTTACATCAAGGAATCATCGCGGGATATCGCCCGGGTGCGGGACATCCTCAATCTTGCCGGTACTGATATCACGGTCTACGCGGGTGAGCGTGTCATAGAGTCATTTTTGCTCGGAGCCGAGGGCTATGTGAACCCATACGGCAATTATGTGCCCCGCGCTTCGGCCGGAATCTGGAATCTGCTGACCGCTGGGCGACTCGATGAGGCGCACCAGATTGATCAGCTCATCAAAAAACTCGACGCGATCATCGCTGCGGGCCATCCCACCTATGGGCATCAGTGCTACTCGAAACGACTCGCGAGCCGCGCCGGATACCCCATGGGTACCGTACGCCCACCGCTCACAACCTTCGCGCAACTCGGTGCCGAGGGTGAGGCGCGTCTTGGCCGCATCGGTGCAATCATCGACGAGCTTAACGAGCTGACTCAGCAGATTGGCCTCTCATCGGTGCACGGCGCGGCCACGTCTGAAAGCGGCACGGGCCTCACGGGCGCCTGGGGCGCGAAACCCGAACGCTCGCCGATCGGAATCCCCGTGACACGCGAGTGCATCTCGGTGAGCACCGGCCCACAGTATCGGCCCTGACATGCGCCCATTCCCGCGCGGGTGATCCGCTTCACAGAGCCAGGCGCAGAGGTGAGGCCCCTCATCGCGTCAACGATCTCGGCGTACAGAACGCTCTCGCACCGGCACACGATTGTATCGGGCGTGGCTAGCTGATCCGTGAGTATGGGCGCGGCAAACAGTGCATTGACTGCCTGCTGGAAGGCAAGGTTTCTGCGGGCGGCACGTGTATATCGTGCACTCGGCATGAGTGGATGACCCGTCAGCTCGGCCGTAATCACCGCTGCTGCGAGCGCCCCCTGCAGCTGGGCGAACTTCGCCCCGCGCACACCGGCACTATCGCCGATGGACCAGACCGTCGGGAGTGAGGTGCGCCCCGTTTCGTCGGTGACCGTCACAAGACTGCCGCGCGCAGGGTCATACTCGTGTTGACACCCCAGCGCGCGTGCGAGCTCGGTGCGTGGCACGAACCCGTAGCCGAGACAGACTGCGTCAACCTCGAATGTTCGTCTGCTCCCGGTCACCCGGCCCGTGCTGTTTATCCGCGTGACCGTTGCACGCCGCACGCCGCGATCCTCATCGCCCTCGAGCAGATCGACCACCGACCCGGTGAGCAGGGGCACACGTTTACCCGCCAGCGTGGTGAGGTAGCGCACGCCGCTCAGTGTCAGGTGCGGCGCATTGAGTCCCATTCGCATTCCCCACCCGATGCGGGTCGGAGCGAGCATTCTCGCGGTCTCGACAAGAGCAACCACCGTCACCCCGACCTGTGCGAGTTCTGCTGCGAGCTGAACATTCAGTGGCCCGGTGCCCGCGACCAGCACTCGGGCACCGGGGGCGACCTGGTATGAGCGCAGAAGGGTTTGGCCGGCACCGGTTGTCATGACGCCGGGCAGCGTCCAACCGGGCAGGGGGACTCCGCGTTCACAGGCACCTGTCGCGATGACAACACGCTTCGGTCGAATCCTCCAGCGTTCGTCACTCGAACGAGCGAGGAGGTGATCGGATCCGAAAGCCGCCCAGACCGCAGTGCTCAGCAGGATGCGCGCACCGGTGGCCCGGGTCGCCGCAATGAGGTCTCGGCCGTGTAGGTATTGCCGGTCGAGCTTGGCTACTTCGAGCGGGAGACCCGGACTCGGCTGCTTGTAGAACTGGCCGCCGAGCTGTGCACGATCATCGAGCAACAGCACATCGAGTCCTGCCGTTGCGAGATTCCTGGTCGCCGAGAGGCCCGCAGGGCCTGCACCGATGACGAGGACGTCGGGTGTGAGCTCGGTCTCGCCTCGTGCGGTGGCGTCCGAAGGGGTGAGTTGGTAGACCGGCTGCGGCTGAACGATCTGTCCGGCCTTGGCGGGGGTAATGCAGGCGAGTGAGCCATTGTCGGCGTCGATCGAGACAGCGCACTCGTGGCATACACCCATACCACACCATATGCCGCGCATGCCACCGTTTTGGTCGCGCCGGTTTCCGAGTTCACCGGCTGCGATCAGCGCTGAGGCGACCGTGTCAGACTCGGTGATCGGGATGTCTCGCCCGCTGAAGCACAGCGCTCCTGCCGCAGGTGCTGAGCCGATGCCCGGCGAGTTAACCCTCATGTGACTCCTTACTGTGTTGGTGTGTGGTTTCGGGAGCGTTGTAGGCTTCTGACCGCCCCGGAGGCACTGGGTATGGCTTTCATGTGGTTGCCGTTTCGATGGCTCGAAAGGATTGGCCGCCCTGTGTC
>Ga0081606_1000342_pt2 | contig 11266 bp, 6 predicted proteins | sample EareggfetidaYelm_FD_71127 | JGI IMG/M metagenome (GOLD analysis project Ga0081606, IMG submission 71127) | Earthworm egg capsule microbial community from the University of Washington, USA - E. fetida Yelm (SPADES assembly) (version 2) | ecosystem: Host-associated > Annelida > Reproductive system... | reverse complement strand
TCGTCGTTGCAGTTGCCTTTCTTCACTTCTTCGAGTTTAAAAGTTCTGTCGTCGGCGGGGCAGAAAACAAAGTCCTTTCCTTCCTTCGACACAAAGCTGTTGCGCGGCAATACTTGGGCTTGACGGCTCCCGGTTTTGATGCTCGCCGTGATGTATTGTCCGGGCATGAATAAATCCGATTCTTCTTTTATAAAGTGTCCGTGTACGCGCACCGCGCGGTTGGCGTCGATTTCCTTTCCTATCAAATGCACTTCCGCCGCATATTCTCTGTTGTCGCTGGTGGTCTTCACGCGCATGGACTGCCCTATGCGAAGATGAGGAACGTCTTTTTCAAACACCTGCAACTCGGCATGAAGGTGATGATTGTCCACGAGCCGAAACATTTCGTCGGCAGTGTTTACATACTTTCCGCGATTGATGAATACTTGCGTAACATAGCCGTCGATGGGGGAAAGAATGAGGATGGAAGAACTAATGCCTTGCTCTATCGAGGCAGGGGCGATGCCGATGAATTTCAGTTTCGCCAGTATGCCCTCGCACTTGGCTTTGACGCCCAAATATTGCGCCCGCGCCCACTGCAGTGTTTTTTGCGCCGTCGCGTTTTCTTTTGCCAATTCTCCTTGCCGCTGATATTCTTTTTCCAAATATTCCAACTGACTTTTGTTTTCCAAATAATCTTGTTGCAGTTGAATATAGTCTTGGTGTTCCATCACGGCCAGGACTTGTCCTTTCGTTACTTTCATTCCCTGCAAGAGCGAAGTGCTTTTCACAAAGCCTCCCATCGGCGCGGAGATCACCACTAAATTTTGCGGCGGCACGTCGATCATTCCGTTGGCGCGAATTTCAGAAATAAATTCTTGCGTCTTTGTCGCCTCCGTTTTTATGGTCAGACTTTTTATTTGCTCGTCGGAGAGCGTTATTTCCATGGGCTTTTTTTCCGTTTGGTTTTCCGCGGGCTTTGAGGCGCAACGGAAAAAGAGAGCGGCGGCAAGCGCTGTTATTATTTTGGTTTTCATAGTCAATTAATTTTTCCAAGCAAAAATTCCATTTTTATAACCGAGAGGTTGTACTGATATAAGGCCGCCAAATGATTGGAGCGAAGGGCGTAAGAATTGCGAAGGGCTTGCAGGTATTCTATATAGCCGATTTCTCCTTGGCGATAATACGTCTGCGCTTGCTTCACCAGGAGGGCTGCGTTTTTTAAGGCTTGATTTTCGTAATAGTCCAGCGTAGCTCTGTTTTTTTCAATCTCCTCTTGCGCCTGACGAATGGAAGCCGTCAAAAATGTTTCAAAACTTTCCGCTCGTTTCTGCATCTTTTCTTCTTCTAGCGCGGCGGCGCGAACCCTTGCCAGTTGCGGCCTTGCCCAAAGCGGAAATGAAATCCCCGCCTGAACCCCTTGCAGGCGTTTGGAGGGAGGATTATATCCTTCTGTTTTGCCGTCGATGTTGTATGTTCCCACCAGTGTTTGATTGAAGTATCCAAGGTGGAGGTCGGGCAACAGTCGGCTGCGCTCCAGCTTTTTGGCTTGCTGCGCAATCACGGTTTGTTGTCGTTGCCACTGCTTCATTCCGTTGGCGGACGAGGCGGTGTCCGTCGGCGCGTCTTTTCTGGTCAATAGTCCGCTCACCGAAAACGGCGCATGGCTTTTTGTCAAGGCTTGCAAATGGCTTTTCTCAATTCGGGCGTCGGCTTCGTTTTGCCGAATGGTGTTTTTCAATTCTTCCCATTGCACTTGCGCGGTCGTAGTTTCGAGCGGCGTCCCCTCCCCGGCTTGTTGGCGAACGGATGCGGCTCTGTAGAAATCGGAATAAATGGAGTCTTGCCCGTTCAGTAAATTTTTGACGGCGCCGAGATAGAGCAAATGTTCGCAGGCATTTTTTATTTGAAATACCAGCGATTGTTTTTCCGAAAGCAACATTCTTCGGTCGCCCTCCGCGCGCGCGTCGCCCAGCCTCGCATTTCTTGCCAGCGTGCTTGGAAAAGGAAGGCTTTGCGAAAAGGTGAAATTATTGTCCTTATATACAGAGTTGTATTGGCCATACATAAGAGAAGCCGAAAATTTTCCCAAGTCGAAAGCCGAGCGTTTCAACTCCAAACTTTGTTCCGCCTGAATGGCTGCCGCTTGAATTTCGGGGTTGTTGCTCAAGCCTGCGGAAATGGCTTCGTCGATAGTCATCTCCTGCGCGGAAGCCGAAGCCGAAAGGAGAAAAAAGAAAACCAGATATTTTTTCATCTTATTGAATTTTAGAATGATTTTTTTCAACGAGGGCGTAAAGCGCCGGCAACACAATCAACGTGAGAAGCGTGGCGGTCACTAATCCTCCGATTACCACGGTGGCCAGCGGTCGTTGCACTTCGGCGCCCGCAGAACCCGACAACGCCATAGGCAAAAATCCGAGCGACGCCACCAAGGCAGTCATCAGCACCGGACGAAGACGTACGCGTGTGCCGTCGAGAATGATTTTGTGAATATCCGTTTCCCCTGCTTTTCGCATGCGGTTAAATTCAGCAATAAGAACAATGCCGTTGAGCACCGCCACGCCAAAGAGAGCAATGAAACCCACGCCTGCGGAAATGCTGAAAGGCATTCCGCGAAACTGCAAAGCCAAGATGCCGCCGATGGCCGAAAGAGGAATGGCGGTGAAAATCAACAGCCCATAACGAACAGAACCAAAGGCGAAGTAGAGCAAGATGAAAATCAACAGCAACGCAATCGGCACCACCACGGAAAGCCGCGCCTTGGCTTCCTGCAAATTTTGGAACGAGCCGCCAATGGTCACGTAATAGCCTGATTCCATTTTCACGTTTTTTTCAATCAGTTTATTTATTTCTTCGACCACGGTTTCCACGTCTCTCCCGCGCACATTGAAACCGACGATGACGCGGCGTTTGGCGTCTTCGCGTTGAATTTGATTAGGTCCCGCTTCCGCGGTCACGTCCGCTAATTGCTCCAGCGGCACTTGCGCTCCGCCCGCCGTGGCGACGAATAGTTTTTTCAAATCGTTAATGCTTTTCCTTCCGCTGTTCGCCAGGCGGACGGTGAGGTCGAAACGTTTTTCGTTTTCAAAAACTTGTCCTGCCGTTTCGCCGGCAAAAGCGGCGCGAATAATTTTATTGACCTCGGCCACGGAAACGCCAAAGCGAACCAACTCTTGTCGGCGGAAGCGAACCACGATTTGCGGCAGTCCCCCTATAGGCTCCACAAAAATATCGGCGGCGCCTTTCACCGTTTGCGCCAACTCTCCGATTTGGCCGGCATGCGCCGCCAGCCGATCCAGATTTTCGCCAAACACTTTTATCACCACGTCTTGCCGCGCCCCGGTCATCAGTTCGTTGAAGCGCATTTGTATCGGCTGTTGAAAACCGAAGAAGACGCCGGGCATTTTATTCTTCAGGGCTTTCTCCATTTTGCCCGCCAACTCTTCGCGCGAGGAGGCGCTCGTCCATTCGCTTTGATCTTTCAAAATCACCATCATGTCGCAGGCTTCAAGGGGCATGGGGTCGGTGGGAATTTCCGAGGTGCCGATTTTGGAAACGACTTGCTTCACTTCGGGAAAATGCTCTTTCAACAGCGCGGCTCCTTTTTTCGATTCGGCAATAGTCTGCGAAAGACTGCTGCCTGTGAGAAGGCGCGTTTCCACCGCAAAATCTCCTTCGTCCAAGGTGGGAATAAATTCTCCTCCCATCCGCATAAAAATAAAAACGGAAACCGCGAATAAACCCGCCGCGCTCATCACCACCGTTTTTTTATTCTTCAAGGCCTGCGCAATAGCGGGACTATATACCCGATGAAAGAAATCCATCAGGCGGACGGATATTCCCATTTCGCGGCGTCCTGTTTTGCGGCTGAGCATCAAGGCCGACATCATGGGCACGTAGGTGAGGGATAAAATAAACGCTCCCAAAATGGCGAAGCTCACGGTTTGCGCCATGGGCTTAAACATTTTTCCTTCAATGCCCACGAGGGCAAGTATTGGCAAGTACACAATCAAGATAATGATTTCCCCGAAGGCCGCCGAACTGCACATCTTGGACGCCGAGGCGCGTACCTCTTCATCCATTTCCTTCACGGTCAGTTGATGCCCCGTCGTGCGAAGGCTGAGATGATGCGTGATGGTTTCCACGATAATCACGGCGCCGTCCACAATCAATCCGAAATCAATGGCGCCGAGACTCATCAAATTTCCCGAGACGCCAAACCAATTCATCATAGTCACGGCAAAGAGCATGGCCAACGGAATGACGGAAGCCACCACAAGCCCCGCGCGAAAATTCCCCAACATCAACACTAACACAAAAATCACAATCAAAGCCCCCTCGGCTAAATTTTTAGACACGGTGGCAATGGCCTTCTTCACCAACTTCGAGCGGTCGAGGAAAGGTTTAATCTCCACGCCTTCGGGCAACGTTTTGCGGATTTGCTCAATGCGTTCTTTCACCTTTTTTATTACCGCCGACGAGTTCGCTCCCTTCAGCATCATCACCACGGCTCCCGCCACTTCGCCTTGGTCGTCTTTCACCACCGCGCCGTAGCGAAGGGCGCTCCCCAACTGCACCTCGGCCACGTCGGAAATCAAAACAGGAAGACCGCTTGGGGTACGCTTCACTTCAATGCCTCTAATGTCTTCGAGATTTTGAACAAGCCCTTCGCTGCGAATGAAATAAGCATACGGATTTTGTTCAATATAAGCGCCTCCTGTATTTTGATTGTTGGCTTCAAGCGCCGAAAAAATTTCCTGAATGGTAACATTTGCGCTCTTCAATAAATCGGTGTTGACGGCAATTTGATATTGCTTCAAATCTCCCCCCCAACTGGAGACGTCGGCCACGCCTTCTGTGCCCAACAACTGACGGCGCACAATCCAGTCTTGAATGGTGCGCAGGTCTATGGAAGAGTAGCGGCTTTCATACCCTTTTTTAACGCCGACGTAATATTGATAAATTTCTCCAAGCCCTGTCGTAATGGGCCCCATCTCGGGGCTTCCCGCGTCCGCGGGTATGAGCGCGCGGGCTTGCCCCAGCCGTTCGTTCACTTGTTGCCGCGCCCAGTACAAATCGACGTCCTCATTGAAAACGACAGTCACCAGCGACAAACCAAATCGCGACATGGAGCGCAATTCGGAAATGCCGGCAATGGTGGCCATGGTCTGTTCCACAGGAAAGGTGATGAGACGTTCCACTTCGGGGGCGGCAAGCGTAGGCGCCACGGTAATCACCTGCACTTGATTGTTCGTGATGTCGGGCACGGCGTCGATGGGCAATAGGGTGAGGTTGTAAATGCCCGCGGACGCCAAGCCAATCATGAAGAGGCATATAATAAGTTTATTCCTTATAGAAAAGGAAATGATGTTATCCAGCATAACCGGTTAAAATGTTAAAATGAAAAATAGGTTAAATCGAAAAGATTAACCTAGTTTAGGCGGTTGCCAGATAGCGCGGGAAATTCCCGAAGGACGTTGAAAGAAAAAAGGCGTGGCGGCTTTGCGAAATTGCGCGGCGGGAACAGGAGGAGAAGGCGGAACGGGCGGCAAAAAAACCAACACATGCGCGGCGGTGCAGTCGGTATGTTTAAACGGCAAAGAATCGTGTTCGCGTTCCGTGTGCGTGGACTCGCCGTAGTGCATGCACAGAAATTCCCAAAACGAAACATGGTTCTTGGCTTTGTGTTTTTGGTAGTGGCTGATGAGAAACGGGATGTGCACCACGTCGTGATTGCTTATGATGCTCCCCAGCGTGATTACAACCGTAATTATATAGACGACTATTCGTTTCACTACGCAAAGGTATAGATTTTATTTTAATGATTGGCTTTGTTTTTCGCGCGCCTGAATATAGCGTGAACGTCAAAGAATTTGAAAAGTTAATAACCGACAACTTAGACCCGCTTATTGGCGAAATTATTTCAGCCGAGCCAATTCTAAAAATTCCGAACAAACTAAAGGAACTGAATCGGCAACAGGAAGACAGAATTAAAAAGATCGAATAGAGGTTGCGATCTTCTCTATTTCCGAATGAGTCAATTCGTAATACTCATAAACCAGCGCGTTTATTTTTTCAGACATTTCATTTTTCAGAGAAGGCATGGCATAAATGGACCGACATAAATTGCCAATTTGCTTTTGCAAATTTTTATCCGCAGGAATAAAAATTGTGCCTAAATCGGAAATCTTTATTTGCGGCTGTTTCCCCGGCGAATATCTGATGATATTCATTTGTTGCGCGTAGTAGGTGATCAAATCCGCGTTCAGCCAACCGCACAGGAAGCATAAAAACTCAATCGTTTCGGGCGCATTATTCCGCAACGAGAAAACATACAAACTGTTATTTGCCGAACTTCTGTTTAAGTCGATGCCGGCGATGATTTCTTTTGCCGATTGACGAATATAAATTTTGGGATTATCATAAATAACCGTTTCGCCTAAACCAAGCCGCTTCTTGTTTTTTATCCCTTCTTTCTCTAACTGAATTTTCAGCGCCTCATTAATAGAATCTTGCAACGGCTTATTGCAGAAAAAAGATTTTGAAAAATGAAAGCGACCGTATTTTTCCGACAACCCTTTTGAACCTTGATAATACGGATAAACAAGTTTTTCGTCTTTATCCTTCGCCTCCGCAAACGTGAACTTGTCTTCCATGTCAAGAAGCATGACGCAGGTTCTCAAATTCTTGTTCGGATATAACTCTAAAAGCGTCTGGTCTCCCTTTGATTTCATTTTACCAATCACTTGTTTGGAGAGGGCGCAACCGTTGTATCTGAATTTGTATTCATCGTTTTTATTGCACCAGCTTGTTTGAGAGACGAAATAAGAACTTTGCGTTTTCCGATCAATGATTTTTACCTCGTTTTTTTTCTCTCCGTTTGACTTGGTGGCTTTCAAAATCACTTGACCGCTTGCCGCGTCAAAATCTTTGAGGTTTACCTGCAACTCGTCAATGTTCGTTTTCTCCAACAAATATTTTCTCGTAAACCGATAAGCGGTTTCAAAAAATGAAACATCGATAATGAAACTCAACTTTCCGCCTTCTTTTAAAAAATCTAATGAGTGCTCAATGAAAAGCATCGCTAAATTTAGCTTTCCGTTTTTCACAGAATCGGGAAACTGATGGTAGCTTTTCAAATAACCCATTCGCTGTTCTTCGTTTTGCTTTTTATCCCGACGCCCGTACAGCGTTACATAAGGCGGGTTTCCAATTACATAATCAAATGAATTGTAAAGCGCCGTGAAGGGAGTTTCTTTAGGTGGGTCAAAAAGGCTGCCGCGCGCCGCCTTGTCGGTAAAATCCCAAGCAATCGCATGGAACGAGCCGGGGTAAGGTTCGTCAAAAAGATATTGATAAAGCGCATTGATATTCGCCGCCGTTTTATCAACCATTGCCTTCTCTATGTCCACAAAAAATAAATTATTCGCAATGAAACTTGAAATCAAGCGGTCATTCGGAAAATGCTTATACACCTCGCCGATAAGCTTTAAAATAAAAATTCCTTGACCGCAAGACGGTTCCAGAATTCTTTTGCCGAAAATTTCAGGATTGATTTCCACGACGTTTAAAATATTTTCAATGACGGCAAGCGAATGAGTGAGGAAAACGCCGTTTTGCTTCTTTTGAACTTTATCCAAGCGTTGTTCAAACTCCGATTGCCTTGAGATAATTCTTTCAAGAAAATTAAAGACTTGCTCTTCGCTTTTATGTTCTTTGACCCGCATCGACAAGGTTGTTTTTGATTTCCTGACAAAGATAGCGAGGATAGGGGGATTTTATTTTTAATGACAGAGTTTGTTTTTCGCGCGCCCGATATTGCCCCGAACCCTCGAAAACAAGACCTCTCTTTTTTCACGGAACAATTCTTAGAGACGGCAATTTATTCTCAAATGCAGTTTCGGGCTTGCAGGAGATGCCTGCGGCAATGTCCCTCAAGTTCCAAGCGCCCCAAATGCCCCGCGATGAGTGTCCGCGAGATAACCATCAACCATCAACCATTAATCATTAATCATTATTACGCTTCGTCCTTCACATAAGCCAACACCACTTTGGCCAATGCCTGCGACGGATTGCGAAGTTCAAAGTTTGCGGCGGCGGCGGGCACTACAAACGTTTCCGCATAGTTGAAAACCTGTCGGCTCCCCTGCGTGATGACTTCTATCTTCTCCCCCTCCACCAACATGCAAACCTGACATTGACCCCTCGTGGAAAGACGCACGTCGCCTGTAAATTCTACTCGTTGCACGGCATAGAAATGCTCGGGATGAGTGGTGAGTTGATACAGCTTATAATTAGGTTTCACTTCCAAGAGTTGCGTCCGCGAAATCAAATTTTCCGAAACATATTTTCCTTTTCTGTCAAAATATAAGTTGCTCATGGCATGCTCGATATTTATCGGGCGCGGTTTGCCTGTTAAATCCAAGCGTTGCCAATCGTACATTTTAAAAGTAAAGATGTAGGGCGTACTGCTGATTTCAAGCACTAAATTATTTTTTCCCGAAGCGTGCACAGTGCCATTCGGTATCAGGAACAAATCATGCTTATAGGCAGGGAAGCGTTGCACATATTCCACAATGTCAATTTCCTTTCCTGTTTGTTGGGCTTCTGTCAGGGCGTTTTTAAATTTTTCTTTCTCAATTCCTTCTTGAAATCCCAAATAGACATGCGCCCCCGGCTCGCAATCTAAAATATAATAGGTCTCGTCTTGGGTAAAATTCTCTCCGAACTTTTCCTTTATATACCGCGGTCGCGGATGACACTGAATGGATAAATTGCCGCCGCGGAAAGTATCGAGGAAATCGAAGCGAATGGGAAATTCTGCGCCAAAACGTTTCTCTGCCTTTCCCAACACGGCCGCCGCATTGCGATACATTAAAAAATCAAACGACGCCTCCAACAGCAAACCCGAACTCTCCAACACAATTCCGTTTTCGGGAGTAATCAATTCAAACGACCAAGCATAGTTGACTTCATTTTGCGCCAGTCCGTGAAGTTTTTTCTTCATCCAGTCGCCGCCCCACACGCCTGCTTCAAACCAAGGCCGGGCGCGGAAAGCATTCTTTGACATGGCATCGAGCGCTTCGCGAAAATCACGGCCTTTCATCCAGACAATATTGTCGATGCGCTGTTCGTCCGCTATGACGTCGAGGGTCGGCAACAGTTTTCGCTTATGCTTATTCTGAACTACCCAATCCACAAAATAAAACCGCTTATACATTTGCGTATTCTCCCCGGCTTCCTTCGCTCCCAAGTTGGTGATGCTCTTGGAACGCATGCGATATTGAATTTCATTTTTGGGCACGTCCAGATAGATCAAAAATCCGTTCCATCCGGCCAGCGACGCCCCTGTTCCGTAGATAATATTAATTGCGCTTTGGCTGTCCGCTTTTATAAGGTTTAATTTTTTAGGGTCAAAAAAATCAATCAGCTCCCCTTCATATTTTTTTCCGAAAACGGGATCGTTGCCGTTTAAACTTCCTTCCGTCAAACGCGCTATCGCCGGCTCTGATTTCAGCGCTTCGGCGCAATTGAAAAAAGAAACTTTCTTTCCCGTTTCCGCCAGCGCGGTTTTCAGGTTTTCGACAAAGACCCCCCAAAGCACTCCGCCGAAGCCGTCGATGATTGTGGTTTTGTGTTTTATAATTTCATTCGCCAAGGAAGGGAATCCTGCGCGGATTTTATTCGCCCCTGTCGGATACGACGGATAAATAACATAAGGAGAATCGACCGTGCTTTTCTGCAGCGGCAAAAGCGGTTGAGAAGTTTTTCTGAATTGTTTGCTCATCGGGTTCTGTTTTTACTCAAATATAAACCAATCTAAATTCATCAGGCTAGAATTCTTGTCATTTTTTATTCCTTTAAATACAAGCGCGAGGGCATGTTTGCCTTGTGTGCCTATTACGGGCGCGGAATGGATGGCATAAGCCGTCTGCGGCCCATTGGGTTTAATGTCGCATATTCCCAACCGTTTTCCGACGGGGCTGTCTAAATGAATTTCAATCTTCGCTTCTTGATTTTCGCCCCATGTTTTACAAACAAACTTTTTCGCCTTTTTATTATTGTCAAATAAAAAATATTTCCATACGGCATAGTCTCCGTCTTGAATCTCTGCCAAATACTCGGAAGGCGCGTCATTCGTCGGACGATTGACTTTCGCCATCACATTCCCCGACATTTGACAAGCCCGCGCGGCGTCCATTCGCGTCAAAGGGTTCATCGGGGCGCCTATTCCTTGCGTGGTCATTTCGACTTCGGCAATAGTTCCGTCCGCGTTGAACGTAATGGGTTCCGCGCAGGCTTTGCGCATAGTGGAGGTGCCGTGCGTGGGACGATGATAAAAAACATACCATTGTCCGTTTATTTCCTGAATGCATCCGTGATTGTTGACTAAATTTTTGGCGCTTGTCCAGTTGTCAATAATCACTCCGCGAAACGCATAAGGGCCTAAAGGCGATTTAGCCGTGGCGTAATTGAGCGTGGCGCAGTTCGACTCCCCGTGGCGTTGATGACCCGCATACACGTAATAATAAATTCCGTTTCGTTTTCGCAAGGAGCCTCCTTCGTTGAAAAAATGTTTGTCGTAAGTTAAAATGCTGTCTTTGATTTTTCCTTCCAGACGCATCATGTCTTTGCTCAGCTTTGAGCCTTTGGGATAGGCTTGCCCCCAAAATAAATACGCTTGTCCGTCGTCGTCGATAAAAACAGAGGGGTCAATTCCTTTTGCGCCCTCCATTATTTTGCCGTTTACAAAAGGGCCGTAAGGAGAGTCTGCCACGGCTACGCCCTCATCATCCCCTCCCCCTTCGAGGCAGTAGTATAGAAAATATTTTCCGTCGCGATAAATACAATCAGGCGCATATAGAATTTTATTGGTGTAATCCGTTTGCTTGCCGACGCCTTCCGTGGCGAAAGAAGTTTGGTCTATATTCCACGTAACCAAATCCGAAGTCGATAAGATATTATAAGAGCGCGAACACCACGCATGGCCCGGTTCATCGCGCGAACCGTACAGATAAATTCTTCCGTTTGGCATGACGCGAACCTCCGGATCGGCAATATAAACCCCCGGCGGACACAAGGGATTAAGAATGAGTTGATTTAACGTTTTTCCCGAGGTTTGTTTCTTTTCGCCGCGCTTCGCGGCAGGTTGCGCCGTCCCTTCCGCGCAAAGGAAAAGAAGCAGGCAAATAAGACAGGGCTTCATACAGATACCGATTATTTTATGTCAAATGTGCCCCTTAACCGAAGGTCTTCCGACGAGGCGCCCGCTTGAATTTCATAC
>Ga0081606_1000799_pt1 | contig 11272 bp, 8 predicted proteins | sample EareggfetidaYelm_FD_71127 | JGI IMG/M metagenome (GOLD analysis project Ga0081606, IMG submission 71127) | Earthworm egg capsule microbial community from the University of Washington, USA - E. fetida Yelm (SPADES assembly) (version 2) | ecosystem: Host-associated > Annelida > Reproductive system... | reverse complement strand
CCTGACCGCGCACGGGGGCACGGGGCAGGGAACGCGAACGAACGTATCAACTCCAAGGCGCGACTGACCGCGCGCGGGGCAGGGGGCTTGAGGGTGCGAGTATTGTTGAGCCGTGACCCTCAGCGAGCAGTACTGCCTTGATGGTGGGAGAATCGACATCCGGCGTTTGCCAAAGGTGTCGTTGCACGACCACCTTGATGGTGGTGTGCGTCCACAGACGATTATCGATCTCGCGGATGAGGTTGACCTCGAACTGCCCACAACGGATGCGGTGGCGCTCGGTGACTGGTTTGTGCAACAGGCTAGTTCCGGTTCGCTTGTGGAATACCTCACAACGTTTGAGGTGACGACGGCCATCATGCAGACGCAAAACGGGTTGGCCCGAGTTGCGCGGGAGTTCGTGCAGGATCTGGCGGCGGACGGCGTCATCTACGGCGAGATCCGGTGGGCTCCGGAACAGCACCTGCAGCGCGGGCTTACGCTTGACGGGGCTGTCGTGGCGGTGCAGGAAGGCCTTGAGCAGGGCGTTGATGACGCGCGACACCAGGGTCACGACATCCGTGTTGGGCAGATTATGACGGCCATGCGTCACGAAAGTCGGTCGCTGGAGATCGCGGAACTTGCTGTTCGTCATCGTCACCAGGGCGTTGTCGGATTCGACATTGCCGGTGCCGAGGCGGGATTCTTGCCGAGGCGGCACCGCGCCGCATTTGACTACCTTGCTGCCCAGTACTTTCCAGTCACCGTCCACGCGGGTGAAGCGGGCGGTCTCGAGTCGATTCGCAGTGCACTTTTTGACGGACGGGCTCTCCGACTGGGGCACGGTGTGCGGCTCGCTGAAGATCTTGAGATTCAGCGGCAAGATGCTGAGAACAGTTATGTGACGTTGGGACCGGTGGCCGAGTGGGTGCGAGATCGAGAAATTGCTCTCGAACTCAGTCCTTCCTCGAACCTGCAGACCGGCGCGATCACTCGATGGGGAACCGAGCTCATCGACCATCCGTTTGATCTGCTCTATCAGCTCGGGTTCCGGGTCACGGTCAATACCGATAATCGGTTGCAGAGCGCCACTTCACTCACCCGAGAACTGTATCTGTTGAGTGATGTCTTTGGGTACGACCAGAGCCATCTGCTCACGTTCCAGTTGAATGCCGCGAGTGCTACGTTCCTTCCGCTCGACGAGCGCGAGGATCTGATTGACCAGATTGTGGCAGGCTTCGACCGGATGTAGTCTTTCAGCTCGCGGGGTTCTTGCAGTCGTTAGGTGTTGCTCCCGCGGAGGTTGCGGGTGTGTGGGGTGGGTGTTGTGCCTCCGATGTCGGTGTGGGGTTTTTGGGCGACACGAGCCTGCGTCCACCCCTGATCAACAACCAACTGGACCAGTTTTAGCCGGCCCACCGGGTTCAACCCAGCACGAGCATGAGTAACGTAGGACACGAGAACCTCCTGACATCGAATGAGTAGTTCTACCTCATCCCTCACAACCTCCGTGGGAACAGCACCTAGCTCTCCGTAGGCTTGGGGCAGTTCGGGCTTGGTTGACGAGTACCTGCTACGGTTTTCCAATTTTTTCGAGTGATAGCACACCAGTGGGCGCTATACCATTTTCTGCTGTATTATCTTATAGTTATAACACTCGCGGGACGACTGCCCAAGTTTGATAAAAAGCAGATTATGCCGGTGCATGATTGTCAGATGTATGTGCTTGGGGCGGTTGTGTTTAGCGTGATGTCGTTTGTAACTAGATCAAACGTTTGGAATAGCATCATAACTACCGCGCTGTGGATGGTTGTATTGATTATTAGATGGATATTTTACCAAAAATAAATTAGCCGACTTCGTGTGCGCGCTAACTTATGACGCATGAAGGTTATTCGATCAACCAATCATCTTCAAAAATGCTGAGTGCAAAGCGCGGGCTATGTCGCATTATTCACGCACTGTCTCACACGCATCCGGCATCATTCAGGAATGTGGGAGCATTGCAGGAATTTTAGGGACATCGGGTTCGGTTATTGTGTGCGAAAGTAGCGGAATAGGTGTCGTTCTTTGATCAAGAGAGTGGTGAGCAGTGCGGCGAGTATCGTCGTCGCGGCGGCGACGGTAATGACCCGGATGCCGTGTGGGAAGGCTTCGTGAGCACCGGGTGTAGGGTTCAGAGTTAGCCATGTGGTGATTGTGGCTAGGGTCAGTATGGTGGCGGTGATAGTCCAAGCGGTCGTCTCGATGACCGTTTGGAGGGTGATGGCTGGCGTGGTTATTTTTGCGTGGAGTGCGGAGCTGATTTCAAGACGACGTAGCCATATTGCGGTGGAGCCGAGTAGGGCTGTGATGATTGCGGCTATTATTGGAGCGTAGCGGGTAAGGCGGTTGGTGAAGATTGCTTTACCGTCGTAGCTGGTTCCGTGGGTGCTGTTGAGCTGCTGGAATTTTGGGGGCTGTTCGTTACTGGTCGGTTGTGGTCGTGGAGCGAGGGTGGCAGATAGGAGAGAGCGTAGGCCCGGGGTGACTGGCCATGCTTCGGCCCAGCACTCGTCGAAGAGTTGATTACTGTTTGTGGGGAGATAAATTCCGTATCCGTAGCCGGGTCGTCTGCCGTCGTCGGGGTAATCAAAGATAGTGCCCACGGTGGTAGTGCCACCGATGAGGGTTAGTTGGCTTCCGATTTGCAGTCCGAGAGTCTGCGCGAGGTTTGCGGTAATTGCAATGCCATTGGTTACGCGGTTTGTGCCCAGCGCGGTGAAGTTGCCAAATGCGGGTGTGATATCGAAGGTTGGTATCTGTTCGGCGGGGAGGGTGGCAGCGGTTTCACTGCGGAGGTTTCTGCGAATCGCGCCTGCCGCGATGACGCCGGGGGTGCGGGCCAGGCCATCGCAGGCGGTTCCGTTGATTCCGTTGGGGAGTTGGTAGATGAGGGTTGAACCGCCGGTGGTGCGGAATCGATGGGCCTGTTGCGTGATGGTGGTGATGGTCGCGATATCGGCGACGGCGAGGGCGGTCATTGTGCCGGTAAGGAGGATGGTAAACAGCGTGGCTCGGCTCGTGCCGAGGGATAGATTGAGCCCGGCTTCGGTGAGGATGCTTCGGAGTTTCATTGTGGGTGTCTGAGATCGATGATGTTGGTGCAGGCATCGCGGGTTCGGTGATCGTGGGTTGCGATCACGATGATGATGTTATCTTCAGCAAGAGCCGTGATCGCCTGGTTCACAGAGGTAGCGGTGTGGGTGTCAAGTTGTGCTGTTGGTTCGTCAACGAGTAGTAGATCGGGTTGCGAGGCGATAGCGCGTGCGAGCATGAGTCGTTGTGCTTCACCACCGGAGAGAGTGTGGAACGGTTGGTGGGCGACATCCGTGAGTCCTACCCGGGCGAGGTAGTCACCGGCAACAGCGCGCGCGGTGTGATGGGTTAGTCCACGTGCGAGTAGCGGGAGGGCTACATGGTCTTCGGCGGAACGCTGCGTGACGCCGTGTGGGTTCTGGAACACCCACGCTATGGAGTGGATATTGTGTCGGTCGAGTGTTCCGGCGGTTGGTGTGAGCCATCCGGCAAGGATGTTCAACAGGGTGCTTTTACCGGAGCCAGACGGTCCGGTGAGCGCGTAGGTCTCTCGGGGTTTCAGCGCGAAATCTAACCCGCTGAATAACAGCGGATTCTCACCAAACTGATGTCCAAGCTCACGTGCCACGACCAAAGGCAGTGTGGGGTTTTGTGTTGTTGGTGTGGGGTTCTGCACTACCGGTGTGGGGTTTTGTACCGCCGGTACGGGGCCCTGTGTTACCGGCACGGGAGCGTCTTCGGTGGGCGGAGGGTTACGGTGTCGAGTGTGGCATCTTCTCGGTCGGGAATGATGAATGTTTGACCAAGCTGTGAGCTTGTGATCGTCACGGGCACACCAACACCGTGCGAGAGTACACACCCTTTGGTATCGGATACCGAGTACACTGCGGCTGCTGGCAACGAGTACACCGTGAGAGGTTGAGCGAGTTGAAAAATAATGGACATCCCCGCCCTCGCTGTGCCGGAACCGGTTGTGGTGTCCTGGGAGGAATCACCCGTGAGGGAGTTTGCGCCCGGGTTGCTTGTTTGGTTTGCCATGTACTCCAGGTACGCAGGAGACTGGGATAACTTTGCTAAATCCTCCGGGTTGCTTACTCGACCCTGGGCATCAACAGGTATTGTGACCTCATCGAGTTTGAGCACCCGATCTCCCGGGATGAGCCCGGAGGGGAGCTGTTTTACCTTCGCAGAGGTGAGCGCTGTTGGTAGCATCGCGAGCGGGTTTGCTGCGGAGAGGTGTGTTCCTGTTGCCGTGGTGCACGTGGCTACAGTGATGGGTGAGGCGGGTAACCACACGAAAGATTCCACCGGGATGGATCCCCACGAAGCCGCCGTGACGCTGCCCGCCGCGCGAGCGAGCGCGCGAGCGGCGTTCACCGTGCGCTGCCCGACCACCCCATCAGCAGAAACCGCGTAGCCCAACCGGTTGAGTTCGTTCTGGAGAGCTTTCACATCAGGACCACGGTCACCAACAGTCAGATCCCGCCATAGCGGTCGTGCGGTCGCGAGAAAAACCAGCGGTTCGTCATTAATAGAAAACACCGACTGGCCCGAGGTCCACACATCACCGGGTGCGCACACCGCCCCCGTCACAATGCCGGTCTTGTGTGTCATAACCTTCACCTCAGGGGTCACAACAACCACGAGACTGGCATTCTGCTTATCCACCGTTTCAACACGCGCCACCGGTGCCTCAGTGGGCGAAATCGACCCTGACACACTCACAGGAGCGGGAACTCGGACAAGGAACGATCCCGCAATCACTCCCACGAGTCCGACCAACACAAGGAGGATTCCTACCGCTCCGCCAGACAGTTTCCCGCCCCAAAGCCTCCGCGTCACCATACAACTCCCACACCACACCGCGAATTACGCACTGCAACACATCCTAACCAGGTTCTAACCCGAGAAGATTGCGAGCACACTCGAGAGTCTCTGCTTCCAGAGTTCCTTATTCTCGAAATCACGCCGATCACACTCCACGGTATACGGGGCGGGAACGGTTTCTTCTCCACCGGACATACGACAATTATCTCATCCTCCTCAAGACTCTGCAGATTCCGGCTCCAACTGAACCGTATGGCCATAAAATGGCACATCTCGAATCATCTCATAGTTTCTAGACAGAATTCACAAAACATATGTAACATCCGCGTTTAGCTGTGTTTTCCTGAGAGGCGCTCCGAGTTGACAGAGAGCTCGGTCACGTCGAATCACCGTAGTGAGAGTGCTCCTGCCGCCAGTCGTGTTCTCGTGCTCGGTTGAACTGGCTGGTGTGAGGTGGATCAAACCGCCGAACGATCACGGGGGTCTCAGCAGGACGTTCGTGGGCGGCGAGGCTGGCTTTGTGAGCGGCGACATCACCACGCAAATCTCACTAGGTCTGTGCTGTGAGCAGCTCACAGCACACTCCTAGCCGTACCCCAGCCCGAGGGGATCAAGAGAGCACTCATGAAAGGCCGGGGAATCCGCATCGTGAGCGTTTGTTTCCCAATCGTGTCGGTAGTCTTTAGCGGTATAGGAGGCAGGAACTAACTTCTTTTTCACCAGGCACGCGACCATTATTTCGTCTTCATTAAGATGCTGTGGATTTCGAGCCATGTCGTACCTCAGCGTAGAGATGAGAGAATGATCCTGATCACATCGTTTCCACACTTGTTGAATCTGATCAATACTCATCTCAGCTGTTGCGTGGTTCAGTGGTTTTGCGCCTCTTCCTTCATCTAAGAAGCCCTCGTTCAGCATGCATTTCCGATACAGGCTCTCTGTCTGCGCAAAATCCTGGTCGGTGATGTGACCTTTTGCGAGAATCTGGCGAACCAGATCACTCGTCGTCTTGCGGTAAAACTCTGCGAACTCATCTGCCCACGGTCCCGTGAATTCTGGAATTACCGCCGGTGGATCTGGAACCTCCGGATCCGGGGAGATCTTCACCACCATCTCGGAAGTGGAAGATCCTGCAGACTCACCTTCTTCGCTGGAACATGCCACGAGCCCTACCGCCAGCAACACCACAAAAACAGCTGAACACACCGTCTTCCCAAGGACCGCACCATCACGCTGGTTCCCAGCAGAACACGTGACACCACATCCGTCATCTTCCATTGAAGCCACGCCTCACTACCCGCGACACCGGACAATAAGGCTGCGTTGACGTGGAACCCGGCCGAGCCCAATTAGCATTCCCGTGGTACTGCCCGTCAGCAGCCCGCATCCAATGCTGGATCGACCCGGTTGACCAGGGGTAGTTATATGCCGAAAAGTCGCGAACCTGAACGTGGTACCTCGCGGCATGCGCTGGGACCGCTGTCAAGGTTGCGACCATAAGAGAGATTACGATAATGGGTACGGCCGGTGCAAGTCGCTTCGTCAGTTTCCTGGTCACAATGAGGCCCTTCTTTCGGGTTGTATTGCCGGTTTCCGGCGCCGCAATCAGCCGCACAGGTTGAACTCACAACGTAACATAATTTTGCGTTGCCTTTGCGTCTGGTTGGAGCTGCCCCTGATACATCACACTGAGGCTGCTGCCCCACTGAGAATGACGAGCATCAACCCCGTCCGTTTGGTGATCTGACTGTACCATCACCGGGTTCGGTATAGAAACAGCCGAACACACTGTTTTTCTTATAGGCCATGCCATCACGCCGGCCTCCAGTGGAACACACAACACACTCCGTCATCTTCCATAGAAACCACACCTCACCACCCTCAACGTGGTGCAGTAAGGCTGTACCGCCACCGAACCCGGTCGAGCCCAGTCAGCACCCTCGCGGCACTCCCCGCAGCACTGGGTCTTCGAATTCAACGCGTCCCGCCCAGTCAGCACCCTCGCGGCACTCCCCGTCAGCAGCCTCCATCCAGTGCTTGACCTGTCCGGCGGGACCAGTACTTAGATGATAGAGAGTGCACGCCCATTGAGGCCACAGAAAAAAGACTGGAAACAACAAACTCACCTGTGACTACAGAGGTATGCCCACCGGGGTCACAGAAACGAGTTGCCACCGCAGTAGGACGCGAGAGCCGGGGATCGACGAAATCGCGAGGGGTTGCTACTCCAGCAGGGTTGAGAGCCCTGCCGCGAGAGTGGCGACCAGTGCGTTCGCGGCGGATCGCCGCTGGGCAACCGTCCCCGTCTCCTCGGATGCGTCAATGTAGGCCTTGAGCTTCGGCTCGGTACCGCTCGGGCGCACCATGATGCGGGCATTGCTCTCCAGCACGATTCGGAGCATGTTGGTCGGCGGCAGCGCGCCAAACCCCTGCGAGAAGTCGTCGATCTGCTGTACCCGGATGCCACCGACAGCGTCGGGCGGAGCATCCCGAAGCCTTGTCATGATCTCATCAATGCGAGCAAGCTCAGACACGCGGAGCGAGATCTGGGTCGAGGCGAACGCGCCAAACCTCGCCGTAAGTTCGTCGAGGTGGTCGGCGACGGTCTTTCCGGCTGCCCCGAGCTCAGTCGCCAGTGCGGTGAACGCGAGCGAGGCCGAGATGCCGTCTTTGTCGGTGACAGTGTCGGGATTAACAAGGTATCCGAGCGCTTCTTCAAAGCCGAAAATCAGACCGGGAGTGCGGGAAATCCATTTAAACCCGGTGAGGGTGGCGCGGAACTCGAGTCCGTACTGGTGCGCGATTCGTTCCAAACCGGGGGATGACACGATCGAACACGCGAGAGTACCACCCGCTCCCGACTCGCCCGCCGCATCCGCCGCTGCCCGTGCCGCCCGCCAGCCGAGCATAAGACCAACATCGTTGCCGCTGAGTCGGCGGAACCCCGCAGGTTCCGTGGCATCCGGGATGGCAACGGCGAACCGGTCCGCGTCGGGGTCGTTTGCGATGATGAGGTCTGCGCCAACCTCGCGGGCGCGGGCGAACGCGAGATCCATCGCGCCAGCCTCCTCCGGGTTGGGGAACGCGACGGTGGGGAAGGCGGCATCCGGTTCAACCTGTTCCGGCACAACCGCGGGTTGCTCGAACCCGGCGGTCCGCCACACAGCTGAGAGGGTTTCCCAACCGACACCGTGCATGGCCGTGTAGACAATGGTGGGTGGCGCAACCGATAACCCCGGTTTCGACGAGATTCCACCATTCGGGATAACTCGCACAGCGGCGCGAACGTACGCCTCAATAACGGACTCGTCGGCTGTGGCATACTGCCCACGCGGCAACTGCGCAACGGTTATCGTCTCGGCAATGTGGGCGATGTGGGCGGCGATTTGTATATCACTCGGACCGATGATTTGCGCGCCGTTATCCTGCCCGCCGAGGTACACCTTGTAGCCGTTGTCTAGCGGCGGATTGTGCGAAGCTGTCACCATCACACCCGCCGAGGTGCCGAGGTGGCGGACCGAGAAGGCGAGCACGGGAGTGGGCAGCAGGCGGGGTAGGAGGGTCACATTGACGCCCGCGCCCGCCATGATTTCGGCCGAATCGTGGGCGAACACATCAGAGTTCTTCCGACCGTCGTAGCCGATGACAACCGAGGGAGCAGTGCTGCTCGTTGCGTGCTCTACGAGGTAGGCCGCAAGACCGGCCGCGGCCTGGGCAACGAGCACCCGATTCATCCGGTTCGGTCCGGCACCGAGGCTGCCGCGCAGACCCGCCGTTCCAAAGGCAAGTCGAGTGTCAAAACGGTCGGTCAGATCGGCGGATGCCGCGACATCTCCCGTGCGCACGTGTTCGAGGAGCGCGCTCAGTTCTGCCCGGGTTTCTGGATCGGGATCCTGCGCGAGCCACGCCTCGGCGCGCGCGAGCCGGCCTGTCACGTCAGTGAAAGAGTCGCTGCCCGGTGTCGGGAACTGGTTGTCAGTGGTCATGGGATATCCTCTCGCTACAGCACCGTAACAATTCGGGCAAGCAGTGCACCGATGACCGGCTCAGCAGTTTTACCGATGGCAACCACCTCGTCGTGGCTGAGCGGTGTGGTCTGGATGCCCGCGGCAAGATTGGTGATGAGGGACATCCCGAGAATCTCCATTCCGCACTGTCGGGCAGCGATGGCCTCGAGCGCGGTGGACATTCCGACAATATGACCACCGATCGTCTTCGCCATCTGCACCTCGGCCGGTGTCTCGTAGTGGGGCCCCCGGAATTGCACGTAGACGCCCTCATCAAGGTCAGAAGCAACGGAGCGCGCGATGGCCCGCAGCCGAGCCGAATAGAGATCGGTCAGGTCGATGAACGTTGCGCCCTCGAGCGGTGAATCGGCGGTGAGGTTGATGTGATCGCTGATGAGCACGGGTGTGCCGGGTGTCCAGTGCGGCATGATCCCGCCCGCACCATTGGTGAGAATCATGGTGGATGCCCCCGCTGCTGCTGCTGTGCGCACCGAGTGTACGACGCGGCGAACACCGTGGCCCTCGTAATAGTGGGTACGCGCACCGATGACGAGAGCGCGTTTTCCAGACGGTGTGAGAATCGACCGGATGGTGCCGAGGTGCCCTGCCAGCGCTGGTTGTGAGAAGCCCGGTATTTCGGTGGCGGAGAGAGTGTGCGTCGTGTCGCCGATGAGATCGGCGGCGTGCGCCCACCCGCTGCCGAGAGTCAGTGCAATATCGTGCCGGGCCACGCCGGTGAGCTCGGCGATGCGATCGGCCGCGGTGTGAGCGAGAGCAAAGGGGTCGGCGGCAGGATCATCCAGGGGATTCAGTTGCGACATCCCGCTAGCATATCGGTGGGTTTGTGATCCGTGGCCTGGTGCTCTGGCACGTTTTGGTGGGATGTTTTCGTGTGCGCGAGAACGCGATGCACGGTACTCGGAGCGCTTCGAGACGGGGATGGATGTTTTTGCGTGCGCGCAAACACGCCAGTGGCAGTGCAGTCACGTCGCACAGTTCTGCGAACTACCTCCGCGTGCGCGAGAATGTGACACATGGCCTATGAGTTCGAGCGTACCCAGAGAATTGCTGTCCTCGGCGGTGGGCCCGGCGGATACGAGGCAGCGCTCGCCGGGGCTCGACTCGGTGCGGAGGTCACACTCATCGAGCGGGCGGGTGTCGGTGGGGCGGCCGTGCTCACCGATGTTGTGCCATCCAAGTCACTCATCGCGACGGCCGAGGCAACCAAAGCGGTGGAAGAGGCCGCCGATCTGGGGGTACAGTTCTTCGCGAAGTCGGGCGGTAAAGCGGTCAAACCGGATGTCGCGATCAACCTCGCCGCCGTCAACAAGCGGTTGCTCGGACTGGCGGCGCAGCAGTCCGAGGACATGCGTGTCAACCTCCTCGAGTCGGGTGTCACACTCGTGCAGGGAGAGGGACGGCTCGACGGAGCGAACGCCATCACGGTCGCCACGTCAAAGGGCGGCACCGACTTTGATCGCATTGAGGCCGACACCCTCGTTGTCTCGGTCGGGGCATCGCCGCGGGTGCTCCCCACCGCGGTGCCTGACGGTGAGCGGATTCTCACCTGGACCCAGCTCTATCAGCTCACCGCCATCCCGGAACACCTCATTGTCGTGGGCTCCGGCGTCACCGGTGCGGAGTTTGCCTCCGCCTACCGGGCACTCGGGGCGGCGGTGACGCTGGTCTCGAGCCGTGATCAGGTGCTGCCGGGTTCGGATGCGGACGCGGCATCCGTCATTGAAAAGGTCTTCACCCGCAATGGCATGACGCTGCTCAACAAGTCGCGTGCGGAGTCGGTCGTGCGACAGAGCGACGGGGTGCTCGTCACCCTCACGGACGGCCGCGCGGTGACCGGGAGCCACTGTCTGATGGCGGTCGGGTCCACCCCCAACACAACGGATATCGGGTTAGAAGAGGCGGGTGTGCAGCTCGACAACTCAGGGCACATTCGTGTGAACCGGGTGGCGCGGACATCCATCCCCAATATCTACGCCGCCGGTGACTGCACCACCTTCATGCCGCTCGCCTCGGTCGCGTCAATGCAGGGACGCACCGCCGTGTTCCACGCGATGGGCGACATCGTCAATCCACCAGAAAGTCGGAACATTACCTCCAACATCTTCACACAGCCGGAGATCGCAACGATTGGCTGGACACAGAAAGAGATTGAGGATGGCGCGGTCTCCGGCACCGTCTACAAGCTGCCGCTTGCGTCAAACCCGCGGGCGAAGATGATGGGCATCCGTGACGGATTCGTGAAGCTGTTTGCCTCCGCCGGGTCGGGTGCCATTATCGGCGGTGTCATCGTCGCCCCGAAGGCATCGGAGCTCATCTTTCCGCTCGCGCTCGCGGTGGAACAACGACTCACCGTGGATCAG
>Ga0081606_1000798_pt1 | contig 11276 bp, 8 predicted proteins | sample EareggfetidaYelm_FD_71127 | JGI IMG/M metagenome (GOLD analysis project Ga0081606, IMG submission 71127) | Earthworm egg capsule microbial community from the University of Washington, USA - E. fetida Yelm (SPADES assembly) (version 2) | ecosystem: Host-associated > Annelida > Reproductive system... | reverse complement strand
CCCGCCCCGGCCGATACCCAGCCCGCCGGCCACACCGATGGGCGCGAGCCGCCCGCGCCCATCCAGAATCCGGGCTGTCGCATTGCTGCTCGGGCGGCCGATCGGCGGGTTCGTCGGCGCGGCGGCCGTGGCGCGGAGTTCGGCCGAGAGCGAGTTGACCGTGGCCTCGGTCAGGCCGTAGGTGTTGATGGTGCACACGTCCGGGCCAACCGCGCGCAACCAAGCGCGTAGGTGCACGCGCTGCGCCTTCTCGCCGCCCAGCAGCACCGCGCGCACGCTGCATGGCAGCGGGCTGCGCAGGCGGCCGATTGATTCGGTCCACAGGTGCCAAAACGCGGTCGGCAAGTCCACCACCGTCACCGCGTGTCGCTCCAGCAGGGCGTGGAATTCCTCGTCCGGCGCGACCGGATCGGCGCCGCGGAGTACCAGCGCCGCACCGGCGCAGAGCGCCGGGAAGATCTCGGCCACCGAGTTGTCGAACGAACAGGAGGCGAACTGCAGCACCCGGTCGGCCGCGGTGAGACCGCACCGCGCGATATGGCTTGCGACGAAGCTCGCCGCGTTGCGGTGCTCCACCATCACGCCCTTGGGCTGGCCGGTGGAGCCGGAGGTGAACATCACGTAGGCGAGCCGGGCTCCGCCCGCATCGTCGGTGCCGTCCGGGCCGCGCACGCCGTCCGCGCCCCAGGCGGCCTCGTCATCCACATCCACCATCGGCACGCCGCCGGCGAAGACCTCGCGCGGCGAGCCCGCTCCCACCAGTGCCAGCGCCGGCCGCGCGGCCTCGGCCAACAGCCGCAGCCGCACCGGCGGATGGCGCGGGTCCAGCGGCAGGTAGGCGCCGCCGGCCTTCAGGATGGCCAGCATGCCCAGCACCATCCCGATACCCGCCGGCACGCACAGCGCGACCGGCACATCCACGCCGACGCCCCGGGCGTGCAGGTGGCGCGCCAGCCGACCGGCCCGCGCGTCCAGCACACCATAGGTCACCGTGTCCGCACCATGCACCACGCAGGGCGCGCGCGGCCTGGCGTTCAAACGCGCGATGCAAAAGGGGCTCGGCCACCGGCGCGGCGCGCACCGTGCCGTCGCCCCAGGCGAGGATGCGGCGCGCCTCCTCGGGCGGCAGCACGTCCAGGTCTAGCGCCGACGACGACGGCGCGCGCGCCAGTGCGTCCACCGTGGCTTCCAGCGCCCGCAGAAAGCTCGCCAGCACGCGCGTCGCATCCACGGGCGCCGCCGCCTGCAGCATGCAGCGGATGCGCCCGCCTGTGTCCTCGACGGTGAGCGCAAGAGGGAAGCTGGTGCGCCCCCAGCCACCCAGCAGGTCCGCGCCGCCGTCTGGCGGCGCCGTGGCCGGCGCGTCACGCTGGTAGTCCAGCAGCGCGCCGGACAGCGGCGTCGGCGCGCGCACGCCGCTGCATTGCTGCGCGAGGCTGAGCGGTGCGTGCTCATGCGCGATCAACCCCGCGAGCGTTCGCTGCACTTCCCCGACGCAGGCGGCGATGCCTTTGCCGCGCAGCCGCACGCGCAGCGGCAGCGTGTTGACCAGCATGCCCAGGGTACGTGCCATCTCCAGCGGCGCACTCATTCGACCCGACAACACGGTGCCGAACACCAGGTCGTCGTCGCCGCCGCCGGCGCGCGCCAGCACCAGCGCCCAGGCGGTATGCACGATCGCCGGCACCGGCAGCCCGAGGCCGCGCGTCTGCGCGAGCAGGGCCTGCACCAGCGCGTCCGGCAGCTCGCAGCGCGCCTCGTCCAGCGGGTCGGCTCCGTCGATCGGCTGCAGCAGCCCCCAGGGCGCGGTCGGCGTGTCGAAGCCTTCCAGCATCCCGCGGAAAAACGCCGTATGTCCGGCGGCATCTCCCCGAATGCGCCGCGCGTACTCGGCGAACGTCAACTCGGGCGCGGGGGCCGGCTCACCGCGCAGAATGCCGGCCAGTTCCTGCTGCATCAGATCCAGCGACGCGCGGTCGCCGATCAGGTGGTGCGAGGCCAGCAGCAACTGCCAGGCGCCGCCGGCGCCGTCGGCCGCCGCCAGCAGCCGCAGCAGCGGCGCGCGGCGCACGTCGATGCGGTGCTGCGGCGCGTCGGCCAGCAACAGCAGCCGGCGCGTCAGCTCGGCGCCGCCGGCCGCGATGGCGACCTCCTCGAGCGCGGGCGGCGCCTCGCGCCAGACCACCTGCAGCGGCGCGTCCAGCCCCTCCCAGGCGATGCTGGAGCGCAGCACCGCGTGGCGGCGCGACAGCTCGCCCAGCGCCGCGACGAAGGCGTCCAGGCGCTCGCGGTTGGCGAAGCGCGTCACGCTGCGCAGCACGTAGGGATCGCTGCCGCCGGACTGCATGGCATGCACCAGCAGCCCTTCCCGCAGCGGCGTGAGCGGATGCGCGGCTTCGATGCCATCGGCGCCGCCGGGCAAGGCCCGTGCAAGCCGCCGCAGGTCCTCGGGCACCGGCCTGACGTCGGGCGGCGCCGCGCCGGCGGGCGTGCCGTCCTCGGGCAGCAGCGCCAGCGCAACCAGCCGGCGCCGCAGCGCCTCGCGCTGCTCGGTGCTCAGCGGCCGCGACGGCGGGAATGCCTCGCCGCTCATGGCTGCCCCGCTCCATCGTCCTGCGCGGCCAGCTGCGCGAAGAACGCCAGCACGTCGGTGTCCGCGTGCCGCGGCCAGGCGCGCGCGGCGAAGTCCAGGCGCCGCAGCAGCCGGTCCGCCGCCGCGTCCGGCACGCTGTCCGGCTGGTGGCGCAGCGTCAGGTGCAGCCCGCGCGCCGTGTCGCACACCAGCACCAGCGGATAGCCCTCGTCGACCGAGAACCGGCTGTCCTCGGCGCGCAGGCCGGTGCCGCCGCCGAACAGGTCCTCCGGCGCGCGGTAGTGCTCGTGCACGAACAGCGCCTGGAACAGCGGCGCCGCGGCCGGCCAGCCGATGCGGCGGCGGATCTCCGCCAGCGGTACCTGGTCGTGCCGCTGCAGCTGCGCCACGCGCGCCTGCATGGCCGCCAGCCACTGCGTCAGGGTGCGCCCGCGGTTGACGGTGGCGCGCACCGGCAGCGTGTTGACCAGGTTGCCGACCGCCGCATGGTGCGGCCCGGCGGCGCCTCGGCCAGACAGGACCAGGCCGGCCAGCAGGTCGCGCCGGCCCTCGCCTGCCGCCAGCGCCAGCAGGAAGAAGCACAGCATCGCCGTCGCGGGCGTCAGCTGCGCCGCCGCGCAGGCGGCGCCCAGCGCGGCGGCCTCGTGCGCCGGCAGCGCCAGCGCAAGTTCGCGCGGGGCCTCAGCCGGCGCGAGCGGGACCGGCAACGTTGCCGCCGCGGGCGGCTCCAGGTGCGCCAGGTAGCCGCGCCAGTCGAACCCGCTGTCCTGCGCCTGCAACCGCCGGATCTCCAGCAACGCCTGCAGGTAGGCGGGATCCTCGGCCACGTCCACCGCCTCGCCGGCGCACAGCCGGGCAAAGAGTTCCGACAGCTCCCCCAGCAGCCGCTCCTGCGACTGCCCGTCGGCCACCAGGTGGTGCTGGGTCCAGATCCACAGGTGCCGCTCGGGGCCGAGCCGCACCAGGCGCACGCGCACCAGCGGCGCGCGAGAGAGATCGAACGGGCGCCGCTCGGCGGCCAGAAGGGCCTCGCGCGTCGCGCCCTGCGCATCCTCCTGCACGGTCCAGTCGAGCGCCGCCCGGTCCGCGATGCGCTGGCAGTGGCGCGCGCGCTGCGCCTCGGGGAAACTGGCGCGCAGCGCGGGATGCCGCGCCACCAGCAGGTCGACGGCGGCGCGCAGCAGCTCGGGCCGCAGCGCGCCGTGCAGTTCGCAGCTGAACTGCGAGACGTAGGGTACGCTGGCGCCGGCGGCGGCCAGGCTGTGGAACAGCAGCCCTTCCTGCGCGGCGGTGGACGGGTAGACCCAGGCATCGCCGGCGCGCTCGGGGAACGCACCGCCGCCCGCCTCGCCGGCTGCGGCATCCGGCTGCGCGCGCGCGCAGGTGCGCGGCCAGCGCGCGCACCGTCGGGTGCTCCACGATGTCCTGCATCGCCACGCGCAGCCCGGCGCGCGCCGCACGCGCCGAGATCTGGATGCTGCGCAGCGAATCGCCGCCCAGCGCGAAGTAGTTGTCATCGGAGCTGACGGTCTCGCCGAACACACCGCGCCAGGCCCACAGCAGCGCGGCTTCGATCGGATCGGCGCCGGCTTCGGGCGCGGCATCGGTGCGCGGCGCGGCGGCCGGGCCGGGCCGCAGCAGGCCGGCCAGGAAGGCGGCCTCGTCGGGCCGCAGCGCGGCGTCGCGGGTGTCGTCGTCGGCGTCGGTCATGGTCCTGTGTGTGCTCCGTGCCTCGCTCATGCCGGGGCACCCACCGGATGCGGCAGCAGCGGGCCGTCGCACGCGAGGCCCGCCGCGCACAGCGCGTCCAGCAGCTGCTGCAACGCGCGCGCGAAGCGCTCCGCCGCCGGCGCGGCGACCTGCCGCTCGTCGAAGTCCAGCAGGATCTCGAGCGCGCCGTCTCGGTGGTCGCGGTTGAAGTGCACGGTCAGCGGCATGTAGGTCTGGTCATTGGCGAAATGCCCGGTGATCCGCAGCCCCGGTCCCTCGGCGGCGCGGTAGGCGTGGAAGTGGGTGTAGACGAACAGCGCCTCGAACGGCGCGCGCGCGCCGTTCAGCCGCAGCAGCTCGGCATAAGGAAAACGGCGCCACGGCAGCATGTCGCGCTCCTCGCGCAGGCAGGCGCGTGCCAGTTCGCGCCAGTCCAGGCCGCCGAGGTCCAGCGTGAGCGGGAGCATGTTGTTGAAGACACCCACCAGCCGGTCGCCGCCCGGCACCTCGGGACGGCCGTTGAATTCGACGCCGGTCGTCTGCATGGCCTGGCCGTCCACCCGCGCCAGCGCCGCCAGGTGGGCGGCCAGCAGCAGGCTCTTGAGCGGCACCCCCGCCTCGGTGGCCGCGGCCTCCAGCCGCGCGCTGCGCGCCGGCGCCTGCCGCAGCTGCATGCGTCGGTGCACGCCGCCGGCCGGCGGCGCCAGGGCTGCCAGCCGACCGGGCAGCACCGCGCGCGCCAGCCGCTCGCGCCAGAAGCGCCGCTGCGCGGGCGCGGCGGCGGCCTGCCGCTCCAGCGCGACGAACTCGGCGTAGCTTGCCGCGACCGGCGCGGCCGCCGCCTCAAGTGGCTCGACCGCAAAGGCGAGCGTGGCCACGAATTGGCGATGCAGGACAAGGCGCTGGAATTCGAAAAGTTGCGTGGCGCGCTGCGGATGGCCGAAATTGGCGCGAGCGCTGATGCGGCGTGGAACGTCGGAGCCATCGATGCGCTGCGTGACGCCGTCCGCACCCAGGGCGAGAAGACCGGCGTGCGCTGGGCCGACGCACTGTCCTGCAGCGTGCGCCCGGTGATCACCTACTGGTTCATGGCGCTGTACTGCGCTGCCAAGACGGCCGCTTTCGCGGCTGCCGTGACCGCTGGCGCTGACTGGGGAACGGCCATCCTGCACGCCTGGACGGAAGCCGATCAGGCGCTGTGGGCCGGGGTGCTGAACTTCTGGTTCCTCGGGCGCGTGTTCGACCGAGTGCGTTCGTGAGCGAAGTGCCGAAAACGGCCATCGAGCTGGCCAAGCGCTTCGAGGGGTTCCATCGCGTGCCGAGGGTCGATCCTGGACGCGCGCACCCGTACATCTGCCCCGCAGGGTACTGGACGATTGATTGGCTATGGCCATCTGTGCGAGCCGACGCACCCGCCGATCACGGAGACCGAAGCCGAGGTCTATCTGGCGCACGACCTGCAAACGGCGCTCGCCGCAACGCTGCACTACTGCCCGGTGCTCGCCGCCGAACCCGAAGGGCGACTTTCGGCCATTGTGGACTTCACGTTCAACCTTGGAGCTGGGTGTCTGCAGACGTCGACGCTTCGGCGACGGATCAATCAGCGGGACTGGGAGAGCGCGGCACATGAGTTGCGACGCTGGGCGTACGGCGGTGGACGAGTGCTCCCCGGCCTTATTCACAGAAGAGAAGCAGAGATTGGGCTCCTGGCTCCGTAATTTCAGCATCGATCTTCCAGGTCAAGCGTAGTACTCCCCTGCAGCAGTCTTGACTTCTAAGGATGTGCCAATATGATCCGTATACATAAGCGTATAATTTTTCGCGTAACAGGACTAGATTCATGGAAGCAAGCAAGCCTCGTACTCTTTACGACAAGATTTGGGACTCCCACGTCATGCACGAGTTTTCCGACAGTACCGCCCTGCTATACATCGACCAGCATCTAGTCCACGAGGTAACCACGCCCCAGCCCTTCGACGGGCTGCGCAGCGAGGGCCGCCGGGTGCGTCGCCTGGACGCCACTCTGGGCGTGGCCGACCACGATATCCCCACCACGCCCGGTCGCTCGGACGACGTGGAAGACCCGGAAGCGAAGCTGCAGCTGTCGCTTATGCGCAAGAACACTGCGGAGTTCAGCGTCACCTACTTCGGCTACGAAGACCCGCGCCAGGGTATCGTGCACGTGGTGGGCCCCGAGCAGGGTCTGACCCAGCCGGGCATGACCATCGTCTGTGGCGACAGCCACACCTCCACCCACGGCGCCTTCGGCGCCTACGCGGTGGGCATCGGCACCTCCGAGGTGGAACACGTGCTAGCCACGCAGACGCTGATCCAGAAGCGCTCCAGGAACATGCGCATCATCTGTAAGGGCGAGCTGCGCCCGGGCGTGACGGCCAAGGACCTGGTGCTGGCCATCATCGGCCAGATCGGCACCGCCGGTGCCACCGGTCACGTGATCGAGTTCGCCGGCCCGGCGGTGCGCTCTCTTTCGATGGAAGGCCGCATGACCATGTCCAACATGGCGATCGAGGCGGGCGCGCGCGCCGGCCTGATCGCGCCGGACGAGACCACCATTGCCTACATCAAGGGTCGCCCCGGCGCGCCGAAACAACAGTACTGGGAGCAGGCGGTGGCCTACTGGAAAACGCTGCCCTCCGATCCCGGCGCGGTGTACGACACCGAGGTCGAGATCGACGCCTTCAAGATCGCGCCCATGGTCACCTGGGGCACCAGCCCGCAGGACGTGGTGCCGGTCACCGAGGAGGTGCCCGACCCGGCCGCCGCCAAGGACGAGGCGACGCGCCAGGCGGCGGTGTCCGCGCTGGAGTACATGGGCCTGCGGGCCGGCCAGAAGATGTCGGACATCAAACTGGACAAGGTGTTCATCGGTTCGTGCACCAATAGCCGCATCGAGGACCTGCGCGAGGTGGCGCAGGTCGTGCGCGGCCGCAAGGTCGCGCCGCACGTGCAGGCGCTGGTGGTGCCGGGTTCGGGCCTGGTCAAGCGCCAGGCCGAGGAAGAAGGCATTGCCAAGATCCTGGTGGATGCCGGCTTCGAGTGGCGCGAACCCGGCTGCTCCATGTGCATCGCCATGAACCCCGACCGTCTACAGCCCGAGGAGCGCTGCGCCTCGACCTCGAACCGCAACTTCGTGGGCCGCCAGGGCTCACGTGGGCGCACCCACCTCGTCAGCCCCGCCATGGCGGGCGCTGCGGCCATCGCCGGCCATTTCGTCGACATTCGCGACTGGAAGTAAGCACCGTGGAAAAGTTCACCACCATCAAGGGCTACGCGGCCCCCATGCCGATCCCCAACATCAACACGGACATGATCACCCCGAAGTACATGCTCAAGTGGGTGACCAAGACTGGCCTGAGCTGGGGGCTTTTCCGCGAATACCGCATCCGCGACGACGGCTCGGAGAACCCCGACTTCATTTTGAACCAGGAGCCCTGGCGCAAGGCCAAGTTGATCGTGGCGCTGGAGAATTTCGGCTGCGGCTCCTCGCGCGAGCACGCGCCCTGGGCGCTGTACGACTTCGGCATTCGCAGCATCATCGCCACCTCGTTCGCCGACATCTTCTACAACAACTGCTTCAAGAACGGCCTGTTGCCGGTGATCCTGAAGCCCGAGGAAGTGGACCAGGTGATGGATGAGGCCAAGGTCGGCCGCCAAGTCGCGGTGGACCTGCCCGCACAAAAGGTGACACTGGAAGGCGGCCGCCAGTTCGACTTTGAGGTCACCGAGTTCCGAAAGTACTGCCTCTTGAACGGCCTGGATGACATCGGCCTCACGCTGGAGCAGGCGCCCAAGATCGAGCAGTTCGAGCAGGCTCAGCGCGCCTGCCAGCCTTGGCTGTACGACCGCGCTCCGCTCAAATGAGCGCGGCGAGCGCCCTGGGCGCTGTCGTTTGACAGAGACGTTCAGAGTGCGTTCAAAGCTGGTGGATGTTTAGCGAGGTGAGCAGATGGCCCAGGGTCTTGGTCCAGGAGTCGCGGTGCGCGCCGTGGATCTCGCGCGCGAGCGCTGGGCGCTTCTGCCGGATCGCGTCGACCAGGGTGCCATGGTGCTTGACCGAGCTGACCGGCTTGTCGCGCAGCCGCAGCGCGAACAGGCGCACCCGGTGCGATTGGGCGAACATCAGCTTGGCCGCGCGCGCCAAGCGCTGGTTGCCGCATAGGTCCACCAGGCGGGTGTGGAACAGTTCGTCGGCGTCAGCCCAGGCCTGCAGGTCGTTGCGCTGGAGCGCCTCGTCCATGCGGTCCACGCATTCCTGCAGCGCCTGCACTTCCTGCTCGTTGGGATTCTTCTCGGCCAGCAACTCGGCCGCCACCGTCTCCAGCGGCGAGAGGATCTGGTAGATCTCGTGGATGTCCTGCACCGTGATCGGCGTGATGCGGTAGCCGTGCCGGCGCACCGCCTGCACGAGGCCCTCGGCCTCTAGCTTGGACAACGCGGCGCGGACCGGAGTGCGGCTCACGTTCAGCTGCGTTGCCACCTCCTCCTCCAGCAGCTGGCTGCCGCCGGGGAGCTGGTTGTTCATGATTTTGTGCCGCAGCGTCTCGTAGACGGCATCGCTAGCGGTGAGCTTGACCGCTTCCCGGGAGTTGCGCATTCGTTGAGTGTATCATTGACCAGAATAAAATTCTCAAAAGGATGCGCAGCGAGATACGAAAGGTAAGTACGAAAGGTAAGTCCTCATGTCCGATTTCCCGAGCGTCGCTTTTAGCGGCCGGATACTCTTTCTCTGCGACAACCCCGGGCGCATTACCCATCAATTGGCCGGTGGGAACCTGACGCGAGAGCAGGCCGGCGCGCTGCGCGACAACGTCTCCACCGACGAGATCACGCCCACCACGGTGATGACGGTGTACGACGACCGCCTGGCCGACTTCCCCTACGTCGGCTACCGTGCCGGCAATGCCACGCCGATCGGCAAGGGCGCAGTCCGCCAGGGTGGCTTCGCCGTGGTGGTGGGCGGCAAGCGCTACGGCAAGGGCTCCTCGCGCGAGAACAGCCCGATGGCCGAGCACAGCGCCGGCATCCGCTTGGTGATCGCCGAGAGCTTCGAGCGCATCTACCGCCAGAACGCACACAACGTGGGCCTGCTCACCTCAACCGACCTGGGCCTGGTGGAGCGCATCCAGCGCGGCGAGGCGATCCCGCTCGCCGAATTCACCGACGGCCACGACGAACTCACACAGCACATCATCCGCGCGGGCGGCCTGCTCGCATTCTCGAAGGAGTACATGCAGGGCGCGGCGGCGCTGCCGACGCCGGTGGTGACTGACCGGCCACGCAGCCTCGCGCGCAAAATCATCGACCGCAACCTGGTGCGCGCACCCTGGCTTTCCGCCGACGCGCCGCCGCCCAAGGTGGGCGAGGGCATCTTCCTCAAGGTGGACTGGCGCTTCTCGCACGAGTACTTCACCGGCATGGCGGCGCACCTGATGGAGAGCGCCTTCGGCAAGCCGGCGCCGATCTCCGACCCGAGTACCATCGTCGCCTTCCAGGACCACCTGACCTACGTGACGCGCAGCCCGGTGCACCAGAAGATGGGCCTGATCGAAGGCGTGCGCGACCTGGCAGACGGGCACTACGCATTCGTCAATGGCTACGGTGTCAAGGGCCACGGCGCGGTGCCGGGCAGCCTGGGTTCCGAAGGCATCTGCCACGCCATGATGGCCGAGCGCTATGTGCTGCCCGGCCAAGTGGCGGTGGGCACCGACTCGCACACGCCGCACTCGGGCTCGCTGGGTGCGCTGTGCTTCGGCGCGGGCGCAACGGATATGGCCAACGCCTGGGTATCTGGCCTGGTGCGCTGTAAGTACCCGGGTGTCTGCCGCGTGGAACTGCGCGGCGAGCTGCAGCCAGGCGTGCATGCCAAGGACGTGGTGCTGGAGCTGCTGCGCTCGCCTTACATCGCTGAGGGCGGCGGCATCGGCATGGTGTTCGAGTACGCCGGCCAGGTGGTGGAGCGCATGTCGGTGGACGACCGCGCTACGCTCACCAACATGGTGGCCGAACTGGGTGGCTTCAGCGGCATCGTCGCGCCCGACGCGCAGACGGTGAAGTACTTGAAGGTGCGCCGTGGTGTCGACTTCGCAATCGAGCCCTGGATGCGAAGCGATCCGGACGCGGTGTATGAGAACGCCATCTCAATAGACTGCTCTACGATCGAGCCCATGTTCGCCGCGCCCGGCGACCCGGGCAACGGCGTGCCTTACAGCCGCATCGGCTGCAGCGTGCCGGTGGACATCGCCTACGGCGGCTCCTGCACGGCCGGCAAGCGCGCCGACTTCGACGAGTACCTGGAGGTGTTCTCCTGGGGCTTGCAGCACGGCCTAAAGGTGCCGCAGAAGGTGTCACTGTTTCTGCAGTTCGGCACGCAGGATGTGAAGCGCTATTGCGAAGAGAAGAACATGCTGCCGGTGTTTGAACAGGCCGGTGCGGAAATGCTGATGCCCGGCTGCGGCGCCTGCGCCAACTGCGGCCCGGGCTCCTCCACCGACGCCGGGCAGGTCACGGTGAGCGCGATCAACCGCAACTTCCCCGGCCGCTCGGGCCCGGGCCAGGTGTGGCTCGCGAGCCCCGCCAGTGTGGCGGCTAGCGCGCTCGCGGGCGAACTGATCACCTTCGCCGAACTGAAGAGGCGCGTCGCGAAGGGAGAAGTTCCCATGGCGTACTGATCGCGAATCGCGATGGACAGCCTTCCCAACTGGCATTCCGGATGTGCGGCTGTACGCTTCTACTTTTCATACAAACCACCGAGAGGAAACGAATGAGCAATTTCAAGATCACGTCCCCCGAGTTCAAGGAGCAGGACGTGCTGCAGAAGGCGCATGAATTTAACGGCTTCGACGGCGACGGCCAGAACCGGTCACTGGCCCTGCAGTGGCAGGATGCACCCGAAGGCACGCAGAGCTTCGCGGTCACGCTGTACGACCCCGACGCGCCCACCGGCAGCGGCTTC
>Ga0081606_1000797_pt1 | contig 11282 bp, 6 predicted proteins | sample EareggfetidaYelm_FD_71127 | JGI IMG/M metagenome (GOLD analysis project Ga0081606, IMG submission 71127) | Earthworm egg capsule microbial community from the University of Washington, USA - E. fetida Yelm (SPADES assembly) (version 2) | ecosystem: Host-associated > Annelida > Reproductive system... | reverse complement strand
GCAGGCGACACTGGTGGCGACCACCAAGCCCGTCAAGTCCATCGGCAAAACAAGCCGCTTTATTTTCATCATCGTCGAGTCTCCATTGTCATGCTTCTTGTCCGACTGCTCTTGCGGGGCGCTACCTGCTTGGGTCCTGCACCCCGGATGGTAGGCGCTAAGCTACGCCAACATTGGCTTGGAACAAATACCCATTTTAAAAAAATATGGTAGTCCATTCTTGGTGGGGTGTGGGGTGTCGTGCTGGAGCAAAGCGAGGCATGTGCCAGGGCCATGACTTCATCATGGCAGGAGGGGTCATTCTGAACATTCGCGCATGCTGATGATGCAGACGATTTCTGGCACCCTGTCATTTTTTCAAAATGGAAGTTTGGATTCAGTCTCTTTTGGGGAGAAGACAGCCCGTCTGACAGTCAAATGACACGGTGGCCCGCTGGTGACTACATCGTGGCGCACAACACCAAGGCATTCATCTGGGCCATCGGACATTCGGGCCAAGATTGGCCGGGCTTGGGTCCCCTTGGATAAAATCGGTTCTGTTTGACGCACCATCCTGGCGAAACGGGCGACTGTTAGAATGTTTGTTCACTTTCCCATGGTGTAAAAGCGTATGGGGTGCGTTTTGGCTATGCCCTTGTGCCAGTCGATAGTCAAACGATCGCCCTTCAGGACAATGCCTTGAAGCAAGCAGAATGCAATCATGATGCGGCAAGCGGAAAGTACAAGCACGGTGGCGTCATGCCACCGCACATGACCACTTGAACCTCGAAGGAACAACAAGACGATGACCAAAAAGACCACCTGTTTCGACGTGTTCGAGCAATGCGTACTGGCTGTGCAAGCCGGGGAACTGATCGAATCGGTGTCGGCGAAGGATAAGGAGTTCCACTTTCAAAACTGGTTTCAGAAGCGCCTGCAAAAGCTCGCGCTCCACTTCGAAGGATCTGGTCGCAATATTTATCCCGACTTCTGCTTGGTTGAGTACACCGAGGGCTATGAGATCAAGGGTCTCGCATGGCCAGGCCGCGAGAAGGATTACGACGCCAACAGTCAGGTACCGACCGGCCATCACAATGGACGCCAAATCTTCTATGTGTTTGGCCGCTATCCTGCTGACTTGGCGCAATTTGCGGACCAAGGCAATGGTCAAAGGCAATACCCGGTGGTTGATCTTGTGATTTGCCACGGGGACTTTCTCAACGCTGATCACAACTACGTCCACAAAAACAAAAGCGTGAAAGGTTTTGGCGCTTACGGCGACATCATGATTCGTGATCGCAAGATGTACGTCGCGCCTACGCCTTTCGCGCTGACTGAGGGCACAACGGGTCTGATAACGCTGATCGTGCCGGAAAGCATGGGTGGCGACCCGCGCTTCCAGAATGTGGGGCGCCTTACCCGTGCTGAGGCCGACACACTGGTGGTGGGCTACACTTTCGACCTGCGAACCAACGAGCTAAAAGCCGAGTACATTCCTAACCCGCGAGCCGGAGCGCAGCATCGCTTTGTCGCATTCCGACTGGCAAATCAAGCCAATAAGCCAGTGTCGATGCTCAGAGCGCCCGTCCTGCCGGATGAAAACACAGCGCCCGACGAAGCATGAACACCATCACCGACAAGATTGGAGCCGCCAATGCTGCCGCTGCTACGGCGCTTGAATGTGACTTCCCGGTGGTCGAAATCAGCCAAATCGCCGAGCAGGAGAGTTGGCGGAAAGAGATCAACCGGCCGATTTATCACATCCATAAGTGGTGGGCGACGCGGCTAGGGTCAGTATTTCGGTGCATCACCATTGGGGCATTGACCAAACCGGGTGCAAACACTTGGGCACAGTTTTACGAGACGCACGACCTCGCTGGCATGGTGGTACTCGATCCTTTCATGGGCAGTGGTACGACGCTGGGTGAGGCCGTCAAGTTGGGTGCCAAGGCGGTCGGTTCCGACATTAACCCGGTGAGCACGTTTCTCGTTCGGCAAGCGTTCACACCAGCATCTGAAGATCAACTTCGAGCAGTCTTCGAGCGACTTGAGCGGGATGTCGCCCCAGAAATCCGTCGTTATTATCAGACGCGTGATCCTCAGTCTGGTGAGTTAATCCCCGTGCTTTACTACTTCTGGGTGAAAACAGTAATGACCCCGCAAGGGGAGTCGATTCCACTATTGTCTCGCTACGTATTTTCGCAGGACGCCTACCCCAAGAAAAAGCCGAAGGCTCAGATCGTGTGCCCCGGCTGCTGGGGGATCATGGAGGAGCGCTACGACACGACGGCAGCAGACTGCCCGCAATGCGGCCACCATTTCAACCCGCAAATAGGGCCGGTTGTTGGGCAGTACCTGACCGACAGGAGCGGCAATCGCTATCGTGTCAAGGATCTGCTGCCCAAGGATGGCTCGCCGCCACATCATCGCCTCTATGCCATGATGGCCCTGCGCCCTGATGACTCGAAGGTCTACTTGGCAGCGCGCAATGAGGATGTGGCCTTGTACAAGGAAGCCCAAGAACGGCTTGCGACCGAGGTTCTGCCGTTGCCTGAATCCAGCGTGCGGCCCGGCCACAACACCAACCAGGCGCGTGGCTATAACTACACCCAGTGGCGCGACTTCTTCAATTCACGCCAGTTGCTTTGCCTGGGTATCTTGCTGCGTGAGATTTTGCATATCGAGAATACGGATATCCAGGAACAGATGCTGTGTTTGTTCTCAAGCACACTGGAGTTCAATAACCTGTTTTGCAGTTTCAAGGGAGAGGGCACCGGGGCCGTGCGGCACATGTTCTCCAACCATATTCTCAAACCGGAACGTACTCCGCTTGAAAATTCGGTGTGGGGCACGAATCGTAGCAGTGGCACGTTTAGCACGCTGTTCGAGTCCAGGCTGCTGCGAGCCAAGCGTTACCTTGACGAGCCTTTTGAGATCGCCTTCGAGTACGACCAGGCCGGACAGCGCATTGGTTCGCGTAAGATCGTTGCAAGCCAACCAATCCGGGCACGCCGCATGGAGACTTGGGGTGAGTTGGAGAAAGCCGATCACGGGATGATGATTCTCAACGGGGATAGTTCCAAGCTCCCAATTCCCGATTCATCAGTGGATGCTGTCGTGACCGACCCGCCTTACTTCGACTTCGTTCACTACTCGGAACTAAGCGATTTCTTTTTCGCTTGGTTATCGCCTGCACTGCGTGACCGCTACCCATGGTTTGCCCGTGAAAACTCATCCGATCAGGGTGAAGTGCAGCACAAAGACCCGCGCGCGTTCGCGCGCCAACTCGCCTCAGTGTTTACCGAAGCGTGCCGTGTGCTCAAGGATGAAGGTGTACTGGCGTTCAGTTTCCATCATTCGCGTGCCGAAGGCTGGGCGGCCATCTATGAGGCCATTACCAAAGCCGGGTTGGCAGTGGTGGCTGCTCATCCAGTCCATGCCGAACTGCGCGCAGCAAGCCCAAAAACGGCCGCCAAAGACCCAATCAGCCTCGACGCCATTCTGGTCTGCCGCAAGCGAGCATTCGCCCAGTCGAATCTGCCAGTTGCCGAGAATGTGGTCGGCGCCGTCGAAATGATGACAGTCAGACTACAGGCTGCTGGCTTGCGAATTTCAGTTAGTGATCGCTTTGTCATTGGCGCCGCCCAGACGCTGATTGCCCGGGCAATCGACGATCTGAGTTTCGACGAAATCAAAGAGTATCTTGAGGCAGTTCGTCTGGCCGTCGGACCGAAATCCGAAAGCCTGCCTGAGATTGAACTTTCCGTTCCAAAAACACACGCATTCGTTAATCAATTGAATTTATTCGATTTTTAACCGGACACTACCGATTTTGAATAACGTTCAGAATGCCCAAACTTCCATCAAAGCAATCTTCGACGATACTATGACAAGTAATATATCTCTCAAACACTCCGCGATACCATTGAGTGGGTATCTGTATCAAAATCTGGTCGGAATTAAATTGCTTTGTGATTGGCTCGATGACCCGAACCTCTATGACTGGGTAAAATTCGAAGCCGATGATGACGAATCGCCTAAGGGCTTGGACGATATCGTCGCCCACCGAACCGATGGTTTGCTTGATCTATATCAGGTAAAATTCACCGTTGACCCATCCACTCCCAAGAACTCCCTTTCATGGGAATGGCTTCTTGAGCACCGTCCCAAAGGTAAGTCATTGATACAGAAATGGTACGCTGCGTGGGAAAGTGCGTCTGGGTCGCCGGTTCATCTTGCCGCGCTCGTCACAAACCGCCGACCCGACCGCGAGTTCCAGGGCTGCATGAACGCGGCAGCCTTGCTTGTTGAATTCGACAAAATTCCTGCTGATGCCAGAGCCACACTGCTGGAACAACTACCTTCGGCTGATCGAGCAGAATCTTTTTTTCGCACGTTTAATTTTCAGCATTCGTACCAAGGTTTTCTTAGCTTACGTGGAACCCTGTCAGACAGACTCGTCGGTCGGCATACCACCTACCATGGTTGGCATACTCTCTTGAATGCGACCGTCGACTGGGCAATCAGGAAAAACTTCCCTCCACCACACGGACAAATCACGCTTGACATCATCAGAGGAGAAATTGATAGCCACCGGCCGGCGCCCCTCAATCAGTCGTTCCAGGTGCCTGCTGGCTATGAACCGCCAAGTATTCCATTTCACCAAAAATTCAGCGCACAAATTCTTTCCACCTCAAGCAGAATCTTTGTTTTATGGGGGTCACCCGGCCAAGGAAAAAGTACCTATTTGAGTTTTCTTTGCAAGGAGTTTGAGCAGCGCGAGATTCCATATATAAGGCAGCACTACTTTCTTGACCTATCAGATCCATCGGAGCGGTTCTCGCTTGTTTCTGTCGCCAATTCGATGATGGCGCAAATGGAAAACTATCATGGTCAATTCGTAGACCAGCTATCCAACAAACCGGAGTCATTGCGGCAATGGATCGAAGCCTGCGCATTGGGATATCAGAAAAGTGGGAAGCAATTTGTCATCGTGGTTGATGGACTTGACCACATATGGCGAGAGAACGATAGGGACATTGCACCGTTAGATTCACTGTTTCAGCATCTTCTTCCTCTGCCTCAAAATGCCGTTTTGGTAATAGGTACACAGCGCGTCAGTGTCGAACAACTGCCATCACGGTTGAATAATCAATCAGAACCCGAAGATTGGTATGAGCTTCCGCTTATGTCGCAAGCATCAACAAGGTGCTGGCTCGAAGAAAGGCATCGCAGCGGCCAATTTGAACTCCATGAACAGAACGGGAAACAGAGCGAAATCGAGAAAGCAGACCTGATTGCCCAGCTTACGGAGGCGTTCCAGACACTCTCACAAGGGCATCCACTACACCTTACCTATAGCTTCGAGGCGATGAAGCTTCAGCATCGGATACTCCGGCCCGAGGAGGTAGCCCAGTTGGCAGCCTGCCCAGATGGCGACATCCGTGGCTACTACAAGTCACTATGGCAAAGGCTTTCCTACGATGCAAAGGACGCCCTTCACCTTGTGGCAGACAGCGGCTTCCCCTGGCCTGTGTTCAGTCTTGAAGACACCTTGGGTATTCGCCCTGGGATCCTGCAAACTGAGATTCGGCATCTCTTATATGACTCGGAAGCAGGTCTTATCCCCTTTCATGGAAGTTTGCCCGCCTTTATTCGGGAGTTGGAAGAACATGATGTTCGAACTGAGCATTTAGCACCCAAGGTCGTCAAGTGGCTCAACGAAAGGGCTCCTGCCTATCATCGTTGGGGTTGGCTTTGGCTGTATCAGGCACGATGCGGTTCCACTGATAATCTTGTTTTTCAGCCTGGTCGGGATTGGATTATTAAAAGTATGTCGAAAGCCTATCCAAAAAAGCAGTTGATTAAAATTCTCACCTCTGCTGAAACTGCTGCATTTTCTCAAAAGAATTTCGCGAGAGCTGTCCGTCTGCGTTGGTTGAAAATACGCCTGCAAAACGGGACAACTTTTCAAATTGACAACCCCACCCGAATTGACGAGTGTGCGCTTTCACTCACTGATGATGATTACCCATTAAAGAATCTATCCACGGCATTTCGTACAGCAAACATTGCTGACCTGCTCCTTTTGGGCCGACAGTATCTGCGTGCACGCAGGATTGAGGAGGCCATCGAATGCAGAAAGGCCATTGGAATCAGATTGGCTGACACAATCCGTTCCGGGACAGCCAACGCCCGGAGCCATGAGTCTGATGTCAAGGCGTTGCTTGAACTATGTGCCGCCACATCGACGTTTGAATCAACAGTATTGAAGGACTGCTTCCGGCGACGTGCTTACGGTCCATCGCGATTCAGGTTCTTCATTGGTGAATTGGCTAAATTACGCGACATCGATAAACTGCTCCGATGGTTACCAATTCCATTACCCTACGGAATGCGGAGTGATTTGGAACTTGAGATTGTGCGTGTCGCTGGCATAAACAGAATTAGCCTCCATGAATACCCAGAATTTGGGCAGCTACGCAAACATCCGATCTCCGAATGCTGGGCACGCCTCTATGCGCCATCAAAGGCGCGGCCAATTCCATTCTCTCTCGATGCTTCTGTCTACAATAAAGATGCCTGGTATGATGTTTCCAGTGGAAGTCTCGAATGTTTTTTGCACGGGCTATTTTTCTACATTGTTGCCAAAACCTTGGAGGTTAAGGGGGCTAATTTAACAATAAATCCACCGACAACCCAAAAGCGTAAATGGTTGAATGAAGTCCTGACCGAGATAACAAGGTGCGCGGCATTGGCAGGCAAAATGTTGGTCAGACATGAACGTCCGAAGTTTGACTTCTTGTTTGCGGCATTATCTTCACTTCCAGAGACAAAGGATTACGACACGCATGCTGATCATCAATCACTTAAACGCGCGCTTCTGGCAATTTCAAAGGACTTGTTCCTGATATCTGGCGCTCTTGAGGCTCCACGCCTGATATCAGGCACTGAATGGACCCGCGCAAAGCAGGCTCGCCATTTTTGGTTCCATGGTTGGCTGGAAGACTGTTTGCGTACCGGCGTTGTTTTGATTGAGTCTGATATCGTGAGGCGTGAACTGGCAGACCGTATGGCGACGATCAAAAGGGAAATCAGTCAAATTGATGAGCGTGCCAACAGTTATTTGGCACTCTGCGAGTTGGCCTGCAAAACGGATTCACTTGAAGCGATCGGCAAATCTTTGTTGCACAGTTCTTTGGCGTGCGTAATGGGCTACGGATGCAGAAAAGACCCTACGATTCATCACGTTCTGGATGCAATACAGGTAGTCGCTCAGGCGGATGCCAACTTCGCCAAATCGATGCTAATCAAAATTTGTCCTGTGGTCGCCAATATCAGCGTCATTACGGATGGAAGCGAGACGAGACATGCACTCGCTACCATGGCGGTAATGTTCGCCAAATATATGCCTGAGACTTATGCCGATATGTATGATCACCTCCTGAAGTCTGGTGAGTGGTATCTATCGGAGTGTGCGCTTTCGGCTGTTGTTCCTACCATTGTTGGCAGCGCGATTGGCCGTAATGTCATTGGCCCAACCATGTGGGATGCAGAAAGCGTAGGCAAGCTGCGAGCACTGGCGTCGGCTGGCTCCGTGTATGCAAACGAAATCATCGAAATCAACTCAAAATTCCTCGGCCTTGCGTCGCTTGAACTCGGCGATGAAGAAAAGAACGGCACCTCTTTCAGCCTTGACGACGGTCATGGCATTGATATCAGCGCTTTTGGGCCACATCAATATGAGGCTTTGATTGATGCACTTCACCAGAAATCACAATATATCGCTGAAGAAAGAATGGTTCGGGAATGGTTTGCGTATTGGAGAGGCAAAGGAAAGGGTGCAGAATTGCTACGCAACCTTCGCAAATACCTGACCGAAGAGAATGTTCCGACGGGCATAAGCTCCATTTTTGATTCGATGTTTGAAATCAGTCTTCGTCTGGACGGTACGGTAAAAGCATATCGATGGCTTGTCGCTGCTCAAATCCATCGCAAAGGTTGGGACGAGTTTTATTACCGTGAAGAGGAAGCGTTGAACCGCTTCAAGGTCTTCGCATCTCATTATGCAGCGAGATGGGAAGACTTTATTTTTGACACCACGACACCGAAAACTGGACTCGATGCAGAGCCACTGGCTATTCCTCACAGTCGCTTGGTGCACTTTCTCCATGCCGTCGGCCAAATTTCAGATGCGATAAAAATAACGAAGGAAATGGTGAACGCAACTGTAGAAGAAGTGAGTGATATCCCGCTGCCCATACCTTTGTGGTTCAAGGGGAACTAACGTGGACGATAAGATTCTTGTCCGCGTAGGTCTCAGCAGACTTCGCCATCCGCTTCCACCCGTAAAATTGATGGTAGCGCATTCTGCTGCGGCAGGAATTATCTCCGAAAATGGAGCAGTCGTTTGGAATGCGTTGCTAACCTTCATTGAGAATCAGGAGTTGGAGTCCGAGGTTGCCGAGGCATTGATGGTGGCATTTCTTGCCAAAAAATCCCCATTGGTCACTGTGGCGGCACTTCACCGTGTCATTGCGAGACCATCACCGCTTTCCGACTACATTCTGATGGGAATTACAGGACAACCCGTTCTAATCAACGCTTGGTCGAAATCACACTCCGGTGAAGTACCCAAACGCTACACAATATCGGAATATGCCCAAAGCTTGACTGCCGCTCACCTTGTTCCTCCGATACTACGCACCAGATTAGCGGCTTTAGAAAAGCAGCACGATCTGCCGTTTTTACGGCAATGGGAATATGAGATTGAGTGCCTCGTTTGCCGCCTGGGCGCGCCTTCTGGCAGCGATCGTGACTATTGGTCGAAGGATCCCGATGCCGTCGCACTGCAGATTTCTCACGCTTGCCATTTCGGCAGATCGGCTTATCTCAGAACCCTTGCTCTTGCCTTCGACCTTTGGGGTATGTCTGAAGAGATTGTTCATGAAGAAGTGAAATATGCCATTCCTTGTGACCTTGTCTATGCCCAGATACTTCCCGGAGAGTGCCCTGTCTGGGCTGCCGGATTGCAGGAGGCTCTTCCGGATGACGCCAATAAATGTTCCACTTTGATTGGACAGATGGTGCGAGATTGCAGCGCCGGCGGTGAACTGCTGATGTATCTGAATGCACCGCTAGGCATATCCAACATGTATCGTGCAGAACTTCGAATCACTTCCTGCTATGTGAACAACGAAAGCGCAAGACCAAAAGATGGATTTGCGCTCCATGATTATCTTTTAAACAGAATGATTTCCTTAACAGAAAGTCTCGTGAATAAGATTGACGTGAAGCCGTTTGGCTTTTTGCCCGGAGTATTTCCAAATAACGTTAGCATGCTTCCTGGGGTAATACCAGGCCCGATGCGTCATTTTGGATACCTTGTGAGCGACCTGTTGTCACGTTTCCCATATTTACCAGCAAATCACAGCGTTGGTAAAAGCATGACGGCCAAGCCTACTCGCGGAGGCATTGATATTGATGCTGATGGTGTTCACATTGGGCATCTCACTTACTGGAATCAAAGGTGGCAACCAACCCATTCCAAGGGAATTGGAACTCCATGCGGTACTGCTCTCACCTTGAAGGAGGCGCATCTGGAAGGATTTTCCCCAAATCCCGTATTCCGGCTCCAGCGGTATTGGGAACTAAAAATTTTCGAGCGCGATAATTCTCACATGAACTGGAATAAGCGAACTCTATATGGCCGTGTTCTGGATAGCCTGGATACGAACCCAGTATGCAAGTTGTAATGCCAATAAAGTGTACGCCAGGGGTGGCACGGACGCGGTTGACCGTATCAAAACGCGGCGCACTGTCGAGCCGCAATGCCTTGTATAAGGCTTCGCGTGTGATACCGGCTGACTTTGTCTCTCGCTCACCCCGTGAGCGCGGGAAATTTCGGATGAAACGCAGGCGCTGGGCGTGCTCGCGCAACTGGCCGCGCACACCGCGCTGATGCGCCAGTCGCATGCGCCGTGGCCGCCGGCGCAGCCGCCTTCGTTGCCGCAGGGCAGTGGCCGCTTTCTCAACGAGGTCCAAAGCCTGGCCCTGCTGGCCGCGCATGGCATCCCGGTGGTGCGCACAGGCTGTGCTGCACCGCAGCCGAGGCACGCGATGCCTGGGGCGCGGCGTGGTGAAAGCCCGCTCAGGCGACATGCCGCACCAGTCGGAGCACGCCCTCGTCGCCCTGCATGTCGACAGCGCCAATGCGGCTGCGGCGCTGTTCGGCACCCAATGGGCGAGACGGGCAGAACCCGGGGCGGCACGAGTTCATGGCGGGCGCGCGCCAAGACCCGGTCTTCGGGCCCGTCGTGGTGGGCGACGGCGGCAAGTATGTGCAAGCGCTGCAAGACATCGCCGTGCTGATCCCGCCGTTCGACAGCGCCGACGTGTACGCAGCACTCAAAACCCTGCGCATCGCGCCGCTGCTGGACGGCGTGCGCGGCGAGCCGCCGCTCGATGCGGCCGCCCTCTGTGCGGTGGTGATTGCGCTTGGCCGACTGATCGCCGCAGCGCCCGACAGCATCGCCGCCATCGACCTCGATCCGGTGCTGGTCGGCGCCCGGGGCGAGGGCGCCATGGTCGTTGACGCGCTGGTCGAGCGGCGCTGATGCGGTGATCCCCAGAATGTGAATCCATTGCGGCGGCCGTTCCGTCCTCAAATCCGCGCTCCATCCGATCAACCAAATCTCGACCAAATCGACCCCATCGACCAAAGGGGGGCTGACGCAGTGATCCCCGCAAGATTTGGATGGGTGACCTGGCCCCTGGATCCCGTATCCCCTTGCTGAGCCACGAATGGGCTTGCCTGGCCTGGACGGCACGCCCGTCTTGCTCGATCCGTTCCGGGCTGACGCAGGCCAGCGTCGCGTGCCGTCGCGTTCGGTTGCACCAGAGCAGCCACGCAATGGGTTCATCCCTGGCCTGGCGCCTCGTCGCAAGCGCTGTCCGTGCTGCCGCCTCTCCTTCAGCGACCCGAACAGGGTTTCGCCGCAGGCGTTGTCCCAGCCGTTGCCCGGCGGTTCATCGACGCCGTGGTGCCGTAGTCCGTCAGCATGTCCCTGAAGTCCTGGCGGGCCTATTTCCACTGCTTCTCGTCATTCACCCACAACCCGCCCGGCAGGCGCCCCGGCTCGATGAAGGCGTCGACGACATTGCCCAGGACCGTGGAGACGTTGTTCTTGAAGCCGTTCACCGGAAGGGCCTGGCCGAACGCGATGGATCCGCCGCAAAAGACTGCGCCGTCATTCGGCGCGCCGAAGTAGGTCATGTCGGCGCGGATGCGGTAGTCCTGCGAG
>Ga0081606_1000796_pt1 | contig 11286 bp, 8 predicted proteins | sample EareggfetidaYelm_FD_71127 | JGI IMG/M metagenome (GOLD analysis project Ga0081606, IMG submission 71127) | Earthworm egg capsule microbial community from the University of Washington, USA - E. fetida Yelm (SPADES assembly) (version 2) | ecosystem: Host-associated > Annelida > Reproductive system... | reverse complement strand
TACTTTTTGGTCGTATTTAGTGTCCTGTGTACAACGCACTTTAAGAACCTGTAGGCCTAAACCTAAAACCTAAAATACCTAAAGAAATAAAGAATTTCTTTAAAAATGTAGGTTTCACCAGCCCTAGTTTTACCAAAACTCTGCATGCAGCCTCAACTGTCCCGCTCGAGATTCGACAGTCGGAGCACTCTAGTAGGCCCTATAGGCCTACGACTTTTGAGAACGGTCTAATTATCAAATAGCTAATTAACACCAGGTAAAATGACAGTTAAATGGGCGTTAGAAGGCCTATTGTTGAAATTACAGGTTAGGCCTATCGCTGGTTATACAAGTTATAATGCTGAGTTGTATTTATTTCCTTTGGCGCGATAGAGCTCGAGTCTATTGGATACGTCACTCTGCTTTAGAAACATAGATCATAAAAAACATATTTGGAGGTGGATATTGAAGGCCGAAAGTCTGCACCCAAAAATGTCTTCTCTGGTTGGGGTTCGAACCCTCAACCTCTCAGTTCACGCACAACGATCTAGCGCATTGCGCCAATCGACCTATACGTTCAGAAGGTTGTAAATCATAGCAGTGTATTTAATAATCTTGGTGTAGCCTACTTTTTGGTCGTATTTAGTGTCCTGTGTACAACGCACTTTAAAACCGGTAGACCTAAACTTAAAACCTAAAATACCTAAAGAATTAAAGGATTTCTTTAAATATGTAGGTTTTCACCAGCCCTAGTTTTACCAAAACTCTCAACTGTCCCGCTCGAGATTCGACAGTCGGAGCACTCTAGTAGGCCCTATAGGCCTACGACTTTTGAGAGTGGTCCATTTATCAAATAGCTAATTAACACCAGGTAAAATGACAGTTAAATGGGCGTTACAAGGCCTATTGTTGAAATTACAGGTTAGGCCTATCGCTGGTTATAAAAGTTATAATGCTGACTTGTATTTATTTCCTTTGAGGCGATCGAGTTCAAGTCTATTGGATATATCACTTTGGTTTGACGGCCATTGCAGACATTTATATAGCGCATCTCACGTGAAACAATTCAGAAGCGGCCCAACGTTAGCGCGGCCAATGTTGTTTAAAGCTGATGAAAGAATTTATGGGAGAATACTCTAAGAATACTCTACAATAGTGAGTGACCGGAGAGCCAATGGGAGACCATTTAAGATCAAAGGGCGAGATTTATCTCTAAAAATTACATTCAGTTATTAATTTTCTTAGGTTTTTGTTCATCACGTCAAGAGGATTTAAATAAATCACAGTTGCAATACCGTGCAGGCAAACTTTCTGATTAACGTTTTAAGTAGTAGCGCGCTATATAAAACTGCACCCCAGTCATAGCCTAAGACATCTAGTAACCTATGAGCTTCCGGCTTGTGCGATTGTGTTCTTGGCCATTTGTCGAAGCGCGTGACTTTATTATTTTGATCCGCATTCATCGGGTAAGTTTGTAAGGTTATGCTTGATTGTATTGAAGTCAGATATTTGTTATTTCTTTGTATTATATTATGTGAGCAGATATTTACTGAGCTGACGAATGAAGCGTAAGCAATTAAGTACGAAGTGACTACAACGCCCATGTACACACGGTCAAGCTAGCCTGGGCCTATGTCTCCGCTGTAAACGGCCGTAGCGGCCGTCCAGCTAGCGTATGCCTCCTCTATTAACGGCCGGAGCGGACGGAGTACTGTTTAGTCACACCGCGTTGGAACACGACAATTTTCAACGGCAGTAATAGCTCAGTTTTCAAGACGTCGTCTCAGCCACTTAACTTTTCGGGTTCGACTCCTTCCTTCAATCCCGCTTCGATTTACATGGTCGTTTCTCCATCAATACCACTTCCAATTGCAATGTAATATTTTCATCGATATATCTTAATAAGTTGGGTATCATAAACCACCTAGCCCATGTACACACGGTCAAGCTAAACTGGGCCTATGCATCCGCTGTTAACGGCCGTAGCGGCCGTCCAGCTAGCGTATGCCTCCTCTATTAACGGCCGGAGCGGACGGAGCACTGTTTAGTCACACCGCGTTGGAACACGACAATTTCCAATGGCAGCAATAGCTCAGTTTTCAAGACGTCGGCTCAGTCATTCAACTTTTCGGGTTCGACTCCCATCCGCAGAAAACAATTAAAGTTTTCAGTTTACTCATCGGTTATGGTTAGTTTAGTCTTTAGAGACATCGGCAAAAATATTGTCCGCCGTAGAAGTAATACGTCCTGAAGGTCGGTTAGGGTAAGGTTAAGCGTTGCATTGGTTGTGTGGCATTGGCTGCGACTAGAGGTCCGAGCCCGGACGCCGACTCTCAATTACTAGAGATCCGAGTCATAAATGTAACGTGTGACTCTGAGGTGAAATTTGTATCTTATGACTAAACTAACCCTAAACGACCCTCACGACGCTCAACCTTACTCAAACTGACCCTCACAATGTGTAGAAACATAATTAAATATTAATATTTTCTGCGGGTTTGATTAGAAACTAGAATTGTTTCTTTCTGTTTGAAACATAACACAGACATTTCTTGCTTGTGTGTGTTTGCATGCTTGCATGTGCGTGTATGTGTGTTTGTATGTGTGTCTATCTGCGTCTATGTGTGGATGTATGTGCCTTTGGCTTCGCCAGAGGATTGTCTGTTAACAGCGCCACGGGCGCCGTCCACAAAATTTCTTGTTCATGAGTAGGGCCCACAGTTTCCGCGGGCCGCGGAATTTCCAGCCGAACCGCGGAATTTGGGTTTTGCCGCGGAATTTGAGCTGCGGAATTTACCGCGGAATTCGTATTTTGTCCGCGGAATTCCGCGGGATTTTGACGTTTTTCATTCGAACAACTATTTTTTCACAGAAAATGACCTCAAATTAGCTCTGTTACAAGTTTGTTTATGATGATTTCTTGTTTGATGGTGATGGTTGAATGATGAAAATGCTGATTAATGAATGAATAATGAAGGATTCATAAGTTCATAACATGTATTTGACCTGTTGATTCATGATTTAGTCAGCGGTATTTAACTGTGCAGCCGCGGTGAGCCGCGGAATTTCATTTGCCTTGCCGTGGTGATCCGCGGAATTTACCAATTTCACAGCGGGATTTGTCAAATTTTTCCGCGGAAAACTGTGGGCTCTATTCATGAGTGTTTGTATGCTAGCATGTGCGTGTATGTGTGTTTGTATGTGTGTGAATCTGCGTTTATATGTGTTTGTATGTGTGTATCTGCGTGTATATGTGGTTGTATGTGTGCGTATATGAGTGCATGGGTGGATGTATGTTCCTCTGGCTTTGCCAGAGTGCTGTAGCCGCGTATGTTTTTCATGTATGTGTATGTATGTGTGCACGCCTTTGAGTAGCCCCACTTGAAGAGGCGCTATATAAATGCTTGTAATGAATGAATGAATGCATGTCTGCGTGTGTGTGCTGTGTGCCTCTTGCTTCGCCAGAAGAGTATCTGTTGAGAGCATATGTGTGTGTATGTGTTTTTGTATGTGTGTGTATCTGCGTGTTTGTGTGGTTGTATGTGTTCTTGTATGTGTTTTTGTATGTGTGTGTATCTGCGTGTTTGTGTGGTTGCATGTGTTCTTGTATGTGTTTTTCTATGTTTGTGTATCTGCGTGTTTGTGTGGTTGTATGTGTGCGTATGTGCATGCATATGTGGCTGTATGTGCCTCATGAATCTTGCTGCAATGCAGCACTTACGATCAGTTTCGATATACCGTATATACTCGCCCATTAGTCGATTCAAGTATAAGTCGAAGTGTCATTTTTGGCGAAAAATAGCGTCCAAAATCAACGGCTCGCATATAAGTCGTATCTAAAAATCGAACTCAACGAAAAAGAAAATCGAATTTAGGTCTCGGTAGAATTTACTAAAGAAATCACGTATCTTCTGACAAAATTTGACTGCAATGGCGGCCATGCATTTACTAAAGAAATCACGCGTCGTCCGACAAAATTTGACTGCACTAGCGGCCATGTAGGTTGCCATGAATGATTTTCAAACCACGTACTAAGCGCCTTGTATACCTTCAAAGTATTATTAAAAGAATAAAAAATTGTGTACACCTCTATAAATTAAATAATTTATATTCTAACTTATTTTGATATTGGTCGAGTTAGCGCTTTTGCAGCTGAAGTAATTCGTGAAATTTTGTAAATAGCCGCCATAGTAGATTCAAATATAGAGCATAGAATATATAACTTATTGCATAGAGTCATAGTTTCTCGATGTACAACCTTCGGCCTTTCTAGTTTCTAAAGTTTCCTTTACCCTGTTTCTTAGTTTGTATTGTGTATCCTGCACTATAGGCTTTAAAATTATTATTATTATTATATGAGTGAAATATTTGTATACACTTCTGAAAATTAAATTATTTATTCTAAGTGTATTTTGATATTGGTTGAGTTAGCGCTTTTGCAGCTGAAGGAATTCGCGAAATTCCGTAATTAGCCGCCATGGTAGATTCAAATATAGAGCATGGGATATATAACTTATTGCATAGAGTCATAGTTTCTTGACGTAGCACTATGAGACAATTTCCGGCCTTTCTGATTTCTAAAGTTTCCTTTACCGTGTGTCTTCTTACTTTGCACTGCATATCCTGCACTATACGCTTTCAAAATATTTTTAATTGAATGAAATATTTTTGATATAGATACAAATGTAGAGCATGGAATATAAATTGTTGCAAAGAGTCAAAGCTAATTCTTGATGTAGCATTACGAATGAACCATCGGCCTTTTTGGCTATTAAAGTTTCCCTTATCCTGATTCAAAGTACACCTTTCAATTGATGCAAGCAGACCTTCAAATAGAAATTTGTATTACCTTGCATTGCGTATCTTGCACTGTGAATTTGATGTGCTATAATATTGAGTGGAGAGACCTTACCTTGTGACGGTTCCGGACTTCAGGTAAAGAATCATGGAAAAGGTCACTCATGGAGAAATCAAAATTATACACAGATAAAGTTTAATCAAATGCTCGATTTTGACAAGAATCTTAGATTTATTTATAAAATAAATTTTTTAATCAAATATATTACCTTAATTTGGACGTGTTAGAAACAGTTATGGCTATACGCAGCAAGAACTTACATATTGACTCGGTGATAACGTAGCTTTCGTTAGCGGACACTTTCGTCTACTACATCATTTTTGGACGAAGGCATAGCATTTTTTCTTTGACCCGATTATAAGTCGAACTCCCCAATCAACGTTTTAAAAATTGTCCAAAATTTATCGACTGATAGGCGAGTATATACGGTGCATGTATCATCCCGAAAACCTGGAGCAATGCAGCCAGCACGCCGGATGGCGAAGGCCATTTACTCAATGAAAATTGAATTGCTGTTTAGGGTCAACGAAACAGTGATAAAAATTTGACAGCTCATGAACTGCAAGTCATCCAACGATTCAACAGATTTGTCGTTTGCATGTATCTTCAATTGTAGCTCACACATAGAATGAGCGAAGACGCGCCAGTAAATAATGTCCAACTAATTCAACGCTTTCAAATCCTTACTATTTTTATTCAATATTCAAAGGTTGATAAAACATTCATTCCAAATAACTAAATAAAATAATATAGCCCTCGAGAAGTACACTTTAGGAGCTTTCTTCTGGTACCAAAAAATTTCTTTGGGAATAATATTGAGTCTGAAAGACGATGCTGAAGTGTGACGCCAAACGACACATTTCACGGTAAAACGTAAAACCTTCAGTGACCTTGGGGACTCCTAAATATTATGCAAATAATCTTAAAAAATTGTTTATTATCTAGTGGTCATAATGAACCTTTCTGGGTGGTAGGACCTGAAAATTTCCCCCAAAATTTTTCCCCATGTTGGCATGGGACACTCTACTATACAGGGTTAGCAAAAATCACGATTTTTTAAAAATATCAAGAAATTGAAATCTTTTTTTATTTAAATTGGATTTTTTGGACAAAAACAATGATCGTCAAGTTATATATAATAATAGAAAATTTCCTTCATTGATTTAAATCATAATTTTAGTGTATATTGTGGGTAATACTTTCGCACCAATGCACTGTTGTCTGTGCGCTTTGGGGGGGAATTCTCTGCCGCAAAAGCACGACACATATAAGATTCTGTCAATTTCCTGGATAAAGCATGGGCCATTTAACTCCCACTTTAGCTTTTGTCTCTTTTGCATTTCTTTCTGAATGTGTTTAAATAGCTTCTATATATTTATTTAACTAACTTGAATTAAGTCATAGCTCACTTTGTTGGGTGAAACGAAGCAACTTATTCTTACGGGGGAAGTTTTTGGTTTTAGGAAAAGACATTGGACAATAAAACTTTTTAAGGCAAAAATGAACATAATTGCATTTAAAATACACATTGTTTTAATCTTGAAAATTAGATTTCACAACTTAAATTATTTCTTAATTAACATTGGATTAGAAATAATTCGCGTGAAACACTGACTTAGAAATGATATTGTAATAATTGCTGAGTGTGACTAGCAAAGTTTTTCTGCACATTGGTTGCTTAGTATTCGTGTTTTTTTATTACTAAGGTCTGGCCAACATTGTGGTGCAATTGTGTTGTGCATTGTTTTCAGAGTTTGACTGTAATTCTAGTGAGTGATTACAAAGATGAGACCGGGCTTACAATGAAAGTCCATAACGTAAACCCTGCCTGGATGAAGTTCTAAAGAAAGCTTAAATATATGAAATTATGGTGAGTTCATTTTGAAAGTGCTTATATATAGTTTCTGGACTTGAGTGAAATACCAGACCAAATTTTATGCATAGTTTCTTAGTGAAATACCATACCAAATTTTATGCATGGTTTCTTAGTACTTTATATTTAAAAATCTTGATGCAATTAGCTCTGAATAATTCAAATCAAATTAGAATACGCCGCACATTTAAATGTTACTGTATGTTGATATCTCTGATTGGTGTGGGTGTCCTGCTTCCCAGTTGAGAATAAATGAAGCCACGGAAATCCTTTCTACATTTTGTTTTCGAATGTTAGCAGAATGTTTACTCACAACTCAGCCACGACTATATAAATAAAATTGAGCAACTAGAAAAGTGGAGCTCTATGTATCTGGAATGGCCTTCGACCGAGAATGCACGGTTCTGCTTAATATATCCATTTCTGTCTGCATTTCTCTTTGTGTCTGTCCTCGTCTCACTGCTGTTTAAAAATAAAATAATACATACACAATAGTGCAGATATTCCTGGAAGATGATTAGTACTCTAAATTTCTTCCTTATTCTGCACTATAATATTGATGTACTGTGATTTTGATTGGAGACTGAAGAGACCTCCCCTTGTGAAGAATTCTTGCTCAAATCGAAGTTAGATTGATGTGCTCACTACATGTTTTGTCGTTTAATAATTATACTTTGTGACTTGCCCGCTTTTGCAAGGGTATGTATGAACAGTATTAAGTCCTTATGGCAATTAATATATTATGTGGAAATCTGAGAGTTATGTGGGTGTCTGTGTTAGGTTAAAAAGCCAGTGGAACCAATTAATGGCAATTAATATATTAAGTGGAGATCTGAGAGTTCTGTTTGTGTCTGTGATGGGTTTTAAAGCCAGTGGAGGCAATATCGGCTAAAATGATCTCCAACGGCATGCAGTTTGTAGGCATGTTTGCAGTGTATGTCGATGACAAATGACCCCACAGCTAAGCTTTGACAGCATGTGTTGACCTAAACCAAACTGCGTGCCATATATACTCGACTATAAGTCGAAGTGCTACTTATGCTAGTACTTGAGATTGGGTGGATCCATCTTAGTCGCCAATAACTCCCTGGGAATGCCATGCAGTGTATGGTCCATGCATTGACTTCTGCCAAAGATCCTAAAAGGCATGCGGTCTACACAGATCTAACAAATGCATCCAAGCTTCAAGCCTTTCTGAAGCTCCTTCCCTTATGACGAGGGGCATTGCAAAATTACTTTTATCAGACACCCACAGCTAGCACATTCTATGTAGTTTGATCAGTTCCACAAGTGCCTGTAAACCTCCCGCATTGTCTGTGAAGAAATTGGTCCGGGTCGAAAGAACCTTTGATAACAGGCGAAGTTAAAGCATTTTGAAGGAAGGTCCCACCGAAGAATGATGCTGCTGCACAATATATGCACGGTTTAGAGTCAGAATTATAGTCAGTAAAATGTTTCAAGAGAATGTTGAATTTGTTACAGATTTCGAGATGTCTGCAGTTGCCTATTGTGAACGTCGAAAATGTCAATTTTTTCTGCCTACTCCATGAGGTAATAATTTAGTTTTATATCCAATAAAATGAGTTTAAAATGAGGTGATTTTCATTTTGGGCGAAATGTTTCTTTCAATGTTGCTGCTATGTCATTGTGAAAACCACATCACTTATTGTGATATTCCCACATGTGATGACTGAAACTTGCTGGACACTTGCTTGATGGTTGTTGAAGGAGAAAAACTTGCATGTAAATGAAACAGGGTTGGCAAAAATCGTGATTTAAAAAAAATCAAAAACTCGGATTTTTTTTATTTAAATGAGACTTTTTGATTTAAATAAGATCATGATTTATATTAGAATTTTCGATTTTTTCTAGGTTACTTCAGCTATAATTGTCATAATTATGTAAACAATCTAGTGAAACAGGTCTGCAATCAAGTTAGACTTGATTTTTAATTGTTTATTTAAAAGTAACAAACAATTAAAGTTTAAGAAATGCTTAGGGTTTGCAGTTCGTCTAAGTCTTATTGTTATCGCCCACGCAACTTCCTGTTAAAGGCCATCCGGGATGGGCGGGTTTAGCTGAACGTGACGTCATGCCTAAATTAAATCTGTGGTATAAATTTTCCAACTGTTGTAGTCATGCCGACAGATCAATCTGTCGTTTAGGAAAGAATTACTACAGTACTACTGTTCTTAAATTTTACTGAAATAGTCGAAGACATAGTGGAAGTCCCAGATACCAGCAATGATTCATGTAAGCATATCTATCCCCTAGCAAAAAGCGCTGTTTGAAGTGTTTGCATTTTTTAGATTTCCCTTCAGAAAAATGCGGTAATTATCCATTATAGGCTTTACTCCAGACCATGAAGAACCAGTATAAGGTATTACTTAGTCCTTTGTCACGGTTTCTAAACATTTAAAACTGAATTAATTCTTTCAAATTACTTGCTTTTTATTTGAAGTAATTGCTTTTAAACTTCTTAGGCGCCTATGTAACCTTTAAACAATTGGATTATGGTAGGCCTACTCGGGTCGTTGTCGTTGAACGTTATTCAAACAAAAGCAATTTCAATTTTAAACACGACAGTCAATGATTTATTAAAACGTTCCCTATATATTAGGCCTAAACTAACAAATTCTATTTCGCATCCCACATAGAATTTGCTGTAAAATTTTAAATGAACTTTTTGAGGTGTTCTCCATACTAACACTCATCCCGATTTCATGTACAATAAATGACGTCACGGTGCGGGGATGGGTGGTTGGGTCTGGAGAAACCTGACCAAGCTTGACAGGGGGGGTAGTTTGGTCCAAAAAGGCAACTTTTGGAGTGACGTCATTATGCAATAGCTTCTTATCATATTTATATAATGTGTTTAAATTTTTTATACTTTCTGACTTGTTCAACTCCTGTAATGCTATGAATTGTTTTAAGTATTCATTTTATGTTAATTTGCTATCTTTAAAGCATAACAATACTGTGTTAAATTTAATTCTTTCATTTTTAGGAGCCGTAGTCAAGTTGCCTACGAAATGCGAACGAGATAATCCACTGATGGAAAAATGGTCGTGCAGATTGTCCACCTGCAGCAGCGCCTGGAGTTATCTAGTTGCTGTTTATTTTATGCTGGACATTGTGATTCTTTCAGTTTTTAGAAGAACATTGACTTTTGTACAGAATTGTATTTTTGAATTAGAAGCAATGGAGAAAGCTCAAGTAACAGTTGTTCGGTTACAAAGTGGACTGTTGAGAAAAAGTAACTGTGAAGAGTTGGAACCTCAGACTTGCATTTTGCACGTAGCAGCTGTTACTATTGCTTCAATATGGCAATTAATGGCAGAACGCCTGCAAATGTGTTCTGAGAAGAATTATTATGGAGTAAATAAACTAGATGTTTGTACTAAAGATATCGTTGAAAGTTTTCTGTTTTAGCTTAGTGCTGTATTGAAGATTTCACTAATTAGTATCATTATAGTTTCTAGGTTACTGTAGCTGTGTAGCATGTCAATGGTTCTAAGTCACTGAAGTCCATGGAAGTAACACTAAGGATTCCTTGATGACTTAATTCATCGGCTTGCCAAGTAATGACAGTGATTGCGTTGCTTGCCAAGTGTACTAATCCTGCTGAATAGTAAAGTATGTAGCTTACAAAGTATCCTCTGCTTCGCGAGCAGTACCATAAACAGGTTGCTTTCAAAGTATACTCTACTTATACTTACCAGTACTAACAGACATACTGCTTTCAAGGTATACTAAGCTCACTAAGGAGTAACAATCTGCTTGCTTTGAAAGTATCCTAAGTTCACCAAGTAGCAACATAAGTGGCGTGCTGTCAAATTATCCTATGCTCAGCAAGTAGTAACATAAACACCTTGCTTTCAAAGTATTCTAAGCTCCAAGTAATAACACAAACAGCTTGCTTTCAAAGTATCCGAAGCTAACCACATAGCAACATAGACGGCATACTTTCAGAGTATTCTAAGTTCACTAAGTAGTAATATAAACAGCTTGCTTTCAAAGTATCCTAAGCTCACCAAGTAGTTACATAGATAGCTTGTTTCAAAAGTATCCTAAGCTCTCCAAGTAGTAAGATAAACAGCTTGCTGTCAAAATATCCTAATCTCACCTAGTAGTAAGATAAACAACTTGCTTTCAAAGTAACCTACGTTCACCTAATAGTAACATTGGTTTCTTTCAAAGTATCCTCCGTTTTCAAGTAGTAACATAGACTGCTTCTCTTGAAGTATCCTCGACTTGCTAGCCGGTAACATATAGAGCTTGCCAAGTAGTAACACTGAGACCTTACTTCTGAAGTAACTACACCTTACCAGGTTGTAACCTATATAGCTATCTACATAGTAACATAGTAAGCATACTTCCGAAGTAACCATAGCCTATCAGGTGGTAATCTATAGAGCTTACTTTGGAAGTGTCTTTTGCAGGTTACTATATAGTATAGTTTAGACCATCCACCTGACGGACAAGCCAAAGTAAGCCTATCCTTACCATATAGTATACTTCGAGTTTAGTGTGTAAGGCTGTCAGTGTACATAGAACTAGCGATTAGCCAAATTGG
>Ga0081606_1000795_pt1 | contig 11289 bp, 7 predicted proteins | sample EareggfetidaYelm_FD_71127 | JGI IMG/M metagenome (GOLD analysis project Ga0081606, IMG submission 71127) | Earthworm egg capsule microbial community from the University of Washington, USA - E. fetida Yelm (SPADES assembly) (version 2) | ecosystem: Host-associated > Annelida > Reproductive system... | reverse complement strand
AGAAGAAACACTCCCCGTAGCATAGCTATTGGTAATACTGCCATCGTTACTCCCCACCAAGCCCCCCACAGAAATAGAAGAAGTAGTAGAAGTAGAAGAAACACTTCCCGTAGCATAGCTATTGGTAATACGGCCATCGTTATTCCCCACCAAGCCCCCGACAGAAGTAGAAGAAGAAGAAGAAACACTTCCCGTGGTATAGCATTTATCAATAGTTCCTTTGTTAAGGTATGCCAAAATACCCCCTTTGACAACCGCTCCGCTTGTTGCGTTCACGCCAAGGTTTTTGATAATTCCTCCTTCTCCCAAACCTCCAAAAAGGCCTCCATACCCTTCCGTGCGGTTGACATAAAAATTATTTATGCTAAAGTTTCCTCCGTCGAACGTAGCGGCGAAATAGTTATTGAAACTACCTAGAGGCCGCCACCCCTCGGAAGCATAGTCGCTTATGCCTGTGGCGGCGGCGGCATCGGCGGCATCCTTATTGGGGAGGTCAATATTATTCTTCAAGAGGTAGCTCGCGGTTAATCCATGAGCCACATCGACTAAATGCTTTACTGTGTAAATTCCGTAAGGATTGCCGGTTGCATTATAGGATGGGATGCTTATCGTGTAGCTTTTCGCCGTTCCGTCTTGCGCGGTAATGGTGAATGTTGCGGGGTTGTAGAAGCTAACCGGTTGTCCTTGGGTGAAAGTTGCGCTTCCCATTTTTATGGAGGCATTGGCGGCGGCCGTGATATACACTTTCACTGCCCCGATGTCGGAAGCAATAGTGCGCGGCGCATTGGCTAATGCGACGGTTCCCCCTGCGGCAGGCAAAGCCACGTTGAAGCGTTCATCGCCCAAGGCAATAGTGACATCGCTTACTGTGAGCGTGACGGTTCCCGCAATGCCGCTTCCGTCGGCGGCGGTAGCAGTAATGACAGTAGTTCCCAAGGCTATTCCCGTGGCTACTCCAGAGACTGCGTCAATAGTGGCTTTACCCGGGTCGGAGCTTGTCCACCTCACGGCTTGAGCCGCCTCGGCAGGAAGCACTGCCGCGGTGAGCGTAAGATTCCCGCGAATGCCCACAGAAGGATCGGCAGGCATGATGGCAACAGAGGTCGCTCTCACTGTAATGTTAACAGTAACCGTTCCTTTCACATCGCTTCCATCTTTGGCGGCGGCCGTAATGACGGCAGTGCCCCCGGCTATGCCCGTTACTAAACCGGTCGCATCCACCGTTGCCTTGCTTTCATTGCTGCTGCTCCAAGTCACCTCCTTCGAAGCGTCTGCGGGAGAAACCGTTGCCGTCAATCGTTGAGTAAGTCCCACGGCCACATTGGGCGAAGAGGGAGTGACAACGATGGAGGTCGCTTTGGCGGCTGCGGCAATTGTAATTGTAACCGTTTCTTTCACATTGCTTCCGTCTTTGGCGGCAACTGTAATGACGGCAGTGCCTTCTCCTGCGCCGGTTACTAAACCGGTCGCATCCACCGTAGCCTTTTTTTCATCGCTGCTGCTCCAAGTCACTTCTTTGTTTGCCGCGTCTGCAGGGAGGACAGTTGCCGTCAACTGCTGCTTGTCTCCAACCACCACCCGGAGGGAAGAAGGCGTGACGGTAATAGAAGTAACCTTGTTTTCAACGGGATCAGTTTTCTTGTCTTTGCAAGAGGAGATAAAAAGGAGGGCAATGAGGACGAACAGTAAATTTTTTAAGCCAAATAAAGAGTCAGAGAAGCAACTAAAAGATACTTTTCGGACTGACTTGGAGGAAGGACGGGGGGCGAGGTATGATTTTTTCATGTTCGTAGTGTTTATTTCAAAATTGTGTGCGAAAGTATGAAAAAAAAATATAAATCAATAAGGTGCAAGCCATAGTTTCAGAATTTTACGCCTGCGGGTTGGAATTTTATGCCCGCAGACGCCAACTTTTGGCGGAATGACGGGCTTATGAAGGTGATGCGCCTGTTCTGTTCAGCCCGACTTACTCTAGGACACTTGGGGCATTGTTATTAACCATTAACCCCATTAGCCATTATGCCCTGGACTATTTCCAATATTTCAATGCCGCGCAATCTTTTTTGAGCGTTTTGCGGGTCGGGATTTTTTTGGGGCTGAAACGTTTTTGGACTGTAGTTTCTGTTCTTTCCGTAGTCTCTTTTCTTTCTGTTGTTTAATGAATGCGCTCAAAGCTTTTTCTTCTTCAGGCGTCAGGGGACCTTCTCCGCCGATAAAGTCTGCGTCTAGTTCTAATTTTTTCGATTTCATTTTATTGGATTGGAAAATATTTATTAATAAGTGTAAGAGCGGCTTGCGTTTCAATAACCATTGCTCGTCTGCCGAAATGTGATGCGCCGAGTGTCTTTTCATAATGGTCAATAAGAACAGTTTTGGACAGGAAGGAGAGGTATCCTTCATGCCCGCGTTCGAATGAAAGTTTACAACCAAATGCAACCCAATTTGCGGGTACTCCATTATACGCTTTTTCCTTGCCTCTGTTAAACGGAGCGCTTTCTAACAAATGCATATACACATGATCGGATTTAACCTCTAAGCAAATGAGACCTTGTATGATTGACATATTATTTACAATGGTTAGTTTATACACGTCCCTCGCAGGTATCTTAAATTCATTTCGCCAATTAAAAAGCCATCCGTTTGATCGGGTAACCAATTTTAAGTCGCTGTTTGTGAGTGCCGAAACCTCTGTGGCGAAACTGTCCCCGCTTGCTGCATTCTCAATGGAATTGGTCAGTTTGTCGACAATGAAATCTAGTCCGGTTCCTCGCTTATTTTTCACGGAGCTAATTTACAAAAAAATGCAGTCCGAAACAATTTGGGAAGCATAGATTAATGATTATTTAGGGGTTGCTAAAATAGCTTCCCGCGCAAAAACGCGGAGAACTTGCGGCTTATTTTTCATTGCGAGAACATCCAAACGATAAGAAGCCACCACTGCTGAAATCCCGACTTTAATATTTTGAGCGATTTATCTAAATGATACTCGACCGTCTTCTTTGAACAATTTAGCTGCAACGAAATGTCATGAAGCGTCAAGGCGTCCATCACTTTCATTCGCACTATTTTTTGATCGAGCAAAGGCAACTTCGCAATCATTTTCTCTAACTCCGCATATTTTTCCTCGCTTATAAAATCGGTTTCCACCGAGTCTTCATGGCGGGGGATGCTCCGTTTGTAATGGTCCCAATACTTCTTTTTATTAAGCAACACGCGGTGCAGGGAGATACAGCCGTGCCGTACGCCGGTATGAAGATATTTTGAAATATTCTCGATGCACAGCGATTGGCGAGTCTGCCATATCTTTATAAACAAATCTTGCACTACTTCTTCGGCATACAAGGCAGCGGGCAGCATTTTTGCCGCATGTTTCAACAACGAAAACCAATATCGGTTGTAAAGTTCTTCAAAAGCCGCCTCGTCGCTGTTTTGGATTGCGGCCAGAAGTTCAAAGTCGCTGTATGAGGAGTAATGATTCATGCTTAGTGTCAGGCAAATATTATTTTTTTTATTCAAACTCCAAAAATAGTTGTTGCTTTTTTTTAACGGACAGAAATAAGTTTGATGCTCAAGAGCAAAATGCGGCGCCGGGAAGGCATAGGGAATTGTCAATTATAAGCGGCGTTTTTTCGCTTTTGACGGCGGAGTGCGTCGCGGCCATTTTTTATTTATTAAATTGTGCGGCGATTAGAAAATTAATAAACAAAAATGTTAAAGTTATGAAAAAGTCTATTTTGGTTTTCGGAGTACTGTTCGTCGTTTTTGCTTCTTGCGGCACAAAAAAGAAGGGCGATAATTTAAGCGCGCCCGTTTCGGTCATTTTCGACACCGACATGGGGCCGGATTATGATGATGCGGGCGCCCTGGCGATGTTGCACGCCATGGCCGACAGCAACGAATGTAGGATTTTGGCCACGGTGGCAAGCAATAAGCATCCGAGAATAGCCGCCGTGCTCAATGTGTTTAACACCTATTTTGGAAGGCCTGAAATTCCCGTGGGCGTACCCGTCGGGAACGCGGCGGACATGGGCGCGCCGCAAAAATGGGATTCCCTGATAACGGCCACCTATCCGCATAAATTAAAGTCTAACGACCAAGCGGAGGATGCTTTAAAACTTTACAGAAGAATTTTAGCCGCAGAACCCGACAGCAGCGTGACTATCGTAACCGTAGGATTTCTTACCAACATGGCCAATCTGCTGGCGTCGAACGGAGACGAACTCTCGCCGCTCGACGGGGCATCGTTAATTCGCAAAAAAGTTAAGCGATTGGTTTGCATGGCGGGTAATTTTGACGATCCCGCAGAAACGTTTAAAGAGTTCAATGTGGTGAAAGACGCGGCTTCCGCCAAAGCCGCCTTTGACGGTTGGCCGACGCCAATCATTTTCAGCGGCTTTGAAGTGGGCGTAAAAATTTTCACCGGGCTGCCTTTAATCCATAATGACCGCATTTCAAATTCGCCGGTAAAGGATGTGTTCGCAAGGAGCATCCCCTTGGATCCAAACGACAAAAACGGCCGGATGAGTTGGGATGAGACGGCTGTGTTGGCGGCCGTGCGCGGCCATGAAAAATATTTTGAGGCGGAGACCGGCAAAATTATTTGTCGTACAGACGGAACCAACGCGCTCGCTGAAACTTGCCGCCAAACTTTTTTGATTGTGTTCCTTTCGGTATTTAAACGGAGACCTTCCCGTCAACTTCTGAAACTGCTCGTAAAAATTAGAGAGGTTATTGAACCCGCACTGCGAAGATACCTGATCCACGGTAGCGCGAGTATCAACCAGCAGTTTGTGCGCCAGACTAATGCGCAACTCATTGGTAAACTGAATCACCGATTTATTGGTGCGGCTTTTAAAATATCTGCAAAATGCGGTCGGCGACATATTGGCTATATTGGCCACATCCTCCAGTCTAATTTCGCCCGTAAAATTTTTTGCCAAATAGTCCAACACGTTATTCAGCCTTTTCTCGTCGGCGGCCTCCGCCTTTTGGTTATAGCCTATGCTTGATAAGCTGCGACATTCTTCGCTGTTGGCGAGGTCGTCGAGAATTGAAAGGAACGCTATCACTTGTTGAACGCCGTCCTTCTCACAGCTTGCCAATATTTTTTCAGCGGCTCGTTGCCTGGTCTCGCCGACAAACTTCAGTCCCCGTTGAGCGCGTACGCAGAGGTCTTTCACCTTGGCCATTTCCGGCTTTAAAAAAAAATCTTTTCCGAAGCAATCTTCAGTAAACAATATCACTCTGGCCTCGGCCACAAGCTCCGACCCTTCTTCGTAATGTTCGCTGCTGTTTTTCCATACATGGGGCAAGCGGGAACCCGCCATCACCAGATCAAGAGGGCTAAAAGGTTCAATATTGTCGCCTACAAAGCGCGTGCCTTTCCCTTGAACCACAAGCATTATTTCAATTTCAGGATGAGTGTGCCAAGGCACTGCAAAATACGGACGTTTAACCTTTAAGATGTTAAAGGTTTTGTTCTCTTTAAGAAGAATTTTTTGATAAAGCGGTGCCTGCATAGCAATAACCTTTTAGAATACGCCGCAAAAAAACTTACGCTATATAATTATATCTGTTATGCCTGCAAACGTTTGTTTTTTTTGCTCATAATTATTCCCTATAAAAACGGAAAAAATTTTCAGAAGCAAAAACAGCATTGCGCCGCCGGCGAAAAAAAGCGCCCGACTTTTTTCCCGTACGCTTAATCTTAACAGCCCGACTGCTTCGGCACAAGACCGCCGGCGCATCGAAACATCCGATGATTTCTCCGCGGGGAGAAGTTCATCGTATTTTTTGACAATGCCGTTCCCTGCCGTCCGTGCGCAACCGTGAAACAAAAGAACTCCCTTTTGTTTAACCCAAAAGCCCGCGAAGGTACTCGGTGCTTTCTTTAAAATGCTCCTGTTTTACTTCTATCTCCACGAAGAAATGTTTAACGCCCCCGATTTTTGCGGTTTCAAAAAACTCCTTCCAGTCGATTAACCCTTTCCCGATGGGCACTGATTGTTTATCGGCATTCCAGTCCGATAAATGAGCCGAAATAAACCTGCCCGGATACTTTTTAAAATAGTCAGAGGCCTTATAGCCTAAGAAAATAACTTCGGTTTGGAATTGCATTTTAACCAGATTGCCGTCGAGTTCCTCCATTATGGCGTCGTATATCAGTTCGCCGTCCAACGTGGCAAATTCTCCGGTATGGTTGTGCAACCCCGTTGTCATTCCCTCTTTTTTAATCCTTTCGGCAATTTTGTTAAGCCTTGCCGAGGCTTCTTTGTAGTCGGCAATAGACTTTCCCGGCGTGTCTAAACCGGGGCATACTATTTGTTTAAGTTTCAGTTGGTGAGCAAATTCCATGCTCTTGGCAAATTTATCGCCCGTCAGATCTTGCATAGGGAAATGACAACTCGGACAACTCAGGCCGGCATCCTTAATTATGCGGAGTATTTCGGATGCTTTCACGTTGACCAAATTTCCAAAACCGGCCTTTGCATAGCCCGACGGATAGCACATTTCTACTACTTGATACCCCATGGCGGCCACCTTCTTCAAGGTGCCCGAAAAATCTTTCGAAATGGCTTCGCGAAAAGGGTAGGTTTGGAAGCCCAGCGGCTGCTTATTTTTGGCGTCGTCTGCCTCTGCGGCAAGCGGCCATTGCGAAAGGGCAAGCGCTCCCATGCCCATTGTACTTTGGGCAATAAATGATCTTCTGTTTATTTTTTTCATGACTTTTTATTTTGTTGTTTATGATTTCTTTAAATAGTCGCCGGATCCCATCCTGCTCTGTAATTGCGCGAGAGGTATTTAGTTGCCTCCGACAGGTTGGTAATTTGTCCGCTTGCCGCATCGTACTTCAGCAATTTGCCCGCCCTCAAAGAGACGGCATATAAATTGACGGCCTCGGTAATGTATTCAGCCTCCGCAAAACTTCCGGGGTATTGCTTCCCTGTTTTGCAGGCATTCGCAAACAGTTGCAGAGCGGCTACGGCTTTGTCGGAGTTGCCCGCCGACGGATTCTTCTTGGCCTCGCTCGCTTTTTGAGAAAGGAGGCGGGGATTTTCTATAAGGAAACCGGTGAGTATCTTGCCTTTATCGCCCGTAAACATCATCCCTTCCGCCGGCAACTCTTCATTGTTCTTGATTAGCTCTTCGGGTATTTGGGGCTTCATGCCTCCGTCGTACCAACACAAGTCCACGGCAGGCCTTGAACCTTTAGCGGGGTATTTGAACCGAACCGAACAAGCCATAGGAAAAGAGAAATCATTTTTTATAAAGTCGGGGCTGTATTTGCCCATGCCCACAAAATGACTTAGGTTAGGTTCTATAATGGCAGGCGCGCTCAATTGAAGCGCATTAAATACTGTCCACAAACTGTAATGCCCCATATCCGCCATCGAGCCGCCGCCGAAATCATACCACCCTCTGAATACCATATGGGTATAGTTCGGGGAATAAGGACGGTCGGCTTCCGGCCCTAACCAGAGATCCCAGTTAAAGCCGTCGGGAATCGGGGCGGCCTCCGGCAGGGTTGGAAATTGGGGCCACACCGGACGGTTAGTCCAATTATGAACTTCTTTTAACGTGCCTATTTCTCCCGACTTAATCCAGCTCATTACTTGCTCCATCGAGCCGTTGGAGTCCCAAGGAATCAGGTGCGTGATGCGCTTGCTTTTCCGCGCCATTTCTGCGACTGCTTTTCCTTCCGCCAAGCGGTTGGAAAGCGGCTTGTGCATCAGCACATGTTTATTTCTTTTTAGCGCCGCCATGGCAAAGACGCCGTGCAAATGGTCAGGGGTCATTATTTTAACCGCGTCGAGGTCTTTTTCCTTTTCAAGCAGTTCGCGGTAATCGGAGTAGGCGGCACAGCCTTTGGACTTGTCTCCCGAACGGATATTGCCATAATAGGCGTCCACAATTTCTCTTCCGTTTTCTCTTCCGCCGGGCACTGCATTGTCTCCTCCCGGGGTCCAATCGGGTTTTCCGAGCGCCTTCCTTATTTCATTCCGAAGGCCGTCGCGCGACCAGTCTTTATAGCCGACCGCATCTCTGTTAGAGTCACAAACGGCAATCACCTTAAACGCGGGCACAGACAACAAAGGCAAGAGTTCTTTTAGTCCTTGAGTTCCGCAACCCACATAGGCCAGGGTAATTTTATCGCCCGGCGCGATGAAGCCTGCGCCGCCCAGTACATGGCGGGGAACAATGCTGAAAGCTAAAGCGCCGGCCGCCGCCGCCTTTACAAATTTCCGCCGCGTAATTTGGGACGAGGCAACCCCGCCTGTCTCTTTAGAATCGGGACTGTCGCCGCTTCCGTTCAGAAAATAATCTTTTTTCATAGCCGTTTCATTTATTTTGGTTAAAAAAAATATAAACTCCGCTCAAAATTAGCAACCCCGCCTTTTATTCCAACCTCGCTATTATTTGTCGCTAAGGAAGTTCAAGGTACTTATAATTTTTTTTTATTCCGATAATCTTCCGCAATTATTTTACTGTTTTTTTGTCGCTCATTTTGGGCTTCGCAATGCCATCGGCAGTCCGTTCAACCATGCCCCCTGCGAATTTACGAATTAATACCCCGGGTTTTGTCTCAAATTATCGCCCCCTGCTATATCTATTTCCTGTTGCGGAATGGGCTGGTATTCGCTCTTTCCGGGCGTGAATTTAACGCCGTGGAAGGCAGTGCTTAAATTGTTGTCCAGATTATTCGCTATATAGGCATTGAGGACTTTCTCGGCAACTCCCCATCTCACCAAATCAAAGAACCGGTGGCCTTCTCCCGACAATTCAAGTTTGCGTTCAAATCGAACGGCTTCTCTGGCCGTATTCAGATCAGTCCATGCATTAGTATATAAACCTACCGCATATTTTGCCGCAGGTCGCCCCTCTTTCATCACCACACCCCCTGTCTTGGCTCTGCTTCTCACCCGATTGACCAACGTCTTCGCTTGCTCGAAATTTCCCAGCTCGGCTTCGGCTTCGGCGGCCATTAATAAAACATCGGCAAAACGAATAATCGGAAAGTTATTTCCCGTTAAAGGATTCCACGTGCCGCGATCCACCTCCTCGCCTTTTTGATAAACAAACTTTTTGGGAGCGTAAGGGCCTCCGTACACTTGTTCGCGGATCCATGCGTATCCGGGATGATCTCCCCAGTTCCAATAGGGAATTCCTCTGCGTCCCACGGAATGGTCTAATCGCGGATCCAGATTCCCGTTGTCTGGCGTGAAAGGATCTTTAGATAAAAGAGTCATGTCATGCTTCAAGGCATTTGCCGCATTATTATAAGAGCCGTCAAGCAACGGCAACCCTTGGGCATTGGTGCGGAACGAGTTGACTAAATCGAAACTTGGTTGCGCAAATCCGCAACAACCTGCAGGTCCGCCGCCCATCGGATAGTTAAGAATAAAATCGGTGTTGGCATTGGCGGCGTTGCCCGTGCCCACCACCGCCTGAATGGCAAACACAGACTCCTCGTTGTTTTCGCAAGTAGGGGCATGAAAAAGATCGGCAAAGTTCGGCATCAGATTATACTTCGTCCCTCCTGCTGTCGTCCCCCTTTCTATCACGGCGTCGAATACGGGCTTGGCTTCCTTCCATTTCCCTTGAAACAAAAACGCTTTGCCCAAGTAGGCGCCGGCCGCCCATTTATTGGCTCGCCCTATATTGCTTTGTTTTTCCGGCAGGTTGTCGTAGGCATACTGAAAATCGGCCTCTATCTTCGGCCAAAGATTGACGTCGTTTTTAACAATAGGGGCGCTCGTATTTTCATCTATATAGGGCGTATCGTTAAAAATCTTTTTTAAATCAAAATAATAGTGTCCGCGCAAAAACTTAGCCTCCCCTTCGAGGCGCTTTTTATCGGCTTCGGATAAATCTTTGGAAACCTTTGAATCTTTGGATGCCTTGCTTAACAAGGAAAGCACGGCGTTTGCCCTCACCACGCCTTCGTAAGACGTTCTGTATTTAGAGAGCAATGAAGTATTTGTTTTCAGCGTGGCATAGCTCTGAATCTCATTCATTTGGGCTTGGTCGCCGAAGTTGGAACCCTTGTAGCAATCGCCGCCCAATACGCTTCCCCAAAACCAATTAGTGGAGCCGGAATAGAAGCTATAGCCTTTGCCTGTTAAGACCGAGTAGGCGCCAATCAACGTCCCCTCAATGCCCGCGGCGGTTACCAGCGTAGTTTTTAAAAGAGAACCCGTGGGCGGCACTTCCAAAAATTTTTCTTGGCAAGAAATGAAAAGCAACCACGCTAAAAAAATGTATTTACTTTTTATTAGTTTCATGATTAAAATGAGTTGAAGTTAAATATTTTAAAATCCTACGCTTATTCCGACGGTAAAGCTTCGGGTCACCGGATAATTGCCCTGATCTATGCCGAATACCGTATCTGCGGCGCCGCCCACCCCGGGGTCAAGTCCGCTATAATTGGTAAGGGTGAATAAATTATTGGCGGACAAGAAAACTTTTAATCGCTCCGCTTTTAAAGCATTTCGCATGGCCGTCGGAAAATGGTAGGCTAATGACAAGTTTTGCATTCGCAAATAATTTCCGCTTTCTATATAGAAGGAGGAGGACTGCGTATTGGTGCTAAAATTGGAAGCGTTCTCAAACAGCGGTATAGTCGCTTCGGGATTGGCAGGCGTCCATGAATCTCTCGGCGCTTCGGGATTGGCAGGCCTCCAAGAATTCCTCACCCGCGGACTGATGGCCATGCCTGTAAAGCCCGCGTAAAAATCACTCCACCACCTCCCCAAATTATAAATCTTATTGCCCATTGAAGCGTATAGATAGGCGCTCACTTCAACGTGTTTATACTTCAGCATTAAATTCGCGCCTCCCGTAAATTTAGGGATAGGGCTTCCCAAATAAGTTCTGTCCAAATCGGTTATTTCTCCGTCGGGCTTTCCTCCGGGGCCGTTTATATCGGCAAACCGAAAACGCCCCGGCGCCGCCTTCTCTTGCTTAACAGCGTCCACCTCGGCTTTATTATTGAAAAGACCGGCTACTTGGTAACCATAGAAAGCCGACAACGAATGTCCTAATTGATTTCGAATGGGGGTAATGGCGCGAAAACTTGGGTTGATTGACTCTAAGTAGGATAAGCCGCCCCTAATGCCCGTAATTTCATTTTGAAGGAAACTGCCATTGAGCGAGAACTCATAGGCAATACCCCCCCCCCCCCCCCCCCCCCCCCCCCCCCCCCCCACCCACAAACAAAACACCACACCCCCCAACCTTTTATTATCTATATATAAACAAAAAAATCTACTAAAAAAACAATACGCAGTC
>Ga0081606_1000794_pt1 | contig 11294 bp, 11 predicted proteins | sample EareggfetidaYelm_FD_71127 | JGI IMG/M metagenome (GOLD analysis project Ga0081606, IMG submission 71127) | Earthworm egg capsule microbial community from the University of Washington, USA - E. fetida Yelm (SPADES assembly) (version 2) | ecosystem: Host-associated > Annelida > Reproductive system... | reverse complement strand
GATCAAAATAACGGGCTTCTTTCATTTTTTGCAATTGAGGCTTCAGTTCATTCATGTCGGTTAGGAACATCATGATTACGGTTCTTCCCTTTTTATCGATGAAAGCGAGGTTTTCTGCTTTGCCTGCATAATTGAAATTACTTATTTCAGGAAAAATTTCCTTCAGTTTAATTAGTATTTCCTGATGCTTCTGATTAATGATAAACATTTGTGAAACATTGCTGCTTTCCATGCTTTCAAGACTGTACGAATGCAAAATCGGCGAAGAAATAGAAAGGCCGGCTACCCGGAACTGCTTTCTCAAATCGGTTCTTATGAGTTTATTATCTTCAAATTCCGTGTACAACATTAAGCCATTCATACTGATTTCATAATCATATAGCGATTTTGGAAACTTATCCGCAAACGCCGTTACAGCATTGTCTATGAATTCCTTGTCGATAGGTTTTTTAGCATCAAGATACTGGTTAATCGCAGGATACATTGCTTTGGCAAAACCGTCAATGGCTGTATTGTTGTACCAGTTCGTTTCGTCTTCCTTTCCGGTACTTTTTTTGTATGTCCAGCCATTTCCGAGAGCCGTGGCAAGGGATTCATCGAGAAACGAATAGGCGATTTTGGCATAAGGAGAAGGGTTTTGGGTAAAATAACCTTCAATCCTGTTTTGTACTTCTGCTGATTGTTCGTTAAAAAGGATATGGCACATCTCATGTAAAACCACACCATTGCGGGAAACATAATCAGTTTCACCTGTTAAAACCCCTACACAAAGGCTATTGACATGCGGCGTAGCTGTAGTGCTTCCGGTTTTACCAGGAATAGGATAAAGAGCAACCTGTAGCGGAATATCATTCGTCCAGGAAGTTTGATAAAAAGTAGCAAAAGCAGTGAATGTTTCCGTGTTGAACTTGGTAAACTTAGCAAGCGCGGTCCTTTGTTTTTCGAGATCTTTTCGGTAAACATTCCAGATAATCCGGTCGTATACTTTTTCTGCTTCGGAAAGCACCGCAAATAATTCCTGGTTGTCATTGAGCGGTAGCAGCCCCATACATTTGATCTTAAAATCGGACAAGTCTTTAGCGTTTACGGCATTCATAGCCAAAATATTATAGGTTGAGCCATTTTGGTTTCTCGATTCTGGAAATCCATCCCTGCTGATGTTGTAATGCAATGTGATTTTGGAAAAATTTTCACAAAGCGTATTGAAACCTGCGTCCGTGGCTGTTTTTTCGTCAATGAATTTTTTCAGGGTTGATGAAGTCCCGGGGCTGCCGATGGCCGTTTCCATAAAATTGAGCACACAGTAAGGCTTGCTGATGGTGTACTTAAAAAAATCTTGTGCGTGCAGAAAGACCGATGACATTAGCATCAGTGCAATAAATTTGATTTTCATTTTTGATTGATTTGATTACTATTCGTTTTTGTTGATCTGATAAATATAGTTCAATTTCGACGCTTCACCATAATATTCGACTTCAAATTCATCAATTTTAACACCTCCAATCTTCCCGATGGCTTTTTGAGATCGGTAATTGAAAGCGCCAATATGGAAATACACCTTATCCACAAACTGAAATGCGTAATCCAGCATTAATTTCTTTAGGGATTTATTGTAACCGTTGCCCCAAAATTTAGCCCCGATAAATGTATAGCCGATTAAAACCGAATTATCCTCTTCATTGTAGTCATAATATCGGCTGCAGCCCACGGTTTCATTGGTTTTGTAATCCAACACCAGAAACGCGCCTTGAGATTCGATGGCACCTTTGAAAAAATTCTCAAAAACATCCCTTTTGTAACGATTAGGGTTAGGGTGCTGCTCCCAAACCAAAGGATCGGATGCCACTTCAAACAATCTTTCGAAATCGCCTCCATGAAGCGGAATCAGGGTTATTAAATCGTCGTGAAGACCCGTAGGCTGCAAATCAAATTTCATTTATGATCCTATATTAAAAATTTATTAAGTAGTTTCCTTTTCCGAAGTTAAATGTATAAATTTGAATTCAATTAATTATTAACTTTTAATACAACTAAATCATGTCATTCGAATTACCGCAATTGCCTTATGCATACGATGCATTAGAACCACATATTGATGCCAGAACAATGGAAATCCACCATACCAAACATCATAACGCTTATACTACCAATCTAAACGCTGCCATTGCAGGAACGGATCTGGAAGGTTTATCTATTGAAAACATCCTGATTAACCTAGACCTTAAAAATGCTGCTGTGAGAAACAATGGTGGTGGATTTTACAACCATAATTTATTTTGGAGGGTAATGTCGCCAAATGGCGGAGGAAAACCAACAGGAGAACTGGCAGACGCTATTGATGCAGCTTTCGGGAACTTTGACGAATTCAAAGCGCGCTTTGCCAAAGCAGGAGCGACACAGTTTGGATCAGGCTGGGCATGGCTTTGCGTTCATGAAGGCGGAAAGCTGGATGTATGCGGAACTCCAAACCAGGACAATCCTTTAATGCCTGGCGTAGGCTGTGGCGGAACTCCAATCTTAGGAATGGACGTTTGGGAACATGCTTACTATCTGAACTACCAAAACCGTCGTCCGGATTATATTGAAGCTTTCTTCAATGTCATTAACTGGACAGAAGTTGCCAGATTATATGCTACAGAAAAATAATAAATTTTTTGTTAGAGTCATCAAAACCGATTGTGAGAGCAGTCGGTTTTTTTATTTGGGAGTAGTGTAAAAAATAAACAGGCGGAATCTCTTCCACCTGTTTGCCCCAAATCTACCATAAACTTAACCTACTAAATACTATGGTAGGACAAATCTAAACACAACTTGTTAAAAAACAAGGAAATTTGTTAAAAATATATTGGGATTATAGGCAAATGCGAGTAGAATACCTTTTTCTTTGTGATTTTAAGGCTTGTAGAAAATAAAAAAGGTGAAGTAAACTTCACCCTTTTTGCCCCAAATCTACCATAAACTTAACCTACTAATGCTATGGTCCTACAAATGTATAGCTGATGTTGAGCGCTGTCAAATAATTCAGATGAACTACAGCAATAATCGTTAAAGTTAATTTTAACAGGATTTTTGAAAGATTTTGTCGCTTTTTTGAAGATTTTGGGACTTGCAGAAAATAAAAAAGGTGAAAATTTCTTTTCACCCTTTTTGCCCCAAATCTACCATAAACTTAACCTACTAATGCTATGGTTCAACAAATATATAGGTGATAGAACGCTAGCAACAAATAATTTAGATGAACTACAGCAATAATCGTTAAAAAGCTTAAAATGTTAAAATTTTAGTAAGCGCGTGCATTTTTACCCTCGTAAAAATTCATAAATGCCTTGTTTGCAACACGATTACCGCCCGGTGTCGGATAATCTCCTGTAAAGTACCAGTCGCCTAAATTTTCTGGGCAGGCACTGTGTAAATTGTCTACCGTCTGGAATATGATTTTTACCTCAGCATTGATATCTTCCGAAGTTAATAGTTGTGCTATCTTATCTGAAATCTCCTGATCGGTAAAGGGTTTGTAGATTTCAGTTACATAATTTACTACATCAGCATCTTTGAAATTTTCCTGCGCTTTACATTTAGCATAGACTTCGTCAACAATATGATAAAGATTTCGTTCTTTTAAAAGTTCTAAAGTTGCCTGAAAAGCAATTAAGCCTTCCAATCTTGCCATATCGATTCCGTAACAGTCCGGATAACGGATTTGCGGTGCCGAAGAAACGATTACAATGCGTTTTGGATGCAACCGGTCCATCATTTTTATGATAGACATTTTAAGAGTCGTTCCACGTACGATACTATCGTCAATGATTACCAGATTATCCGTGGTTTTTATGACCCCGTACGTTACGTCGTATACATGCGCAACCAAGTCATCACGACTAGAATCTTCGGTAATAAATGTTCTTAATTTGGCATCTTTTATTGCTATTTTCTCTGTTCTGATTTTTACAGAAAGGATTTCTTCCAGTTTCTCTTTCGTAAGCGTTTTTCTGTTGTTCAGGATGAATTGATTCTTTCTCTGGTTCAGGAAATCGTTAGCCGCTTCCACCATTCCGTAAAACGAAGTTTCTGCCGTATTCGGAATATAGGAGAAAACCGTATTGTCGGTATCGCTTTCAATAGCATCAAGAACTGCCGGAAGGATTAGCTTTCCTAACTGCTTGCGTTCGGTATAAATATCAGCGTCACTTCCTCTTGAAAAATAAATACGTTCAAACGAACAGGCTTTTTTTACTGTAGGCGTAATAATTTCCTCTTCAGTTACCGTTCCGTTTTTCTTGATGATCAAAGCATTTCCTGGCTGTAATTCCTTAACTTTCTCTATCGGAACATTGAAAACCGTTTGTATAACCGGTCTTTCCGAAGCAACTACTGCAATTTCATCATCTTCATAAAAGAACGCTGGGCGTATTCCGGCAGGATCGCGTAAAACGAAAGCATCACCATGACCCAGAAGCCCGGCCATCGCATATCCGCCGTCCCAGCCTTTGGAAGCGCGCTTTAAAATTTTAGTGATATCGAGCTTTTCGGCAATTACCGGAGAAGCTTCTCTTTTGGACAAGCCATTGTTTTTACATTCCTGATACAAATCAGTAACCGCATCATCTAAGAAGTGCCCGATTTTTTCCATTACGGTAACCGTATCCGCCATTTCTTTCGGATGCTGGCCCAATTCCACCAAACTGTTGAAAAGTTCGGTTACGTTGGTCATATTGAAGTTTCCGGCCAAAATGAGGTTTCTGTGCATCCAGTTGTTCTGGCGTAAAAACGGGTGAACGCTTTCAATGCTGTTCTTTCCGAAAGTCCCGTAGCGAACATGGCCTAAGAACAATTCGCCTATGTACGGAATATTTTCTTTCTGCAATTCAACGCTGTCCTGGTATTCCGGATGGGAATTCAGCTCTTCATTAATCCTTTCGTTGATTTGTGCAAACACGTCCTGAATTGGTTGCGCATTGTTAGAACGAACCCGGCTGATGTATCTTTCGCCTGGTTCCATGTCTAACTTTATAGAGGCAAATCCGGCTCCGTCCTGACCTCTGTTGTGCTGCTTTTCCATTAAGAGGTACATTTTCTGTATCCCGTAAAAAGCCGAACCGTATTTCTCTTTATAGAATTCTAACGGTTTTTTTAATCTTAAAAGTGCAATTCCACATTCGTGTTTTAATGCATCGCTCATTGTAGTTGTTGTGTGTGTTGTTAGTAGTATGCAAAATTAAAAATGCCCCGACGATTCGAGGCATAATTTTATGTTAATTCTATTTCAAATTGTGTCAAGGCTTTGAATTGTTTCAGACGCTTGTTCACTTCTTCTTTGTTTAGCTCAAGCATTCTCTCGGTTCCGAACTTTTCTACACAGAATGAAGCTAAGTTAGAACCTTGTATAATAGCCGTTTTCATGGTTTCAAATGAGATATCGCCCTGTTGTGTAATGAATCCTGCGAATCCACCTGCAAAAGTATCTCCTGCACCTGTCGGATCGTAAACATCTGCCAACGGTAATGCCGGCGCGAAGAAAATATGTTCGTTATGGAAAATCAATGCACCGTGCTCTCCTTTTTTGATCACAACATATTTTGGACCCATAGTGTGGATTTTCTGAGCCGCTTTTACCAGAGAATATTCTCCAGACAATTGGCGTGCTTCCTCGTCATTGATTGTAATTACGTCAACACGTTTGATTACGTCCAGTAATTCCGGCAATGCACAATCCATCCAGAAGTTCATCGTATCCAAAACCACTAATTTTGGTTTTTTAGACATTTGGTTTAAAACTCCGGTCTGAACGATTGGGTGTAAGTTTCCAAGCATTACGACATCGGAATCCTTGAAGTTTTCCGGAACAATAGGATTGAAATCAGCTAAAACATTAAGTTCTGTAGCCAACGTATCTCTTGAGTTCATATCATTGTGGTAACGACCGCTCCAAAAGAAGGTTTTTCCGCCTTTAACCACTTCAAGCCCAGAAATATCAATGTTTCTTGAAGTCAATAAATCTAAATATTCCTGTGGAAAATCATCTCCAACCACCGAAACGATAGCCGATTGCAAGTTAAAGTGCGAAGCAGATAAACCGATGAAAGTCCCTGCTCCTCCTAAAATTTTGTCTGTTTTCCCGAAAGGGGTTTCGATAGCGTCAAAAGCAACCGTTCCTACTATTAAAAGTTTGTTCATGTCTGTTTTTCAAATTAAAGGCGCAAAGATAAACTTTTAGTTGCAGAGTTGCAAAGGTTGAAAGCGGCAAAGTTTTGAGGGATTTTGATCGAAGCTAGTCCATACCTAATCCATAGCGAGTCTATACCTAGTCCATAAAAAAGCCATTATCTATAGACTTGCTATAGATGCATTAGGTATTCGGCATTGGCCGTAACCGAATAAAAGCCGTGCTGATCAATGGGCAATCCTAACGATTTAAAATAATTTGCCTTCTTCCTTTTCGTAAAAAGCGTCTACGGATAAATTAGGCAAGCCCGAAGCCATGACAGCCAATTGGTCACACCGTTCGTTCTGCGGATGGTTGTTGTGGCCTTTGATCCATTTGAAATCAACCTGATGCTGGCGGTAGATTTTGAGGAAACGCATCCACAAATCAGGATTCTTTTTTCCGGCAAATCCTTTCTTTTCCCAACCGAAGACCCATCTTTTTTCTACGGCATCCACCACATATTTCGAATCAGAAACGACCAGTACTTTGGAACCCGGGTTTTTTATCTTTTCCAGACCGACAATAACGCCAAGCAATTCCATTCTATTATTGGTGGTGTAGCGGAATCCTTCGTAGAATTCTTTTTTATAAGTGGTGCCGACCAATTCCATTACAACGCCATAACCGCCGTTTCCGGGATTTCCTTTAGCAGCGCCGTCGGTGTATATGTGGATTTGGTGGGACATTTCAGACTACTTAGATTGTTAGATTATTTAAATTTTGTAAAGATAGAAGTTCTTCTAAGTAGTCTAAGCCAGTCTAAGAAGTCTCTCTATAGTTTCAGGAAAATACTTGTGTTCGAGTTTATGGACTTTAACAACAATATCATCTGCGGAAGCACAATCTTCAATATTTACTTTCTGCTGCAGTATGAATTCGCCTTCGTCGTAATGTTCATTGACATAATGGATCGTAATTCCGGTTTCTTTCTCCTTATTTTCCAGAATGGTTTGGTGTACTTTCATTCCGTACATGCCTTTTCCGCCGTATTTTGGCAGTAAAGCCGGATGTATGTTGATGATTTTGTTTGGATATTTTGCGATGATAGGCGCAGGAAACTTCCATAGAAAGCCTGCGAGGACAATTAAATCGGGCTGAAGCTCGTCTACTCTAGCTAATACAAAATCTCCGTTAAGCTCTTCCTTGTTGAAAATAAGGGTTGGGATGCCGTACTTTTCTGCTTTATCCAAAACCTTGGCATTCGGATTGTTGGTAAACACTCCAACTACGGTAATGTCTAGTTTTTTTTCGAAGTACTGAATGATATTTTCCACATTGGAACCCGTGCCCGAGGCAAAAAGCAAAATCTTTTTCATCAGAAGTAAATTACGGCACAAAAAAAAGAATAAATACCCGAATTAAAACCATCATTATGTAAGAATCTCAAATAATTTTTTTAATTTCGTGTTCACATTTACTAACAAAAATGTTGTTTTAAAATAAAGTTTTTTATTTTTGCCAACAATTTAAAATTAAAAATTAGAAATTATGTCAGACATTGCATCAAGAGTTAAAGCGATTATCGTAGACAAATTAGGCGTTGATGAAAACGAAGTTGTAACAGAAGCAAGCTTCACAAATGATTTAGGAGCTGATTCATTAGACACAGTTGAGTTGATCATGGAATTCGAAAAAGAATTTGATATTCAGATTCCAGACGACCAAGCTGAAAACATCGCTACTGTAGGTCAAGCTATTTCTTACATCGAAGAAGCAAAAAAATAATAAAATACGGATCCGTGAAGCTCTATCGGTTTCACGGATTTTTATTATTTTTACCAAAAAGTAAAACCGATTGATATTCAATCCCAATAATATTGAAATACCCTTGTCTCTTTAATGATTATATTTGAAGATTACATGGGTATTATTTGTTTAAATACAATTCTAAAAAATAAATTATGACGTTAAAACGAGTTGTAGTAACAGGTTTAGGTGCGATTACGCCAATTGGAAACAACATCCAGGAATATTGGAACGCTTTAATCAATGGCGTTAGTGGTGCGGCTCCTATTACCTATTACAATACCGAAAAGCATAAGACCAAATTTGCCTGCGAGGTCAAAAACTTCAATATTGAAGATTATATGGATCGCAAAGAGGCAAGAAGAATGGACAAGTTTGCTCAATACGCCGTGGCTTCAAGTCAGGAAGCTATTGCAGACGCCGGAATTACCGATGACAATGTAAACAAACAAAGGGTCGGTGTAATCTGGGGTGCCGGAATTGGCGGATTGGAAACGTTTCAGGAAGAAGTAATCAGCTATGCTCAAGGCGATGGAACTCCGCGTTTCAATCCTTTCTTTATCCCTAAAATGATTGCCGATATAGCTCCGGCTCATATTTCTATGAGAAATGGCTTTATGGGTCCAAACTACACTACGGTTTCTGCGTGTGCTTCCTCAGCCAATGCTATGATTGATGCGTTTAACTACATCCGTTTGGGAATGTGTGATGTTATCATTTCTGGAGGATCGGAAGCTGCTGTGACTATTGCAGGAATGGGCGGATTCAACTCGATGCAGGCCTTATCCACAAGAAACGAAAGTCCGGAAAGCGCTTCAAGACCCTTTGATGCAACCCGTGACGGATTCGTACTTGGCGAAGGTGCAGGAGCTTTGGTTTTAGAAGAATATGAACATGCAAAAGCACGTGGCGCAAAAATATACTGTGAAATTGGCGGTGGCGGAATGTCATCAGACGCTTATCACTTAACTGCTCCGCATCCGGAAGGAATTGGAGTAATCGCTGTAATGGAAAATACGTTACGGGATGCAGGCATGAAACCAGAGCAGGTTGACCACATCAACACCCACGGAACTTCCACTCCGCTTGGAGACGTTGCTGAGTTAAAAGCAATCAGTGCTGTTTTTGGAGACCATGCCAAAACCATCAACATCAATTCAACCAAATCAATGACAGGCCATTTACTTGGTGCAGCCGGCGCTATTGAAGCAATCGCTTCGATTTTGGCTATGAAATACGGCATTGTGCCTCCGACAATCAACCATAGTGTTGTAGATGAAAATATTGACCCAAGCTTAAACTTAACGTTGAACAAAGCCCAGAAAAGAGAAATCAATGTGGCAATGAGCAATACTTTTGGATTTGGCGGACACAACGCTTGTGTTTTATTCAAAAAATTGGAGGATTAACTTTAGAATGAAAATTTTAAAAAACATATTCAATAAAAAATCCCGTTCACCTGAGGACGGGATTTTTTTTGCAGAAATTGAGACCATAATCGGATTTAAGCCGCTTTCGATCTATTTTTATCAAAAAGCATTTACGCACCGCTCTACTAACAAAATGGATTCTAAGGGAAATCCAATGAACTACGAGCGGCTGGAATTCCTTGGCGATGCGATGTTAAGTGCTGTTATTGCTGCACATTTGTACAATGAAGTACCAACTGGTGACGAAGGTTATCTAACCAAGATGCGCTCCAAAATAGTAAGCCGTGAGCATTTAAACGAACTCGGAAGGGATCTGGATTTGATCCGGTTTATTGACAGCAAAGTGCCTGCACAGCATTTTGGCGAAAACATCCATGGGAATATTTTTGAGGCTTTGGTTGGAGCCATTTTCCTTGACAGAGGTTATGATTATTGCGAAAAATTCATTCAGAAAGCCGTTGTAGGACCTTATGTGGATATTGCCAAATTGGAAGGAAAAGTGATTAGCTACAAAAGCCTGCTGATTGAATGGTGCCAGAAAGAAAAAAAATCTTTCCATTATGATATTTTTGATGATAACGGCAATGACGGACAGAAATATTTTGGCGTAAAGCTAAGCATAGATGCAAAAGTAATTGCAAAAGCAAGGGCAACATCCAAAAAGAAAGCCGAAGAAAAAGCATCCCAGCGAGCTTATTTTGCACTTCAGGAAAAAATTAACAATAAATAATACAGATTCTTAAAAAACTACAACGTTTTCGTTTATAAATTAACATAATCCTAATTTATTCTTTGTAAAAGTCTGCATCAGATACACTATATTTACAACTAATTTTGCAATATATGGCAGTTCACAAATTGCATATTGATGAGTTTGATGAAATAGATTATCAGTTAATTGCTATCCATACTTCGCTGGAAGATTACCGATTGGCTTATTATATTAACCAATATCTACCGATTACACTCAAAAAAAGCGACTGCACTATCCAGATTAGCCATAAAGATGGCGAAAGTCAGTTTTCACGTTTCATTTTTGAGGATGAAAAAGCGTCAATCTACTGGAATTTAATCCAGAATCAAAATGACATTCTCGTTTCTTCACAAGCTGTAAATCAGGGATTGTTTGCCGAAAGCAGCAATAAGTTTTCGACTAAAATTTATTTCATCCCGGAATTCAAAAAAGTAGATTACTTCCTGAAGATTGAAAATGCAGAAGCAATGATCGATGTTTCCGAAATAACGAATCAGATAAAAAAAATAGAAAGAGTCAGCACCGTTTATACGGTTGATGCAGAAAATATAAAATCTAAGAATAATTTAATTTTTTAAGTATAATGCCAACAAGAAAAAAAACTAAGATTGTAGCAACCCTGGGGCCTGCATGTAGTTCGAGAGAAGTGATCAAAGAAATGATTGATGCCGGAGTGAACGTTTTTCGCGTAAATTTCTCCCACGCCGATTATGAAGATGTAAAAGAAAGAATAGATATCATCCGAGGCCTGAATGAAGAATTTGGATACAATACCGCAATTTTAGGCGATTTACAAGGCCCTAAACTTCGTGTCGGAGTGATGAAGGAAGATGTAGTGGTTAATCCGGGCGACATCATTACGTTTCAAACTGCCGAAGACGTTCCGGGAACAAAAGAACGTGTTTACATGAACTATAAAGAATTTCCAAGGGATGTAAATCCGGGTGAAAGAATTCTTTTAGACGATGGAAAATTAATGTTCGAAGCATTGGAAACCAACGGAACTACAGAAGTTGTCTGTAAAGTCATCCAAGGCGGACCATTGAAATCAAAAAAAGGGGTTAACCTTCCTAACACAAAAGTTTCGCTTCCAGCCTTGACCAAAAAAGACATTAAAGATGCCATTTTTGCCATCGAACAAAAAGTAGACTAGATTTCA
>Ga0081606_1000793_pt1 | contig 11303 bp, 10 predicted proteins | sample EareggfetidaYelm_FD_71127 | JGI IMG/M metagenome (GOLD analysis project Ga0081606, IMG submission 71127) | Earthworm egg capsule microbial community from the University of Washington, USA - E. fetida Yelm (SPADES assembly) (version 2) | ecosystem: Host-associated > Annelida > Reproductive system... | reverse complement strand
CGATGCCCTGATTGACAGCATTCAGGTCGCTGGTGCGACGGCGGTCATTCCACCCAGGCGCAATCGTGTGGTGCAGCGAAGTTATGATCGACATCTGTATAAGGAGCGCAATTTGGTCGAGCGTTTTTTTAATCGGATCAAGCAATTCCGAAGAATCGCAACTCGTTATGAAAAGCTGGCGCGTAACTACCTGTCGTTTCTCAATCTGGTTTGTACTTATATCTGGATTACTTGATTGTTAATACGCCCTAGTCATTCAAGATGGTTGCTGTTGATATGGTTAGATGTGCCCTGATTGGTTGCCGTGACCGCATCAGCGCATCGAGAAGCGGACGTTCTTGACTTGCGTGTTCTCAAGAATGGCGTCGATGCCGCGCTCCTTGCCCAGGCCGGACTCCTTGAAGCCGCCAAAAGGAGCGTCGACCGAGACCTTGATTGGGTCGTTGATCGCGATGTTGCCGATCTGAAGGGCGCGGCACATGCGCATGGCGCGGGCACCGTCGCGCGTGCAGACCACGCCCGCCAAGCCGTGGCGGCTGTCGTTGGCGATGCGCACGGCGTCGGCCTCGTCGCGGAACGGAATCACCACCTGCACCGGACCGAAAATTTCGTCCTGCGCAACCTGCATGCCGCTGCGGCCCTGGGTGAACAGGGTGGGGGCGACGAAATAGCCATTGCGCAGCTCGGCGCGTCCCGACAGGTCCTGCAGCACTTCCGGGTTGGCCTGTTCGTCGCGGCCTATGCCGATGTAGCGCTGCACGCGCTCGAGTTGCGCGCGGCTGACCAGCGGGCCCATCTGTGTCTGCGGGTCTTCGGGCAGGCCGACCCGGATGTGCTGGTAGGCCTGGCGCAGGCGCTCGGTGAATGCCTCGGCAATGCGTTCGTGGACCAGCAGCCGCGTGCAGGCGACGCAGATCTGGCCGGAGTTCTTCGTGACGTCCTGCAGGGCGATGGCCGCTGCGAGGTCGAGATCGGCATCGTCGAAGACGATCAACGGCGACTTGCCGCCGAGTTCCAGCGTCACCCGCTTGATGCGTTCGGCGGCGCTGCGGTAGATGGCCTTGCCGGTGGCGGTGCCGCCGGTGAAGGAGATCCGCTCGACCAGCGGGTGCTCCACCAGTGCCTGGCCGACGGTGGCGCCGGGACCGTGCACGATGTTGATGACGCCTGGCGGGAACCCGGCCTCCAGGATGGCGGCACCCAGTTCCACGGTGGACAGCGGTGTGATCTCCGAAGCCTTGATGACGGCGGTGTTGCCAGCGGCCAGAACCGGCATCAGCTTGCTGATGGTCAGCGTGAGCGGGTAGTTCCACGGAAGGATCAGACCGACCACGCCATAGGGTTCCCGAAGGGTGAAGTTCACGATATGCGTGTCGGCCACGTTGTGGGTCTGGCCGCCGATGCCCTGGGCCACACCTGCCACGTAGTCGATCCCGTCGAGCATGGTGCCCAGGGTGGCGCGGGTCAGCGTGATCGGCCGGCCGACGTTCCAGGTTTCCAGCCAGGCCAACTGCTCGGTGCGGCGCTCCAGCGCGTCGGCCAGCTTGCGCAGCAGCCGGCTGCGCTGCCGTGCGGAGGTGTGGCGCCAATGAGTGTCGAAGGCGGTCTGGGCGGCGCGCACAGCGGCATCGACGTCATTCGCGTCGGCCTGGGTGACCTGGGCCAGCACGCGGCCGGTGCTGGGGTTGTCGACGTCAAAGTGCTGGCCTGCACTGGAGGAGCGCTCCTGGCCGTCGATCAGTAAGGGATAGGTGCCGGTGCGCAGATGCGAGGATGTTTGCATGGTGCTGGATAAGGGGTGAAGAACACGGTGGAATTCAGGCGGGCTGCATAGCCTGGTAGAGCGAGACCAGGTCGTCCCGTGTCGGCTTGCGGGCGTTCAGCGCCACGGAAGGGCTGCCGAGTGCGATGCCGATCACGGCTTCGAGCCGGTCCGCCTTGACGCCGAGTTCGGCCAATGTGCATGGCAGCCGAGCCGCTCTGCGCAGATGGTCGATGGCTTCGACCAGTTCTGCGGCGCAGGCTGCATCGTCCGCGGGCTTTGCGGACAGGCCGCAGGCGCGCGCCACCCTGGCGTAGGGAGACGTGGCGGCCGGCAGCGTGAAGCGCATCAGGGGCACGCACACGACCGCCAGCACATGCGCGTGCGGCACGTCGACCAGCGATTCCAGCGGCGTGCAAAGCCCGTGAATGCCGTCGGTGCCGCGCAGACTCATTGCCACGCCGGCCAGGTAGCTGGCCAGCAGCATGTCGCTGCGTGCCTGCAGCGCGTCGGGCTGAGCGATCACCAGCGGCAGTGCATGGAACGAAAGCACCATGGCTTGCAGGGCCAGGGCTTCGCCGACGGGATTGGTGGCGCGGTTGGTGGTCGCGCCCAGTGCGTGCATCACCGTGTCGAAGCCGGTGCAGGCCGTGACAGCGGGCGGGACGCTCAGTGTCAGCAGCGGGTCCAGCGCCACCCATTGCGGGCGGCATGCGCGGCTGCGCAGCACATGTTTGCGCCCCTGGGCGTCCTTGACCAATGCGGCGGTGGTGCTTTCGCTGCCGGTGCCCGCGGTGGTCGGAATGGCCGCGAACGGCGGGATCGGCCGGCACAGCAGCGCGTCGCCCTCGCGCAGCACCTGCTCCACGGGCGCATCGCTGCACAGCCGGGCCAGCAGTACCTTGCAGACGTCGATCACGCTGCCGCCGCCGAGCGCGACCACGCCGTCGCAGGCCTGCGAGTGCCAGAGGTCAAGGGCCTGGGCGACGTTGTCCAGCGTGGGATTGGCCTCCACGCCGTCGAACAGGCACGGTACCAGGCCGGCGTCGCGCAGGCGCGCGAGGTGCGGTTCGACCAGGCCGGCGGCTACCAGACCGGCATCGCTGACCACCAGCGGCTTTCGCGAACCGCTGTGCTGCATCCATGCGGACAGGCGCTCGGCGCTGCCGGCCCCGAATACCGCCTGGCCGGGCCAGACGAAGGTGTACTGGTCGGGCTCGGTGCCGAACAGCAGATGTGTCGATGGTGGATACATGGCGTTTCTCAGATGCGGCGGCCGGCGCGTTCCCAGTGCGGGGCGCGCAACTGGTTCTTGAACACCTTGCCCATACCTTCACGCGGCAGCGCCGCATGGAATTCCACGTGCCGCGGCACCTTGTAGCCGGCCATGCGTTGGCGCACCCAGTCGCGCACCTGCTCCGCGTCCAAGCTGCTGCCTGGCGATCGCACCACGGCGGCGGCCAGCGCTTCGCCGTACTCGGCATCGGGAATGCCGAATACCGTGCAGTCGGCGACTTCCGGATGCGTCACCAGCACGTGCTCGATTTCTGCCGGATAGATGTTGACCCCGCCGGAAATCACCATGTCGCGTTTGCGGTCGGTGACGTAGAGGTAGCCGTCCGCGTCGAGGTAGCCCATATCGCCGTTGGTGATGTGCCCGTCGCGCTCGATGGCCTGACGGGCGGCCGCGTCGTTGCGATAGGTGAAGGGCAGGGCGTTGTCGCCCGGGTCGACGTAGATCTCGCCGGTTTCTCCCGGAGGCAGGATCTGGCCCTCGGGGCCAAGGATGCGGACCGACGTTCCAGGGAAAGGGCGGCCAGCGGTACCCGGACGCTGCAGCCATTCCTGCGCGCTGACCATGGTCACCAGGCCGATTTCCGTGGAGCCATAGGTCTCGCTGACGATGGGGCCCCACCAGTCGATGATGGCGCGCCGCACTTCCGGGGCGCAGGGCGAGCCGCCGTGGGTCACGTTCTCCAGGGACGACAGGTCGTAGCGCTCGCGCACTTCACGCGGCAGCTTGAGCAGCCGCACCAGCATCACTGGCACGAGCGACAGGTGTGTGAGACGGTGCTGCTCGATTGTGCGCAGCAACTGCTCGGCATCGAAGCGCGGCAGCACCACGATGCGCTCGGCCAGCCGCAGCGCCACGCGTGCGGCGGTATTGGGCCCGGCGTGGTACAGCGGGCCGACCAGGGCCGTGCGCATGCCTTCACGGGCGTGGCTGGCCATTGCGCGCACGCGCATGGTTCCTTCGTGCTGGGGCGGCGTGCCGGGCAGGCGCATGACGGCCTTGGGCCGGCCGGTCGTGCCGGAGGTGTAGAGCATGCTGCCCGGCGATGGGACTGGCGGCGTCATGCTGGGAGCGAAGCCGTCGCGCCATTGCGCCCACTGCAGCGCCTGGTCGGGCAGAGGGGCCGGCGCCAGGCCGTAGGCATCAATGATCTCCTGTGGTGTGGGCACCACCAGCACCCGCACGTCCGGCGGCACGGCAGGTGCCAGCGTGGGCCACAGGTCCGCATGGATGACCAGAGCTTGCGCCCCGCTGTCGCGTAATACGTAGGCCGCCTCTTCGGCCTGGAAGTGCCAGTTCACGGCCACCAGGTGAATGCCGAGCTGGTTGAGGGCCAGCATCAGCTCCAGATAGGGCACATCGTTGCGCAGCATCACCGCGACGGTGTCGCCAGCCCGCAGTCCAAGCTGTTCAAAGCCGGCGGCGGCGCGGTCGGCCTGTGCCTGCAACTGGGTGCCTGGCAGTATCAGGCCGCCGTTGTAGATCAAGAGGTTGGGGTTCATGCGGGATGGAGGCTGGAGAGGGGAAGTTCGCGTGCGTGCACGTCAGCCACACGCATGCTGGTTTCGGCCATCAAACGGCGCAACACAGCTTGTACGGGTTCGATGTGATGGGCGAAGCCGATGGCCGGCCCCATGGACAGCAGGCCGGTGTTCCAGTCGCCGCGCAGATAGGCGTTATCACGGCCGAGCCGGCCGGTTGCCAGCGCGCCGAATTCGGGATAGCTGGTAGCGCCCTGCGCTTCCAACTCGCGGGTCCGCTGCACCGTGGCGTTGTCGAGCACGCGCCAGGGGTTGCCGGTGCGCGTCAGCGCCAGGATCGAGGCTTCCGCCGGCTGGGCCAGCAAATGCCGCTTGTAGTCCTCATGCGCCCAGATTTCTTCGCAGACCAGCAACCGTGTGCCCATGACCACCGCGTCGGCGCCCAGGGCCAGGGCCGCCGCGATCTGCCGGCCGCTGCCAATGCCGCCGCCGATGGCCAGCGGGATGTGCAGGCGTTGCGATTCCAGCGCCAGCGCGCCGAGGACGAAGGTTGGAAGTTCGTTGGTGCCCGGGTGGCCCCCGGCTTCGCCGCCGACCAGCGCCACGGCATCGGCACCCTCGTCCTGCGCCTTGAGCGCGTGCGCGATGAAGGCGCACTTGTGGATGACGCGACCGCCGCCGTTTTGCATGCGCTCGAACAGGGCCCTCGAAGCAGGGCCCACGGTCTCGAAGCTGCGCACGCCTTCTTCCAGGGCCATGTCGATCCAGGCCGGGATCATCCGGTTTTCTTCACTGCGGCGCGACTGCGTGATGTTGAGGCCGAACGGATGGCCTTCGCTGGCATGGCGGCAGGTGCGCAGGGCTTCGTGCAGGGTATCTAGGCTCTCGTAGGAGCGCGGTGTGATGAAACCGAGCGCGCCCGCCCGCGCCAGCGCAGCCACGTAGTGTGCGTCCGATAGCCACATCATGCCGCCGCCCAACACGGGTAGCCGGATGCCGAACAGATCTGTGAGCCGTGTATGGATCATGGCGCTCACTGCATCACGAAGCCGCCGCTGATGCCTATGCTCTGGCCGGTCACGAAGGCCGCGCGATCTGATGCCAGCAGGCACACCATGCCGGAGACGTCTTCCGGGCACGCCAGGCGCTGCAGCCCGCGCGCGATCGGATAGGCGTTCAGCATCTTGGACAGGCGCTCGTTGTTCTGCGGCGTGGAAGTGGGTGCCAGGGCGCCTTCGCGGATGCCTTCGTGCGAGACCGCTCCCAGCGCGATCACATTGACGTTGATGCAGTGCTGGCCGTGTTCGCGCGCGATGGCCTTGGCGAAGCCCAGCATCGCGGCCTTGGCGCCGGAGTAGACGGCCAGCCGGGCTTCGCCGGCCCGGCCGGCCTCGGACATGATGTTGATGATTTTGCCGTGGCTGCGTTCGCGCATGCCGGGCAATACGGCCTTGCAGCAGTGCAACATGCCGAAGACGTTGAGGTCGACGATGCGTTTCCAGCCCTCTGAATCAGTTTCCACGAAAAGAGGAGCGGGGCCGCCTTTCTCGCGCCGATCGACCAGCACGCCAGCGTTGTTGACGAGGATGTCGATGGGGCCGAGCGCCTGTTCGGCGGCGGCGATGGCGGCGTGAACCTGTTGCTCTTGCGTGATGTCGGCTACGGCGGCATGGGCCTGCCCGCCGATGGCCTCGATCTCGCGCACGACGGTGCGGGCGCGCTCCTCGAACAGATCATTGACGGCGACGCGTACGCCTTCTGCGGCCAGGTCCAGGCAGATGCGGCGGCCCACGCCCTGGCCCGCGCCGGTGACGAAGGCGACCTTGCCGTTCAGTTGCAAATCCATGCGTTGTTTTCCTTGTGTGCTTGTGAAGAGATGAATACGGATCAGCGGCCAATGAATCGGGGCTGGCGCTTTTCGACGAAGGCGCGCATGCCTTCCAGCCGGTCTTCGCTGGACACCACCAGCGCGGCGGCATAGCGCTCGTACTCCAGTCCTGCGTCGATACCGACCTGCATGCCCTGGTCGACGGCATGCTTGATGTGGCGCAGCGCCAGCGGCGCGTTGGCCGCCATGCGTGAAGCCATGGCCAGTGCCGTGGGCAGCAGCGCCTCGGGTTCGACCACTTGGTTGATCAGGCCGATGGCCAGCGCGCGCTCGGCGCCGATGGCGTCGCCCGTGAGCATCAGTTCCTTGGCGATGCCAGGGCCGACCAGGCGTGGCAGCCGCTGCGTGCCGCCCGCCGCGGGCAAGGCGCCGATCTTGGCCTCGGGCAAGCCCAGCCGGGCGCCGCGCGCGGCGATACGCACGTCGCAACACAGCGCGATCTCCAGCCCGCCACCCATGGCGACGCCGTTGATCGCGGCGATCAGCGGTTTCTCGAACTGTTCCATCTCGCGGAACAGCGCGAGCGTTGCCTTCTGCTGCAGGTGGTATTCCGGCTGGGGCAAGGCCTGACCGGCGCGCTCCTTGATATCGGCGCCCGCGCAGAAGGCCCGCTCGCCCGCACCCGTGAGGATCACGCAGCGCACTTGCGGGTCCTGGCGCGCACGCTCGAGCAGGGCCTGCCGGAGTTCTGTTTTCATAGCGCCGCCGATGGCATTCATGCGCTCCGGGCGGTTCAGCCGGATCAACGCCACTCCCTCGGCGACTTCGTACAACAGGGTCGAGTAATCCATATGTTTCTTCAGGTTCCGGCGCGAGCCAGCACATGGGCCACGGCGACCGAGCCCAGGCCGATCATGTGGGCCAAGGCCAGGCGCGCACCGGGGTGCTGGCGTCCCGTGGCCTCGCCGCGCAACTGGCGCGTGATCTCCGCGATCTGCCCGACGCCGGTCGGTCCCAGCGGATGGCCCATGCCGATCAGGCCGCCGGAAGGATTGATGGCGCAAGCCCCACCGCCGATGTCGGCTGCGCCTCGGGCCACGTAGGCCGCGCCTTCGCCGGTTTCGCAGATACCGATGGCCTCGGTATAGAGCAGTTCCTCTATGGAGAAGGCATCGTGCAGTTCCACGATGTCCAGATCCTTGGGCACGATGCCGGCTTGCGACAGCGCCGCCGTCGAGGATTTGCGCACCAGTTCGACCAGCGGTGGCGAGCCTTCCGGCGTTAGTTCCTCGCTGCTGGCGACGGAGGCCAGCACCTGAACGGCGCGCGTGCGCGCCAGGCCGAGGCGGCGCAGCCCGTCTTCTGACACCACGATGACCGCAGCGGCGCCTTCTCCCCGTGGGCAGCATTGCAGCACGGTGAGATCGCCGACCACGCGCGGCGAGGCCAGCACTTGCTCCAGCGTGCGTGGCTTGCGGAACTGCGCATAGGGGTTGCGCGCAGCGTTGCCATGGTTCTTGACGGCCACGCGGGCCATGTCGTGCAACGTCAATCCTTGCTCGCGCATGCAGCGACGCGCCAACAGCGCGAATTTCACCAGCGGCACATGCGAAGTTGGACTCAGTGGAGGCAGTCCGTCCTTGAGGGCCGCGCGGCGGCCATCGCCGAACTTGTCGACGCCCAACGCAAGCACCACGTCGCGCTCGCCGCTGGCGACTTGCAGGCAGGCCAGGCGGAAAGCCGTGGAGCCGGACGCCGAGGCGTTCTCGACCTGCAGCACCTCCAGGCCAGTCGAGCCCAGGTGGCGCAGCATCACACGGCCAGCGGCCATGCCCAGGGCCGCCGTGCCGACCACGGCGCTTTGCACCTGGGGCCAGGCCAAGTCGGCATCGTCCAGGGCTTCTCGGACAGCCTGCAGGCCCAGTTGCACATAAGGTGTTTCCGATGGGAAGCCATAGGCGTGCATGCCGATGCCCACGACGTAGACGGTGCGTTCACGCAGCAGCCGGTTCAAGATGCCACCTCCGCTGCAGGTGCACGGAACACCCAAGTGCCGTCACTTTGAGCCTTCCCGGGCTGCCAGACTGGCTCCAGGGCCATGCCCAGCCGCAGTTCGTCTTCGCTGCCGACGTCGATGAGCACTTCCTCGACCAGATCCGGTGCCAGGGCCACCTCGCCGATGACGGTTGGTACCGGAAGGCCGGGCGTCAAGGCCGCGTGGACGGTGACGAAGTTCAGCAGGCGCAGCGGCCCTTCGTAGTCCTGCATGTGCAGCTCGCTGGCGGGTGCACCGCAATGGCGGCAACCCGGAACCTGTGGCGGGAAGCTCAGGCCCGAGCAGCGCGCACAGAGTGCAAGCTGCAGCTGCGGCGCTTCCGGAGTTGGTGATGTGCGTGTCGAGATAGTCATTCGATCTTCATTCCTGTCTTTTGTACGAGTTGACGGGCTTCCTGACGCTCGCTATCCAGGGCTTGGGCGAAAGCCTTGGGCGTACTGCCGACGGGATAGGTCCCCAGTTCCTCGAGCCGTGCCTTGACTGCGGGGGCTTGCAAGGCCGCCCTGAACGCCTCATAGAGGCGCTGCACGCGCTCGGACGGTGTGCCAGCAGGGGCGACGATGCCCAGCCAGGTGGTGACCTTGAAGCCTGGCACGCCGGCTTCAGCGACGGTGGGGACGTCCGGCAGGTCTGCGACGCGTTGCGCACCGGTGACGGCCAGTGGACGCAGGCGCCCGTCGCGGATGAAGGGCATGGTGGTGGAGCGGCTGTCGGGCATGAAATCCAGCGTGCCTGCCAGCAGGTCTGTCATGGCTGGACCGGTACCTTTGTAGGGCACGTGCACGAGAGGTGCTCCGGAGCGCATCTGCAGTGTTGCTCCGGCCAGATGCATCGAACTGCCATTGCCGGCGGACCCGTAAGACAGGCCCCCAGACTTTTGTTTAGCCAGATCAAGTAGTTCCTGCAGCGACCGGGCCGGCGATGGGGCAGGCACGACGACGACCATTGGGCTTTCGGTGAGCTGCGTCACTGGGACGAAGGCTTTAGCCGGGTCGATCAGCTGTTGCTTGTAGAGGAAGCTGTTCATGACCAATGGGCCAGGGTTGCCGAGCAGCAGCGTATGACCATCGGTTTCGGCGCGAGCGACCACTTCATTGGCAATGTTGCCGTTGGCGCCAGGTCGGTTATCGATGATGACGGGTTGGCCCAGGCGCTGCTGCAGTTCGGGCTGCAGCAGCCGGGCGACGATGTCCGAGGCGCCGCCGGTGGCGTAGCCCACCACGATCCGTACGGGCTTGCTGGGAAACTCCGCAGCCTGTGTGAGGGTTGTGGTCAGGCTCAGCAATGCGCAACTGAGCACGATCCGGATATGCCGCGTTTTCATGGTTTGTCTCCTTGCGAAATGATGTTCAGGTGGTGTGGGTAGGGCTTGGCCGTCGTCGTTTAGTCGCGCGGACAGGTCCGGCGGGGGCGGGCTAGCGTTCGGCGCAGGCGGCCGCTAGTCTTGTGTGCAGGTCGTTCTTGAGGGCTTGGATGGCAAGCGCGATGTTGCTGGTTTGCGGGCTCAGCATGGACTGCATGCGCAGGCCGCGCAGTGCAGCAATCAGCAGTTGTGCCTCACGCGCCGGGTTGATGTCGGGGCGGATCTGGCCGGCCTGTTGGCCTGCTTCGATCTGGCCTGCCAAAGCCCGGTGCCAGCGGACACTGATGGCAGCGAAGGTACTCCGTACGCGTGGTGCGGGGCCGATTGACTCCTGCATCAGCATGAAGAACGCACGAGAACTTTCGGGCGGTGTGTCCATGCCTTCGAGATAACAGTCGATCTCGCAGGACAGCGCTGCCATACCGCGCAGTCCTTTCAGCCGTGCCAGCAACCGCACTCGGTGGTCCGTGGCGATCTTGTTGACCAGTTCTTCCAGCAGCCGTTCCTTGCTGCCGAACCGGTGTTGAACTAGGCCGCGGCTGTAGCCGGCCTCGATGCCGATTGACTCGAGCGTGGTGTGGGTGTAGCCGATGCGGGCGATTAGCCGAATGGCTGCCTCCATTAAGCGGCGGTCTGACTCTGCGACGCGTTCGGCTTGGGTGCGTCGCACGCGGGCAGCATCGGTCGCGGCGCCGGGTGCTTCAGAAGACTGTGTGTGCAAGCATTGCATGTGGTCATCATATTTATTTGCGGTATGTATCGCAAGTTAATTATGATTGGTGTTAACCCTTGATGCTGAGTTGTCTGAGCCAATGCGCCAAAAACGGGGCGCACACTGCTCTTCAGGGTCAGATCACCAAATGGTGGGCGATTGGCAAGCGTTCACAATGGGCGCATCGCCGCGTCACATTGATCACCCAACGGCGTGCTCGGCGCGAACGAAGGGGCTGATGCCGTCCGATGAGGGGCTGCAGCGCGCAATGGTCCGAGTCTGGTCTTTCAGCTGGGAATCACCACGAGCCTGAGTTGCGCGACGCATGCCAAGCGTCCCGGTCCTGCCGGCATGGTGACGGTCAACTTCTCGACTGCGGGTGTCGACTGTTGCGTGTCGTTTGGTGGACGCAAAGGATCGGCGCGCGAGCCGCCTTCGGATAGGTAGTAGCCGCGTCCGGTCTTCTGCCCGAACCAGCCCCGCTCGCAGATGCGGTCGGCGATTTGCACGTAGCGTTCCGCCAGGCCGCGCGTGGCTCAGCCGATGTCGCCGCCGACCAGGTCCGTCACCTGGAACGGCCCCATCGGATACCGTTCCCGCTGGCTGGCGTTGGCGGTCTGCATCAGCATGCGCAGATTGGGGGAGTCGGGCGGCAAGTCGTAGGGCGTGATGGTTTTGCCCAGATCTTCGTTCACGCCGACCATCGCGACCACCGGCAGGTCGTGGCCGTCCATCTCGGCGGGCGCGTCCAGTCCCCACAGGCCCAGTTCGCGCGACAGCGCGTCGAGCCGTTCCTGCTCCTCCGGC
>Ga0081606_1000206_pt3 | contig 11327 bp, 10 predicted proteins | sample EareggfetidaYelm_FD_71127 | JGI IMG/M metagenome (GOLD analysis project Ga0081606, IMG submission 71127) | Earthworm egg capsule microbial community from the University of Washington, USA - E. fetida Yelm (SPADES assembly) (version 2) | ecosystem: Host-associated > Annelida > Reproductive system... | reverse complement strand
AGAGATGAGGGGGGGGAGGAGGGGGGGGCTGCGGGGATTGTTATTTGTTCTTGTCATGCTAAAAACCATATGCCTATAACCGACCGCAGAAAAGGATTCTGATTTTTTCGATTTGGTCGTGGGCAAATAATTTATCATGTCCCAAAGGTAGAGCAACAAGCACGGCCTTGACAATACACAACTTGACAGATGGTTTATACTTTTTGATAAATTTTCTTCTTTTCTTTTGGCGTATTTCAAAGTGGTTTATAAACAGACCTTTAAACAAATACGCTATACACGGCCATTGCGCAGGAGTTCAATTTCTTTTGAGGAAAGCAAATGCGGAGTTACCTGGGGGCGCTGAATAATCCGACAGAGGAAATTTCTTTTTCTTGGGACTTGCATGATGCCTCCTGCGCCAAGCGCCCCCCGCTATCGGTTGGGGAATGGGGGGTCAATAGCCTCCGTTTTCAAGTCCTAAAATCCTAGTCTCAAATTTCCCCGCTTTCTTTGAGCGCCTTCGCTTTTTCTTTGGGAGGCATGGTTCCGTAAATGTAATCCCAAAGCGGAGACGATACGCCAAAGACGCAGGAGTCTTTGAGATAATGATGAATGGCATGATTGATCCAAAGCGCCTTGAAAATATTTTTGGGCGGCGGATAAACATGCACAATATAATGGATGAATAAATAAAAGGCATAGCCTATCAAAAACCCCGGCAAGAAAGCGAATACATACCCCCCGATGAAAAAGTGAAGCGCCCAAAGCAACATCGTGGCTAAGGTTACGCTCACCAGAGGCGGCATGGCCAAGCGCGATTTATCTTTTGGAAATTCGTGATGTACGCCGTGAATGGTATATTGAAAAGTTTCTTTCCAGGCCTCGTCGGTTTTCAAATGAAAGAGGTAGCGGTGCATATTATACTCCGCCCACGTGAAAACAAAAAAACCTAAGAAGAAAAGGAGTACGCAATAAAGCGCTCCAATGTCTGTGCAGGCGAGGCTCCAATAGAGGAGGCCTGCGGCATACAAAAAGAAAATAACAAGGGGCACGGCTATGTGCGTATGGGTCAACTTCTCAAGAATGTTGTTGTTGAACAAACGCTTGGTGCCTTTGTGCTGCGGGCGAACAACGGGTTCCATAAAAATTAAAACTAAGAGTATTACTTATTGCCATGAAAAATAGTTTCGTCGCAATTATAATGCTGTCGGCGGGAATTTTCCAAAATTTTTTCATAAAAGGCTTCATACTTGGGTCGTATCGCGGCTACGTCGAAATCGTGCGCGCGTTTCAATGCCTGCTGTTTAAAGCGCGGCAAATTGTCTTTGTCTAAAATTCGCAAGGCATTGCTTGCCATTCCGTCGACATCGCCGGGGTTGCTCATGAACCCCGTTACGCCTTGTATTTGCAATTCGGGCAACCCGCCGGCGTTGCTCGAAATGACGGGCACTTCGCAAGCCATGGCTTCCAGCGCGGCTAATCCAAAACTCTCTTTTTCGGACGGCAACAAAAACAAATCGGCCACCGAGAGCACTTCTTCCACCGCTTCTTGTTTTCCCAAAAAGCGAACATCGGGAATGTTCTGTTCGCGCACCATCTCCTCGGCCGGCGGACGTTCGGGACCGTCGCCAATCAACAGCAATTTGGCAGGAATGGTTTTCTGCACTTGATTGAAAATGCGGATGACGTCGGGAATGCGTTTGACTTTTCTAAAATTGGAAATATGCACCAACAAGGCTTCTCCCTGGGGGCATATGGCTTTTCGGAAATGGTCTTTTGTCTGCTTCTTAAATTTTTTCAAATCAATGAAATTGGGAATTACTTCAATGTCGCGGCTCACATTGAAATGCGCATACGTTTGTTTTTTCAAATCTTCCGACACGCTCGTCACGCCGTCCGATTCATTGATTGAAAATGTAACCACGGGCGCATAGGAAGGATCTTTTCCCACCAAGGTAATATCCGTCCCGTGAAGCGTGGTGACTATCGGGATATAAATTCCTTTGGTTCGCAAAATTTGCTTGGCCATATAAGCCGCCGAGGCGTGAGGAATGGCATAGTGCACATGAAGCAAATCCAACTTTTCGTTGACGGCCACGCAAACCAAGCGGCTTGCCAAGGCCAATTCATAAGGCGGATATTCAAACAGCGGATAGGTATGAAAACTCACCTCGTGATAAAATAAATTTTCATTAAGAATATCCAATCGGCTCGGCTGGCTGTAGGTGATAAAGTGCACTTCATGCCCGGCGGTGGCCAGCGACTTCCCTAACTCGGTGGCTACTACTCCACTCCCTCCAAACGTCGGGTAACACACGATTCCAATTTTCATAAATGTATTTAACTCCATTAATACCCTGTTTCTCCGCAAATAGTTTCACTATTGCCCGAAATTTTTTGCTTTCTTTACCGCAGGAAACATATTTTTGTTTGCATCTGGAATAAAATTTGTACTTTTGCCCCGCAAACGTTCTTAACCTAACCTATGCTCAACCGCCGCACCATACGCATCAAAGTTATGCAAAGCCTTTTTGCCTACAGCCTATGCGAAGAAGCTCATTATCATTTAGCGCTCGAATTCGTGGCCTCCAAATTCGCTCCCGACCTCAACTCCATGGAGGTGCAAGACAAAGAGGCATTGCTCAAAAAGAAAGAATTAGCCTCTCGTCAGTTCGAACAACTATTTTTAAAAGAAGGAATTTCCGACCCGGACCCTGAAATATCCAAGGTGGTCGACCAAGCCCTGCGCATGCACCAAGAGCAGGTAAAAAAAGAGCAACAGCTTTGCGCCGCCAATTTGCTTTCCGCCATAGAGCACATCATGACGCTCTATCATCGCATCCTGCATTTATTGATTGCCTTCAAAATGACAGCCGCCACCGACAAGCGAAACGGCCATAAAAATCTGGTGAAGAACCGCCTCATTCATGCCTTGGAAAATAATGAAGAGGTGAAGAAAACCTTCGGGAAGTATGACTGGCAAAACCAAATGAGCAATGTGCGCTCGTGGTTTAAAGAGTTGCGCGAAGATGAAGTCTATCAAAGATACAGCGACTTGAAAGAACCCGATGAAACGGCAGACCTGCTGGTCGTGAAACATATTTCTAAAAAAACAATTTTATCGAAAGGCCCCATTTTTTCATTTTTGGAAGAAATGGATTTGCACTGGGCCGAAGACTGCGTGATTTTGAGAAGTTTGGCGGATAAAACTTTTAGGTCGTATGGCGAAGGGGCGATTCATCTGCAAAAACTTTCCATCGACTGGGAGGACGATAAAAAATTTATTGAAAAACTTTTCGGCGCCGTCCTCTCCATGCCTGAAAAATTCCAAGAACTGATCTCAAAAAACACGCGCAACTGGGACGTGGACCGACTGCCGTTGACCGACCGCGTGATATTGGAAATGAGCATCGCCGAGATGATTACGTTCCCTTCCATTCCCGTGAAAGTGAGCATCAACGAATACATCGAACTCGCCAAAGAATACAGCACTCCCAACAGCCGTCAATTCATCAACGGCATCCTCGATACCATTGCAGGCAACATGCTCGAAAGCGGAGACATAAAAAAGAGCGGAAAAGGATTGATCGACAATAAGTAGGGCTTGCTTGCTCCCGCGGGGGGCGCTTGGGACACGGGCGGCCCCGTCAATCATTGCCCCGCTATGCCCCTGTTCCGATACGGCATTGACTTTTGCGGCCGGCGGTTCGCCGCGGTCGGCGGATGCCTGCGAAAATCTCCGCCAAAAAATTTTCCTGCAATCCGCAAAACTTCCCTACCTTTGGCAACTAATTTTTTTGACAAATGAAATCGCATCGCATCGCCATTATTGGAGGAGGGAATTTAGGGAAGTCTGTCGCCGAAGGTCTTTTGGAAGGCGGCTTTGTTCAGCCCTCCCAAATCACCGTCACGCGCCGAAAAATTGAATTGTTGAAACCGCTTCAGCAACGCGGCGTACATACAATTATTGACAACTCGACGGCCATCGAAAGCAGCGACGTGATTGTAGTGGCCTTAAAACCTTTCAATGTAAAAGACGTGCTGGCGGAATTGAAAGATTCATTCGACCCTAAAAGGCATATCCTCATCAGCGTGGTGACGGGCGTAACGCTGAAAGAACTCACGGCCTTGCTCCCCGAAGGAACTCCCATTTTTCGCGCCATGCCAAATACGGCCATCGCCATTCGCGAATCGGTCACCTGCCTTTGTCATCGCGGCGCCACAAACGATCAGGTAAATTATGTAACCGACCTTTTCAATCAGTTGGGAATTTCTTTGAGCATAGACGAGAAGCTGATGGACGCCGCCACGGTGTTGGGCGCTTGCGGAATTGCTTATGCCTTGCGCTTCATTCGCGCGGTAACGCAAGGCGGAATTGAAATCGGATTTGACGCGCGTACCGCTAACCTCATTGCCTCTCAAACGGTGAAAGGCGCGGCGGAATTACTGTTGCAACTCAATCGCCATCCCGAAGAAGAAATTGATAAAGTAACTACGCCCAAAGGTTGCACCATTGCCGGCCTCAACGAAATGGAACATCAAGGATTTAGTTCCTCTTTAATTAAAGGCGTGATGGCGTCGTTCAAAAAAATAAGCGAGTAAAATTTTAAACTAATACTATAGATTATGACTAAAGAAATAATTAACTCCGACCAAGCCCCTGAACCCATCGGCCCTTACAGCCAAGCGGTGAAGGCCAATCAATTCCTTTTTGTTTCCGGGCAAGTGGCCATCGACCGCAGCACGGGGAAATTGCACACCGAAAACATCGCCGCCGAGACGGCTCAAGTGATGCAAAACCTGGAAACCATTTTAAAAGCCGCAGGACTCGATTTTTCAAAGGCGGTGAAATGCACTATCTTTTTGAAAAACATGGGACAGTTTGCCGCCGTCAATGAAGTCTATGGAAAATACTTTGACGCGCAACCGCCCGCTCGCGAAACGGTCGAAGTGGCCGCCTTGCCGAGAGGCGTGAACGTAGAAATTTCCTGCATCGCCGCTTATTAATTCATGGAAGTACGGGTTCGATTTGCGCCAAGCCCCACCGGCGCCTTGCATATCGGGGGCGTCCGCACGGCGCTGTACAACTATCTTTTTGCGCGGCAACAAGGGGGCAAAATGCTCTTGCGCTTAGAAGACACCGACCAAACCCGCTTCGTGCCCGGCGCCGAAAAATATATTCTCGACGCCTTGCGGTGGGCAGGCATTGAATTCGATGAAGGCGCGGGAACGGGCGGCCCTTATGCGCCCTATAAACAAAGCGAGCGCAAAGATTTATATTTTCAGTTTGCCGAAAAATTATTGCAAAGCGGACGGGCTTATTATGCTTTCGACGCGCCCGAAGAGTTGGAAGAGCAGCGAAAAAAATCGCCTTCGTTTTTATACGGCGGCGCGGCGCGGCAACAGCTCAAAAATTCGCTCACGCTTTCCTCTGAGGAAGTAACCCGACGACTTAGCGGCTCTTATGTCATTCGCATAAAAATCCCGGAGAACGAAACTATCGCGGTAAACGATATGATTCGCGGCGAAGTCCGTTTTCATTCCTCGCAATTAGACGATAAAGTTTTGATGAAATCGGACGGAATGCCCACCTATCATCTGGCCTGCGTGGTGGATGACTATTTGATGAAAATTTCGCACGTCATCCGCGGCGAAGAATGGCTGCCTTCCTCGCCTCTTCATGTATTGCTCTATCGCTATTTGGGGTGGGAAGAGAATATGCCGCGTTTTGCTCACCTGCCTCTGCTTTTGAAACCCGACGGAAAAGGCAAGCTCAGCAAACGCGACGCCGAGGCAGGCGGTTTTCCCGTCTTTCCGCTTGCGTGGAACGACCCGAAAACAGGAGAGACTGCGCAAGGTTTCCGCGAAGCAGGATACCTGCCCGAAGCGATGGTGAATTTTCTGGCGCTATTGGGGTGGAGCCCCGGCAACGACAATGAGTTGCTCACGATGAAAGAATTGGTTTCGCTCTTCTCTGTCGAACGAATTCAAAAAGCAGGCGCGCGTTTTGACATAAAAAAAGCAGTGTGGTTTAATCAGCATTATCTGCGCAAAAAATCAGACCGCGAACTGGCCGAAATTCTTTTGCCTCAATTAAAAGAAAAAAATATTGCCTGCGAGGTCTCCAAGGCGGAACGCATTGCCTCGGCCTTGCGCGAACGCATCTCTTTTCCAAATGACTTGGGCGAACAAAGTCTTCCCTTTTTCATTGCTCCGCAAAATTTCGACGAGGGCGTCGTCTCCAAAAAATGGAATATCGATGCGCGACAAATTTTGACAGACTTTGCCTCCTCTGTAAAAAACATTCAGCCTTTTCAATCTTCTCTTATAAAAGAGGGGTTAGATAAATGCAGCGAGAAGTTTGGCGGCTCCGGAAAAATATTGCAGCTCTTGCGCGTGTCGCTAATGGGCACAGGCGCCGGCCCCGACTTGATGCAATTCATCGAAGAAATAGGAGCCGATGAAACCGCAAGGCGCATTGACCGTTTCGTGAAGAAGCGCGAGAGTTAATGATTAATGCGGTTACTGCGCCACTTCGCGTAAGCCGCCAAGATAATGGTTAGTGATCAATAGGGACATGAGAGACACCGGCACCGCCCCATTAATCATTAACCATTAATCATAAAGTCCTTTTCCTTTGAGAATTTGCGGCATGTATTTTTCCACTCTTGCCTCCCGAGTTTTGGATTGTTTGGGTTGAGAAAAATAGAGCACATAGGCTCTTTGCCGCCCCGGCGTCAATGCCCCAAAAGTTTTTTTCAAGGCCGGGATTTTATCTAACTTATTTTGAAATTCTTCGGGGAATACAAGTTCATTTTTCTCTTTAAAATCTGCTTTCAACCCGGATTTTTCCGCTTCAATGGCTTCATAAATATAGGCTTTCAAGACGGGCTCCAGCGCCTCTATTTCCCGAATATGGGCGAACCGAATTTGACGAGCCGCTTGCACATTCTTTGTTTGTCGGATTAGAATACCGCGGGCATCCTTTAGCAAGGCGCCTTTGATAAACAAAAGCGCACAATATTCTTTAAACCCGTGTATTATAACTATGTTTTTTTTCTGAAAAGTGTAACAAGGACAACCCCACTTCAATTCTTCGGTCAGTCGGCAGTCAAGCACAATCATTCTCAGTTTCTCCGATTCTTTCCGCCACTTTTCGACCTTGCTTAAATATTCATCCACTTTAGGATTCAGGGTATTCATTTATTAGCTGAAATAATTTTTTTGAAATTGAAATAATTTAAAAGTCGAACGGATATTTTCGGGCAGGACTGAAACCCGCTCTCCTTTTTTCGACGCCTACATTTTCCCGATGCAATTTATAATCCAAGTTTCCGTAATAACGTTTTATTAATAACGTGCTGTTTATATCCAAACTTGTGCCGCCGTTAAAAATTCTTCGCTTTTCATAAAATGTTTTTTGACGCCGTGGCGCCTTCGCGGCAATTTGAAATGCCTCCGCGCCGTCTTGGTCTCTCTCTCAAAATATCCAAGCCCGCCAAACACATTTTTTTGTTTGGGCAAGCGAAACGCCTGTATTCCGCGGAGAGACCTCTCGAACCCCGCCAGGCGCAATACTGACCGCGGGATGTCGCCGCGGACGGCAAGCCCCGAGAAGGCGCCGTATATAATTAAGGAGTCGTTTATTTTATTTACAAAAGTAAAATATTTGCTATTTCAAAAGGATTCTTGCGTAAGGAGGTTTCCCAGCCTGCTACTTTTAAAATATTTTTTACCAAATACTTGCTTTTAAAAATCCTATTTATTTATATTTGCCCCAAGATTTCACACTATGAAAAGGCTTTCAGGAATTTCATTGGCGGCCGTTCTGCTGTTTAGCGGTTGTTTTGGCCTCCTCCCAGACACCAGATCAAAGCCCCCCGAGAACGCGGAGGCGTATGTCCCTTTTTATGTTTCCGGGGACCTGACCATTACAGGGGAACAACCTCGCGCCACAATATCGCCCGGAAAAATTTATGCCACCGACCGCTACATTTTTCAAAATGATATTCAGTATGGCATCCATGTCATTGAACGAGCGTCTGAACCTGATAAAAAAGCTAAAAAAATCGCCTTCCTGCAAATCCCGTCTTCTACCGAGGTGGCCGTGAAAGGGGATATTTTATACACTAATTACGCCGACGACTTACTCGCAATTAATATCAGCAACCCTTTGGCGCCGCGCTTGATAAAACGCCTTCCTAATGTTTTTCCCCCGGTCAATCAACACTACCCTCCTTTTAACGGCTATTTTGTATGCCCCGATAAATCAAAAGGCACCATAGTGTATTGGGGTTTACAAAAAGAACAAAAACCTGCTTGTCAACGATGAAATTTACCCACGATGAAAAATATAACTGTTCTTTTGCTTATTGCCGCATTAATTTTACTTAACCAATGTAAGACTTCCGACAAGTCCGGCCCTACGCCCGATACCTCTTCAAACAGAGAGAAAGGGGGTTCGCTCTCTCGCTTTGCAGTGCATAACGGCTACCTGTACACCGTGGACAGCGAATACTTGACCGCGTATAAACTCGATAAGGAAGGGAAGCCTGACGATCAGTCCAAAAAATCGAAAGTAGGGATGGAAATTGAAACTATTTTCCCTTTCAAAGACAAACTTTTTATCGGCTCTGCCACGCAATTGTACATCTATTCGCTTGACGACCCCGCTAATCCGAAACAGGAAGGTTCGGCCTCTTCGCAAGCCGTGACCTATCGTTGCGACCCTATTGTGGCGAAAGACGATGTGGCGTATGCCACGCTTCGCACGGGCTCAAATGGCTGTCGCGGATGGCGCGAAAACAGCGTCTTAGCCGTCTATGATGTGAAGGATGTTACAAAACCTACAGAGAAGGCAACTATTCCCATAGACGAACCTTACGGACTCGGCTATTCCGACACCGTTTTATATGTGTGCCTAAGAGGAGGCCTTACACTTTTTGATATTTCTGAACCTTTGAACCCAAGGGCAATCAAAACAATAAAGGACGGCTGGTTTAAAGACGTGATTGTTTATGACAGCCTGTTAATCTGCTGGACTGCCGACGACGGGCTAAAGCTCTACAATATTTCTAACCCCTCAAACCCTACACTGCTTGAGACTATTTTTTAAAATTCTCCTCCTTCTATTTTTATCAGACGCCGCTCAGGCACAATCCTACGATTCCCTGCGGAGACGGCAAACGACGGAAAGGTCTCTCTACCGTCGGCTGAAAAACGATGAAAAAAACCTGGCTTGGCAACTAAAGCAAGCTGAGAAAGACAAGTTATATTTGTCGTGGAGTCCGTTGGGTCTCCTGTTTGATATTGTGGATACTAACCTCACCCTTGGCGCAGAATATTGCCTTACGCCATCTATCAGTATCCGCGCCGATATGGGCTATGTCTTTCAATCTTCCTACTTCACCAGCTACGCTAAAGCACGGGGGGTTGTTTTGCGCCCCATGATACGCATATACTCCTCGCGGGATGTGCGCTCGTCGTTTGATGTGGCCTTTCACTACAAGTATGTGAAAACAACGCTAGAAGATTGGCTTGGCCGCATGCCTGTCAATGGCGTTCCGTCTTATAGTGAATTTACGGAGTTTGACATTGTCCGCAGCCGCTGGGGGGTTATGGTTTTTTACAATTATCGAACCCTTCCCTTTGCCCGCGACAGGTGTTATGTTGAATTTTATTGGGGGGCAGGCGTGAAATATCTTTGCCGTTTAATTTGTCATAAATTGAAATACGGTCTTCATACAATTTCTCCGCTGTTTCGGCAAAATTTTCGTCCTTCATTCCCTCTTCGTCGGCAGCCATTGAAGCGGCGTCGCCGAGGCTTCCCTCTGCGGTCATTTTCATCAGATAGGAGCCGACGTTCTCATGTTTTACCTTATTGGCCAAAACTAAATTGCTGAGTTTTCCAAACATATAATTACTGTGCGTAGTCATTACTATTTTGATTCCGTGCTTTGCTAATTGAGTAAACAGTTCCATCATTCTCACTTGAATTTCGGGATGTAAATGAGCTTCGGGTTCTTCAATGAAAATAATGTTTGAGGGCGGCTTTCCGCTTCTTCTTTTACCCCGCATAAAATGACCGTGAGGAACAGCCGCTTCGTCGGCGATAATGTATTTCAGGAATGCGGCTATCGGCGCTATTTCAGAAATCATGGAAGAAGTGAAAGCCAAGTCAAGTTCAAGTTTAATCCGATGAGGTTCAAAAACAATTCTTTTGCTTTCCGCATTGAAAGAAACCTTGCCTTGCAAAATACGGTTCTCTAAAGCGGAAACCAGGGCGGCGTATTTTTTATTTTTCCGCTTATTGTTGATGTTGGCAAGATGCAGGCAGTAGTCAATTACAGGTTCTGACATAGTCGGAAGTTCGAGCTTGTTGGAAAGGAAGTTTCTGCTTTTTGACAGTTCGGCGATAATGGCGCCGTAAGCGCTCAACGTCTGATAAAGCCCCGAACGGGAGGCGGGCAGAAAATAAATGTTTTTTATTTCTCGGCTGACTTCCTCCTTAAACGCAACATATAAATCAATCATTATTTTGTCAAGAATAGGGTATTCGTTCTTGTCCTTTTTTTCTTTTGAATTGTAATAGACGGTAACCGTTGAATCGTCTTCTGTTTGCTTTCTGTTCGCGAGGCTTTTCTTAATGACAATCTCTTTATTGAGTTTTACATGGTTGATTTGTATGGTTGATTTGTCATTAAGCACAGAAAAGCTAAAGTCTTTGAAATGCACCTCGATGGAAAATTTCCGCCCGCTGAATTTATTGGCAAGCCCGTCGATGGATGAGAAGGAACTTTTAAAAGATTTTTCTAAGCCCTCTTTCAGGCTTTGGCTAATCGCTTGGGCGAGCAGTTTTTTAATCTCCTTGGTAATATTTAGCGGGTCGTTGTCTTTGAGCTTGGAAATTATCATGCTTTCAACTTCATCAATCTCTTTAAAAATCTTTGGCGCGTATTCAAAGCGGTTTCTGACATGGTTTCTGAAAACGAAATAATCAAACTCGGTTGAATTTCTAAAATTTTGGTTTAGCAAATTTTTTATCAGAAGGTAAACCGCAGTAATGGCATAGGATTTGCCGACGTTATTCTTTCCGAACAGCACATTTATATCTTTGCTGAGATCAAACTCAAAGCGCTTGATGGGACCAAGATTGTTTATTGCTATTTTCATGCTTTATGCCTGTGTTTTGCCGCCCCAAAGATAGCAAATGATTAATGGTTGAGGTTGCCGCCCCGACCCCATTTTTAAATGGAGGATGATTAATGAAATTGGAATGGGTTCGCGAGCAGGAGGGGAGAAGCAAAAATTAATACAGATTTCCAAAAATGGCTAAACCTATCATT
>Ga0081606_1000792_pt1 | contig 11330 bp, 5 predicted proteins | sample EareggfetidaYelm_FD_71127 | JGI IMG/M metagenome (GOLD analysis project Ga0081606, IMG submission 71127) | Earthworm egg capsule microbial community from the University of Washington, USA - E. fetida Yelm (SPADES assembly) (version 2) | ecosystem: Host-associated > Annelida > Reproductive system... | reverse complement strand
TCATGAGAGACCATAGAAAGAGGTGGAAGTTTTACCTATCATTGAAGAATTGGAATTGGGCAGTTACAATAAGTACACAGCTGAGGAGGACATATCCATTGGCTCAGAGGGGGTGCAGCAGGGCACGTGACTCCAGAAATTGAATAAATTCTAGAATCTTCATTTCATTTACCCAGCAATTGACTGGATGGCATCTTGATTTTTGGTGTGGGTTGCCCGATGATTTAACAGGACTTACTTCTACTGCATAGGTTGCAGTCACTGGACCACATAATTGAGTTCAGCATCCGAGGTTACAACACCCTATATGGGATGTTAGGATCAACAAATAGCAATCGTCTACATATTTGAATAATTGATTTTCAGGCCAATCTGGTGATATGATATCTTGCAGAAGAAGTCAAGGAATGTACTTTGACCTGATAGTCAACACAATCAGTCAGCATGTTGGTGCTTTGATAAAAGAGTTGCTTTGGTCAGAATCCACTTCATCCTGTCTTCTTCCTGTGATCGAAATCACAGATGAAAATTGCATTACAAATTACTGCCTACATGACATTGCAAAGTGCCACTGTTCCAAAGGCAACTGGGACTTGTATCGACCAGAATAGCTGTGAGATATCAGCAGATCTAGTTGAAATGACCAGGTTCAAGGCATGAGTTGCTGCATTTGCAGAGGCAACTTTGAATCAAAGCCGACTACAAAGAAATTCTTGAGTTATTGATCATCGTCATTGACAGAATTCCATCCATCATTAGGCAAGAATCCTTCCTTCTCGATGTAGAGGATACTGATGAGAACAAATCAGGAACAAAATCCTTCAATTCCACGATTCAAAAGCCATCTAAAGAAAACGCCATCAACCCGTTTCTTCTATTATCTGTAAATGTGTGTGGATGATTCAGACGCCGTCCTGTGCCATCTGTGTCCCTGGAATTATCTTCATTTGTTTTGGCAATTAACCAAACACAGAAACAAAGAAATTCATGAGGCCACTACTGCAGTGTTGCATTGTCATCAGTGGTAAGTAAGTATGGTCCCACTTTGGTTGGCCTTCTTTGATCAAAACACTGAGATCACACAAACAACAGAGAAGGGTTCAACTGGAGGGGAGAGCAGCCCACTTCTCATGCTTCACTTGACAGCCATTAATGATAACAGCTCAGTAAATGCTTGTTGCCACCTGCACATAGGAACATCTTTTCAGGTCCTGAAGGAATCTGAAGGTTTCTGCAGTTATCATCAGTAAACTGGAATAAAAACAAGGTCTAGCTGCTTCACTACAAAACCAAATGGCCATTTAAGTTATCAGTGATGCAAACCAAAGAAAGGATTACAGCTGAATTTTCACATACAAACTACAGTACCCACAAAAGCATAGTCATGAGAACCAGATTATTCACGGGTACTTGGCAAACAAATTGATAGACAGAGGTCAAGATCCTGAGAGTCAGGCAGGCAGACAGTAGGACAGCCAATGTAGATGTTGTTTAGAGTTAAAACTGCGAGGGAGGTAGCGGGAAGAGCATTCATTCATTCATTCAGACCAGGCAACTGTGAGTTAAGGACTTGCCCAAGGTCCCTACCTGGCGGCTAGAGCGGGAGTCGAGCCCACGACCCTCCGGTTGAAAGCTATCGACTCAACCAATGCGCCACCAGGTCCCACAGCATGCATCAGAAGGATTTGTGAAAAAGTTTTGTTTTCAGTTACGAGTGAAAGACCTGAGATAGCAAGAGTTTGCATGATTTCTTTGAGTTTGCATGATGGATCAGATGTTTGTTGTAACACTGAAAGGAATTTGTTCCAGAGAGGTGGAACAACTGTGGCTGTGGAGTGATTTGCAAACTTAGTGATGAGGTATTAGAAAGATGGAGCAGTGTTAGGGTAGAAGAGGAACAGGTTGAATGAAGTGACTGGATCGTGAACTTGGGGAGGGAAGGGAGCTGGGAGGATTGCAGTGTGTTGTAAATGGCATGACTTTATATTCTATATATAGGGGGTGCGCCGTAGTTGAGTGATAACGTTCGTGGCCATTAGAATGCAAGGTCCGAGGTTCAGAAATTTGAAACGAGATTTCTGCTTCATGAGCACCCCTGCTCCACCTCTGGGACCACAACATCGGGCACCAGAGCCAGTCCCAAGTCTGGAAACACACCAAAAAAGTGAGTAAGTGAAGGGTCGACCGATGGGTGCAGATACATCAGTCATAAAGAATTGAATTAAATTCAATGGTAGGTGAAGAATAGTGAATGGAAAAACACCTAGATATGGAAGGCGAAGGACACCAACACGGGTGAAAGCCCAGGATACCAGAGGCAGTCCTAATAGCCTTGAAACTCACCTTGTGAGGAAGTGAAGGGACATTGAACACCTACAAGCACTGAGCCCATGGAGTAATGGATGGATGGATATATATATATACAATTAAATGCAAGTTGTTCAAAAAGTTTGCCAGACGTTTCATGACTGAGAAAGACGCTGCTGGATGGACTCCACTGAATTGTATACCTCATTGATCACTAGCAAAGAATACGGTACCTCCCTGCTCACGGTTGGTGGTTTTGCTATTGCACTTGCAGATGGTTGACTTCTAATGTCAGTAATCTAAAGAGTACACTAAAATGAATACATAAATATATTTTATGTTTATGTACTCTTTCCAGTTTGCTTGCCAAAGGGCAACATAATATACTAAATCCAGAAATCTTTTATTGATTTTTGTAAGTTCTATCAGCTATCAGTTTGATAGAAATTTTCACCATGTTACTTTTTTAAAGATGGATTATAATGGTTGACTCCAAAATGAAGCTTCAAAACATCCTTTTGACCAATTTTATTGTGGGAGGTTAAACAGACTTGAATAAAGTTAGAGGCAGCATTGCAACCACATCACTTCACATAAAATTATTTGGTCATTTCATGTGGTCAAAACCATATAGTTGTATATTTAGATAAGTTAAGTCAATATGCAAACAATGATAATAAACTTGGTCATCTTTCGACCTGTCACCATTTTAAAATTTCTGCTTCACTGTACTTAGTAGTATAGAATAGAAAGCTAGTCAAAATTTTTATACATCACTTACAGCAAGAGAAAATGTAATAATATTATATACACATGAAGTAAAAGGATAACAAAACAAAGACAACGAAATAAACCATTCAACTTAGAAATAAAATACAAATGCTGAAAGATTTTCAACAAGCTTATCTGAAAAGAAAGTTCACTCTTTCAATTATACACTCTCTGCATACAATCTGTACAAATTCAACATCCAAGACATTACACAAGCATTGCAAATCATAATCATCATCATCAGTATTGGCCAATCTTAGTTCAATTCATACGACTAACATAAATCAAGTTCTGGAATGTCTTGAATTAAGCTTTAAGGTGTGTTAAAATTACTCATACCATTAACCTCACCTTAATGTGACCATTGTAGGGGGTTACATAAAACTGTTCACAAAATGCTTTAAACCAACAGCTAGGCAATTTAATACTGGAATTTCTGTCTTCATGTTCCACACAACAGCATTAAATCAACTCGGTTTTAATAGCAAAACACGCAACAGCCCTTACCCTAAGTAATAAAAAACTGATTGAGTATTGAATACGTGTATGCCTGTCCATTGCCCGATGGTCTTCAAATTAAGCCACACAACAATCAAGATGATAGATAACCGAGATGATTAAATAGAAGCCACGAGGTCATTGAGACAAACTTGCCAAAGCTTTTCGTGGTAGTGAAACTTTTCTTTAACAAGAACCTTTACCAAATATACTGAAAATATATAGCGGCATCTGAGTGAATGTAACTCAATGTTCTGGGACACATGTCATTTCCACACAGCCATTTGAAACAGACATTAGCAGCAGGTCACAAAAACAAATACCTGAACTGAATTAGTCAGTGAATGGCAAAGTCAGAAATAATAATAGACAAATAACAATGCATTGTATATGTTAAATGGACTTCTCTCCTGACCTGTTTTCATAATTGCAACAAAGCTGACTCAGACTCTTCTCTGAATATTAACCAAACTTGGGAGTTCATAGTCAGTGGTATGGACATTGTGCAATTTTGTAAATTAATCCAGTGAGAAATAGATACACTCCTTGTCAAAAACTCTGGAATATCAAACTTGTCTAGCTCAGAAATAAACCCAATCTATTCCAAAGTTATCGAGAACATGTGTTTTCTCTTCCAACAGGTACCCAAACATGTCACTGAAAAGTCCAGAAAAGGCACTATAGAAATGTTGAGATGGAAGCATACACATTATCACCATTAGTAACAGCAAATTACCATTGGATAGCAAATGTTGCATCATGCTTTATCATCAGACTTTAATACATTGTGCCTTCACTGTCAAATCTGAGGGGTAAAACAAGGTGAATAATTGTTATCACCCCATAATGTAACCATAGCAGCCAATTAAATTGCACCTTTAATTGTTTTGCTTTGATTTTGATTCATTTATGCTTAAAGTTATACTCATATTTGACAAACTTTAATACTCTGCTTCTTTATTAATTCACTTCTCAATATTAATTTTTATCTGTTATTTTAAATGTAACTACATTAATCAATGCTATTAAAATGCCACTACCTCATGACAATATTATTTTATATTATTATTTTATATGTTTTACAGCATATCACATTAATAATTGAAGAAGGTGACACAGAACTGAAATATTATCAGAAATTCCAAAATGAAAAACAGAGATTTGTATAATAATTATCTATATCTTCAAGTCCTCCAGACTTCAATATGAAAGAAATTTACATGTTAACAAAGTGCACCCATTTCATACATATAACATAAGACATTGTTTTGTAATAAAGCTAATTACAATTAGAAGGGCATTGTTCAGGAATGGCTAATCTTCAACCTCATCTTAGAAGAGCTATGTCAAACGAATTGCATTGAAACACTGTATGACCATATAACAGTAAATGTTATTATTTTTACCATACTACTAATGTTATAAGTATTCCTACTTTTATTGCAAAATCAATTCTATATTGACAATATCTCAGTCCCTAAGAAAGCCCCTAAGCAGAACCAGACACAGATACCATTCCTTTGTTCAATTATCATTAACAAGAAGAAATTTCTGGAAAAGAAAACTACAGCAAATGTCTGAAATGCCTGCCTGTAATTCATCAAGTGGCTGATAAACATACTCTCTCACTTCCTACAGATTAATTCCAAAGTCATCAAATGAAAATTCATGATATGTTATAGGTGGAAAGTAAACAACAACATAAATGCCTGTTAACAAAATCCACAGCCTGGAAAGACCTAGTGCAAATATCCTTTCAACAAGCATTTCAAAGCTCTTCAAAAACATTAATATTAACAAAAGCTATAAATTTAGAAATGTTCATATTCGCTAGCAGCAACTGCTTTTCTCATCTGGCAATCGACAGTAAACATTTAAGAGAAATTATGGAGAATTTTCTATTTATGCTACACTTCACTATCTAGCACATTAAACCAACAACATACTTTATTATTTATATTGGTTGCAGTAAGATTCACAAAGAAGTAAATTACTGGGTACAAAGAGACAGCAGTTTGAAAGGAGTCAATAACACTGATACTAATAATAACAGTAATAATTATCATTTTAATGCTAATTCAGCACAAGACTTGGAATCTTAGAGTCACAGGTAAAACCAACGACAAAGGCCTCTACCTATCCCAGAACAACGCTCCCATAATATTTGTAATCCTGGCAGATCCTAACTCTTGGGTAAAAAATCCCAATCATCATGATAATACTTATAATAATATTGTATGCTAAAAAAAACAGACTTTCATATTGCCGTGAATAATTGAATGATTATCAATTCCATTTGGAGATCATTCCATCAGTCGTAGTTCTTCCGTCATTCCTCAGTCTTGCTGGTTAGAACTGTAGCTCTGTCTCTCAGTCTTCAAATTGGCAAAATAAAGAATTATCAACTTGAAGTGCAACAGAAAAATATCTAAACTTGTCATTCTCTCTCTTCCCACTTTCGCTGCAGCCAAATGTTGACGATCAACTTCTTAAACATTTTAACAAACAGTTGTGTGAGGTCCTCGTCAGAACTTTACACTGGTCTGCAACAAGGCTTCCTTCCTATTAGGGATGTGGCCTTGCAACCCATTGCATATACATGCGCTCATTAGCACTGAGTACTCTTGGCTTCTACATGCCAGCTATTGACATCCATCCTGTTCAGTAACCACGTGACATCAGACCTCCCCTTTGACATCCACCCTGACTGAGCTTTGAAATTGTGCATTGTTTGGAATCAAAAGGTTTTTTACCAGTCAGCAACTTCCCTAACAACTTCACAGCATCATTATGCTATATTCAAGTGACTGGCTTATCTGGCCAAACAAATGCTTGTGGCACAGAAGTAAATGAGAAAATCATTTAGTCTTCAACCCCTGATCAATATTAATAAATTCGGCTATGAGGTAAAAGTTACAGCAATGGCTCATACAAACTATCCCTGATTGGTACAGGACCACAGGCATTTTAATATCTTTGCAAAACCATCATCGAAACTGGCTTTCCTTAATCTAAGGAGCCAGGATGGCTGAAAGATTCAATATGAAGTGTACCATAAGGCAACTTTTATTCGTTGCTTAGGATTAACTCACCTTCACCAACAAATGGTTAAGAACATTACTATCGGACTTTTTATGTTTGCTCAGCCTTTAAAACAGTTTGACGTATAATTAATATTGGTCATTTATTTGTCAATAATTAATCCCCTAGTGACCAGCCGACTGTTTGACAGAAGCTCCAGGGAAGAAAAACCATGTGCTCCTCTTCAGAGACCTCACCATGTAAGACCATACAACAGCGCTATAATAAGGTGGCTACAATCAGCATCATTATCTTCGTTTAGTGGAGCAAAGAACAAGGGACGACAGTACACGTCGCTGCATATGAACGTCCAGTCGTCCAAGGATGTTAATTAAGTCCACCCTTTTCCATAAACACCTCCGTATTCGACACTTACAAAAGAACTTAAACAGAAGGGCAGAAACACCTCAAAATCTTTGGCATAGCAGAGAGTTCATTAGAAGCATTATACTGAATTAGTTTAGAATAATGTTCATCAAAGTGTTTATTGGCAGATAATATGCTGGCCATCAAAGCAACCAATAGAGTCGAGGTGCAATCACCCAAACGAATTGATCCTTTTGACAGAACAATGCCATCTAAACAAAACCAAAACAAAACCAAAACAGATAAATCAGTTGCATAACAACAGCTCATCAAACCAATCATGTACAACTGCCATATTCTTCTCACTTTCATTGTAGACAATCTGGACTTTAACTTCTGCCAAACCAGAACATAATCCAATTGAAACATTCCTTAAATCCTGGTACAGAATAAACTCAATATACAAAATAGGAAAACACAAACCATGCTTGCACTCCATCATCGGCACATTTCACCTACAACACGTTTCAAAATGAAAACTACTTCAACAACTGTTAACTATTCAGCCACCTCCTCACAGCTTAGATCACTTCATCTGACCACAACAAAATTAAATTTTATAGACATGAATAGAATGAACTTATGAATGGAATTTTTCAATATCTGTCAGGTTTTAAACAAGGGCAGACCCAACCTCTACTTGGCATTTATCTTAACTGTGGTTTTAATGGACCATCAAATAAAGTTTTAATTGATCTTAACCAATGTGTAATGGGCATTGCTATCCAACCCGCAGCCCGCGGGCCGCATGCAGCCGGCTGATATCAATTGGCCCGCTCGAGCTGGCTATAATTTTTTGGATAGCAGTGTGTTAAGGGTCTAAATAAATTATTCAGCAAAACAACAGACAAAACATTCAATGCACGTAAAACCCAAACTTAATAAAGTCAATCTGAACATGAATTGATTTCAAAAACTCAAATTTCTTTCAAATTTTCACCCACAGTCGGGATTTTGACTAGGCAAGTACTGCCTTATGTTGCTTAAGCTAGTCAGAAAACTGCCATTCACCGTTATTGTAAACATAACCAATGATATAACAGTCACTCAAGATAACAGCTATGACAAAACAGAACAGAGGTAGTAGTCGTTAACAAATAATCACTGAAAGTCATATCTATGTACAACCGAATTCTCCTTCAACAAAGCAAAGCTGTTTCATAGCTGATGACAATAGTACTGTAATCGTAACTGGAAATGTAACAAAGAATCCAAAAGTAGTACTTCACTTTGCTTCAAGTTGTATGTAACAATAAACCGAAACATCAGTCTGACATTTACAATTGGCAAGAGGATGAAGGCTGCATTAACGATCCCAATGGCTGACAAAAGGATAATTGCGCATGCCTCACATGCCAAGTGACATCGGTACATGAATAAAGAAAGGTCCCTGAATGTTCAATCTATGTATTGATCAAATAGTCAGACCTTGTTGCATAGAGGCGACATAAAAGGAAAACCCAACAATAAATCCTTACTAATGGAACCAACAGCACGCAAGATTTTTCTCTATTTACTTATAGTCAGCTAAGTGTAGATAAGAAACCAAAATTATTCTGAGGGAAGTTAACAACTGCAAAGCACCGCCAACAGGGCATATTGTATAGAACCAAATGCATAAGACAAAACTCAAATTTCACTATGACAGCTAGATTTCTAATCTGTCAATGGAAAGTTCTTAAACAAGCTCAAAGTACTGTCTAATATCCAATTTGTAAACTGCTAAGAGCCTGCCACAGAAACCAAGCCATTACAACTATCGTAGTTCAGAAAGAAAGACAAGATTTGCTTCAAAAGATAGTTTGCTGTTTTAGTTTTACACTTTTTATATGGGTAACACTGGGTAGTATTGAGGGGCAACGGGTCTACGCTAATGCCAACTCAAACACCCTGAACATCAATCAGTCTCCATTCACCGGTTCATTTGACTTCTTTTCTCTGACATTATCTTATAATCATCAAGAAACAAACTGCAACATCAACTTTCACATCTTTCAAAACGTAATTGGTGTTAAAGTAGACAGTGCATATAATTGCACTGATTGATCAAGTGATTGAACCTGCCACACTTTGCCTCAAGAAGACAAAGAAACATACTCTGTCCAACTTCGACAACTGAGTCGTTCTCAACCAGTTGTTCAGTATATAAACGCTCTTTTGAACCGATTCTACATGAGCAGCATGCACCATACTACCATGCATTAGATAAATTTACAGAAAACATGAATAATCTTTGCATAAAAGTCAAGTGAGACCATCTTTTGTGTTACATCTACCAAATGTTGCAATGAGTAATATTAATTCGAGCTGCTGATTTTCAATAATTTTAATTTACGAAAAAGAATGAAAGCCAACAAAGAAAAATATGACCTCGATGAGCTCATATAACCTCGATTAGCTCATATGACCTCGATGAACTCATATGACCTCAATGAGTTCCTATGACCTCGATTAGCTCAAATGACCTTGATGAACTCATATGACCTTGATGAACTCATATGACCTCGATGATCTCCAGACTGTCATGAACTGAGTTCTGGCTGCTGCTTGATGAAATGTTGCCACTTGACTGATGACGGTCTGCCATGCCCAGCCATCGGCATCGGGCTGCTTCGTTGGCCGGGCCAAGCATGTCAACAGCATTTGGCAGAAGACCGCTGCGGTCGCGTTCCCTCGAGTGACCAGGGGAGTCACAATCTTGCTCATCTGGCGAGTTGAGGATATCTTCAAGACTACGTGACTTGCGACAGTGATCAAGATTTCTTGGACTGTCACCATTTACAACATTTTGTGGTGACTGTGATGGACTTCTGCTCTGCTCTTCAGGAACAATTGGTGTTCCGCCCAAGTTTCGCAAGCCCCCAACCGTTCCTTTTGACTGACAGGACTCTCTCGAATGGTCCAAGTTTCTGGGTGCAAAATCCATTTTTGGGAAAGAAGAAAACGCAATACTATTGGGCCTCACCAGGTGGCGCTTTGCACGGCCATCTTGTGACCGTATTATAACACTCAGGCCACTCGAGACAACTTCGGCAAAAGTCTTCTTTTGCGTTGAATTTGGCAAATAATCCATTTCCGATGATGAAATCGTTGTATCAGCATTTGACCATTTGCCTGCAGAGAAATCCACATTTGACTTTGTTATATCATAAACAGCACCAGTAATGTCACCCGTTGGTGCAATCGACGACGATGGGGTCAACCTTAAGGATTCCGTTGACTCGACTCTTGCGAAGCATGGAGTGAAGCTGATTTGGTCGAGAAGAGCTGTCGGCAGCTGGACAACATTTTCCAAGGACATCTGGATGTCGTCGCCGTTAGACTGGGCCGAACTTTCCATCGGGGATGGCACCTCAATCACTGGACTTGGCTGGCTGAAGTTGAGTTTGGATAGCGCAGCCGTTGGGGAATGAAGCGACATCGGTCGCAGGGCGAAGGGCGGCTTGTGTCCGAAGTAGGTCCTGCCTCGATTGACGTTAGGAGAGGCGGGACTTAAGAGGTCCACAATGCACTGCTTCTTAGCATAGATTGTCTCATCTGTGGCATCATTTGGCTCATTTGGCAGATCCGCCTGACGCAGAAGCTTCTCATATTCAAGCAACTGTCCAAGAAAATTAAAGTTTGGTGATATGGTCGGCCTCTTGTCTTTCACATATCTAAAACAAAAATGTAGAAATACCTTTTCTGCTTTTGACTCTGAACTAAATTCAACCTAAAATGCTACTTTCTCTCTTTATCGATCATGTTACAAAAACTTCAAGCCAGCATCTCTGACAGACGATGCACCTGGCAGCTGAGCTAAACTGAAGCCACCATCAATAATTGATGTTTAATGCATTAAGACAAAGATGCTACAGAAGAAGTCACTAGATTCTTAAATGTTTTAACCTATGGATAATGCTACCTTTCTTTATCACTTCTCTTATTTGTCCTTCACTTTGAACCAAATTGAAATCCTGTATTTCAATTCATACTCAGCCCTTTACAAACCAGATATCTATAGCTCCGCCTATAGCTCAAACAGACATTTTCGTTGTTTTCGGGCGTGGTGTGGAAGGACCTCCATCCCTCTTCAGATGCACTGTCTTTATGTAACCAGAAAATGAGTGTCATACCATCAAGCATAAGTGGTGTAGAAGGACCTCCATCCCTCTTCTTAGGTAACCAGAAAATGAGTGTCATACCATCAAGCATAAGTGATGTAGAAGGACCTCCATCCCTCTTCTTTAGGTAACCAGAAAATAAGTGTCATACCATCAAGCATAAGCGATGTAGAAGGACCTCCCTCCCTCTTCTTTACGTAACCA
>Ga0081606_1000333_pt1 | contig 11349 bp, 11 predicted proteins | sample EareggfetidaYelm_FD_71127 | JGI IMG/M metagenome (GOLD analysis project Ga0081606, IMG submission 71127) | Earthworm egg capsule microbial community from the University of Washington, USA - E. fetida Yelm (SPADES assembly) (version 2) | ecosystem: Host-associated > Annelida > Reproductive system... | reverse complement strand
GGGCATTAACCCTTAATCCTTAATCATTATTCGCAGGTTATCAAAAATTTCTTTATTTTTACCGACTTAAAAATAAATTACAATGCGTGAATTACAGTTCAGGGAGGCGCTTCGGGAAGCGTTGAACGAAGAAATGCGAAGAGATAAGCAGATTATTTTAATGGGGGAAGAGGTGGCCGAATACAATGGCGCCTACAAAGTAAGTCAGGGGATGCTGGCGGAGTTCGGCCCCGACCGCGTGATGGATACGCCCATTTCCGAGTTGGGATTTGCGGGCGCGGGCATTGGCGCGGCCATGAACGGCTTGCGTCCCGTCGTGGAATTTATGACGTTCAATTTTTCGCTCGTGGCCATTGACCAATTAATTAACGGCGCCGCGAAAATGCGTTCCATGTCGGGGGGGCAGTTGCATGTGCCCGTGGTGTTTCGCGGGCCTACCGGGAATGCGGGGCAGTTGGGGGCGCAACACTCGCAAAATTTTGAAAACTGGTATGCCAATACGCCGGGACTAAAAGTGGTAGTTCCCTTTACGCCGTATGACGCGAAAGGCTTGCTCAAAACCTCCATCCGCGACGACGACCCCGTGATATTTATGGAGTCGGAAGTGATGTACGGCGACAAAGGCGAAGTGCCCGAAGGAGAATATTTGATACCGATTGGAAAAGCCGACGTCAAGCGCGCGGGAAGCGACGTAACCATTGTGTCGTTTGGGAAAATTATGAAAGTGGCCTTAGCCGCCGCGCAAGAATTGGAGAAAGAAAATATTTCGGCAGAAGTGATTGACTTGCGCACCGTGCGCCCTATTGATTTTCCGACCCTCCTCGAATCGGTGAAAAAAACCAATCGCCTGGTAATCGTGGAAGAGGCGTGGCCGTTGGCTTCCATCTCTTCGGAGATTGCCTATCATGTGCAAAAATACGCTTTCGATTATCTGGATGCGCCCATTCATCGCATCGCCAATTTAGACGCCCCGCTTTCTTATGCGCCCACGTTGGTGGAAGCCATTTTGCCAAGCGTGGAAAGAGTGGTTCGTTCGGCGAAAGCGGTGGCTTATCAGGCGTAGCCTCGGAGTTCGGGTGGCCAAAAAACAGGCTTTGCCAAACCGAAAATGCGGCCGCAGGCGCCGGCCGGTTTTTCTTTTTCATATTCTGTCGGCGGCTTAAGAAGCGAAAATGCCATGGTTGACGTAAGTGATTTTTTAAAGCTAAGTAAGGACTTTCCGATGGCCGATGTGCGCTCCCCCAAAGAATTTGAAGCGGGGCATATCGACGGAGCGCACAACATTCCCCTGCTCGACGACAAAGAGCGCGAGGCGGTGGGCACGCTTTATAAAAAATCGGGAAAACAAAAAGCCATTTATCTGGCCTTTCAGTTGATTGGTCCTCGCCTTCACCGCATAGTAGCGCAGGCCGAAAAATGGGCTAAGGGAAAAGAACTTTTGGTGTATTGTTGGCGGGGCGGCATGCGTTCGGCCAATTTTTGTCGGTTCGTTGAAATGGCCGGCGTGCGGACGCATCGTTTGGAGGGCGGCTATAAGGCGTGGCGACAGCAAGGTCTCTCTTATTTTTCGCAGCCGTGGAAGCTGGTGCGCTTGGGCGGATGCACGGGAAGCGGGAAGTCGGAAATACTTCGCGAATTGGGAAAACAGGGGGAACAAATTTTAGACTTGGAAGCTTTTGCGCATCACAAAGGTTCTGCTTTTGGCGCTCTGATGATGCCCCCGCAACCCACTACCGAGCAGTTTCATAATCGCTTATTTGAAAAACTTCGCTCCTTCGATTTTTCGCGCCGCCTTTGGGCAGAAGACGAATCCATGTCTATCGGAAGCGTTTGCCTGCCTCCCGATTTTTGGAATCAAATGAAAGCGGCGCCGATAATTGAAATTAAGCTGGAAAAAAAATTGCGTATTCAGCGGTTGGTGAATGAGTATGGTTCTTCCGACACAGACCTGTTCATGGAAGCCATGAAAAGGATTATAAAGCGTCTGGGCGGGCAGCATTACAACGCCGCAAAAGCGCATTGGCTCGGCGGCGACAAACACGCCTGCATTGACGTGTTGCTCGCCTATTACGACAAATATTATTTGGAAAGTTTAAACAATAAAAGAGATAAGGTGGCGGAACAAGCGGAGTGGAACGGCGAAGACGCGGCTTCCGCAGCCAATGAAATAAGACTTAAAGAAATATGTCAGAAACTGTAAAACTCACGCAATACTCGCACGGCGCAGGGTGCGGTTGCAAAATTTCGCCCGCGGCATTGCAACGCATTTTGTCTTCCGATTTTCTTGCCCCAAAAAACTCGGCGCTCTTGGTGGGAAACGAATCGTGCGACGACGCCGCCGTGTATCAACTCGACGAACAAACGTGCCTCATCAGCACGACCGATTTTTTTATGCCCATCGTGGACGACCCTTCGGAGTTTGGAGCGATTGCTTCGGCGAATGCGATAAGCGACGTATATGCCATGGGAGGAGAGCCGCTGATGGCGATAGCGATTTTAGGTTGGCCGATAAATAAAATTCCGCCCGAAGTCGCGCAACAAGTGATGGACGGCGCCCGAAAAATCTGCGCCGAAGCCGACATTCCCTTGGCCGGAGGACACAGCATTGACTGCCCGGAACCGATTTTTGGCTTGGCCGTGACGGGGAAAGTTCAAAAAAAATATCTCAAGCGCAATAACGCCGCGCACGAAAATTCTCTGCTTTATCTCACCAAACCATTAGGCGTAGGCATCATTGCCACGGCGCAAAAAAACGCGGCGGCCAAACCCGAACACCTCAAAATGGCGGTACGTTCGATGCTCACGCTGAACAAAGCCGGCGCCGCATTTGGAAAAATGGAGTATGTGAACGCGCTCACCGACGTGACGGGTTTTGGCTTGCTTGGGCATTTGATTGAAATGGCGGAAGGCAGCGGACTTTCGGCCGAGATAGACTTTGCGAAAGCCCCCAAGTTTGACTTTTTGGACGAGTATCTGGCACAAAATTTTATCCCCGGCGGAACTAAAAGAAACCTCGACAGTTACCGTTTCAAGGTCGAAAACCTCACCGAAAAAGCCGCCAACATATTGGCTGACCCCCAAACCAGCGGCGGACTTTTGGCAAGCGTCGATAAATCATTCAAAGAAGATTTTGAACGGGAATGTGAAGCCTTGGGGTTGTCTCTCACTCCTTTCGGAGAAATGCGGGCTAAGAAAAATTGTCCCGTGAACATTCGCATGTAGCTTGCCGTTTCGCGCGTGGCTTTACGGCGCAAAAATCGCAGGCGGAAATTTTTTTGTCAAATGCAAATTACATTAGAATTTATTTTTTCTCTGCTTACAGCTTTTTTATAGAGCCGCCAGAGTGTGCATTGGCAATGATTTTCCCGGGGTTTCCTTTGTAGCGCACAGTGGCTGAATTTGACGCTTCCGCCTCCAGTTCTTTTTCCGCGGTGAGGCTTACTTCAGACGAGTTGGAGGCGGATACTTTCGCATACACAGAGACGAGATTGAGGCCTTCTACTTCTGATGAGTTGCTCGCCTTGATGGTTGTTTTTTCGGATTTTCCCTTAATGCTCAATTCCGCGGAATTGGAAGCCGACAGCGTCAAGACGTCTGTTTCCACCCTCGCCACGCTGACTTCCGAAGAGTTGGAAGCCGACAACGTCAAGGCGTCTGTTTCCAAGCCTGTAAAGACAATTTCGGCAGAATTTGACGCAGAAATTTCCAAGACAGAAGATTTGATTACCGTCCCTTTCACCTCCGACGATCCGCTGGCTTCAATCTCTTTAAGGCTTGTGTAGGAAACAAAAGCGGTGACTTTGCAATGGCAACGTTTGAATTTAGATAAATCTTGCAGCGAAATCTTTAACTTGTTGCCGTTCACTTCGGTGATTACCTTGTCGAGGTCAATGCCTTCCGTCACGACTTTTACAGACGGACTGCCGGCCTGCTCCAATACTACTTTCACGAAAGACGAAACGCTGAGGGAATTAAAATCGGCAAGCGGTCTTACCTCGCTTGAGACGCCTGTTTTGCAATCGGGCGCACGATCGGGCGCACATGCGCAAAATGACGCCATTAAATAAATGGCAGGAAAAATAACCGAGAGGAGGCTTGATTGGGTTTTCATGGCAGATTGGTTTTTAGACATATAATGATGACAAAATTAGAAAAAGGGTTTTAATATTAACAAGAATACAACTTGGCTTTCATCGGATTTATGCAGGGGGCGCTAAATTATGCGAAGGCATTGAGGGAATGACGGTCTCTGTTTCCCGGTGCCTTCGCATGGCGCGGGTTGCCCTCAATTAATCTTCCTCAACTCCTCTTGATGCACCGCCATTTTCTTTTTCACTTGCTCCAATACCTTGGCAATGGAGTCTTGCGCTTTTTTGTTGCTGACGAGGCGTGCCTTGAGCGAAACGTTTTCGTTGTCATTGTCCACAATGGCTTGCTGAAGATGCGCCTTTTCTTTCACGTTGTTTTCTAATCTCCGACTCAAATCAGACGACTGCTTCACGGTTTTCGATTGCAATTTTTCGATAGAGTTCCATGCTTTTTGAGTTTCGTCGATTTTCTTTTGCGCACGGCCGCGATAGTATGCCAAGACAAAGTTTTTGAGCACTTGTTCCATCTGAGGATTGATTAAATCAATGCTTGCCTGTTCCCACTCCTGCATGTTAATTCCGACCCACAGATAGTTTTCCGGGGCGCCTTTTTTGGCCAAGGCGTACATGCTTTTCTCTTGATGCATCGTGCCGTTGATAGAAGGATTGCTCACGGAAATGCGGCGTCGGTCTTCCTTCACTTTGCCGTAGGTTTTCAGATTTTTGATGAAGGCGTCGTGCACCTCGTTAAACTCGCCGGCAATTTTGATGCTGTAGCCGCTGCACACCTCGTCACGGATTTTCTCGGCGGCTTGCATGGTCGCGATGGTCGTGGGGGCCACCGCAGCGGTTTCTTGCGCCCACGCATGGACGGAAATCCACAAGCCGACTAATACGAATTTAAGTTTCTGATTCATGTGTTTTGGGTTTTTGTGTTTATTTTATAATGAGCGCTTTTGAAGGACCGGGAAAGTCCCCAAGTGTTTAGCTATGTCAAACGATTTATGCATGAACGACGAGTAAAAATTTTGCCTGCCATTTTCATTTTACGATAAATTCATTCCGGCCTTGTTGCGTTTCGGCGCGAGAGGCGCCTTTCTAAGTTGCGAAGTTTCTTTAATATTGCACAAATATACTTATAAAATAATGAAAGATAAAAAAAAGTTAAAAGCCGGCGCCATGCAGGAAATTTCGAAAAACGAGCGCCTCATTCGTCAGGCCTTCAAGGACAAAGATTGGGCGGAAATAAAGAGTTCCGACTCGTGGGCTATTTTCAAAATCATGGCTGAATTTGTGCAGGGATTTGAAAGTCTGGCCAAGATAGGACCTTGCGTTTCCGTCTTTGGGTCGGCGCGGGTGAAGCCTTCCCATCCTTACTATAAATTGGCCGAAGATATTGCCTATCGTTTGGTGCGGCACGGCTATGGCGTCATCACCGGCGGCGGCCCCGGCATTATGGAAGCGGGGAATAAAGGAGCGCACAGAGCCGGCGGAAAATCCGTGGGACTCAACATCACCCTGCCTCACGAACAGAGCGGAAATATTTTTATTGACAAAGACAAGTCCTTGAATTTCGATTACTTTTTTGTCAGAAAGGTCATGTTTGTAAAATACTCGCAAGGCTTCATCGTCATGCCCGGAGGTTTTGGAACGATTGACGAATTGTCGGAAGCCCTTACCTTAATTCAAACCAAAAAAATCGGGCGCTTTCCGATAGTGATGGTGGGAAAAAAATATTGGGGCCATATGATAGACTGGTTCAAAAACAGTTTGTTGGAAGAACAAATGATAGACGAAGCCGATTTGGATTTAATCAACGTGGTGGACACCGCGCCGCAAGCCGTGGAGGTGATTGACAATTTCTACTCGACTTATTTATTGGCGCCCAACTTTTAAGGGTTTAACAAATCCGGCCGTTTCTCGGAAGTTCTTTTCACGGCCTGTTCGCCGCGCCATTCTTCTATTTTGGCTTGATGGCCGGAAAGCAATACGGAGGGCACTCCCCACCCTTTGTATTCCGCCGGCCGCGTATAAACAGGCGGCGCGGTCAATCCGTCTTGAAAACTGTCGGACAAGGCCGAGGTCTCATCGCCCAACACCCCGGGCACAAGCCGTACCGCCGCATCGACCACCACGGCCGCCGCCAACTCTCCGCCCGACAATACATAATTGCCAATGCTTATTTCTTTGGTGATGAAATGTTCTCTTACCCTTTCATCCACTCCTTTATAATGTCCGCAAAGAAGCATGAGGTTTTTTTTTGTGCTCAACTGATTCGCCAAAGATTGAGTGAACATTTCGCCATCGGGACTTAGGTAAATAACGTCGTCGTATTCCCTTTTTGATTTCAGCCAAGTGATACATTTGTCAATGGGTTCAATCGACATCACCATGCCCGCGCCGCCGCCAAAAGGATAGTCGTCGGTGGAGCGGCGTTTGTCGGAAGTAAAATCCCGCAAGTCGTGAATTTCAATCTCCGCGCACTTCTTGTCGAGCGCGCGTTTCACAATGGAGTGCCCAAACGGACTTTCCAGCAAAGCAGGTTGGCAAGTGATGATGTCGATGTGAAGCATAATTTTGCTCTCCTTAATTAAGGTCTGTTTCCGCTCTTAACCCGCGCGGCGCAAAAACCGCAGGCTGAAATTTTTATCATGAAAATAAGGCATGGCTAAAAAATAATCCGTTCCTCGCAAAAATCCGTAAAATAATCCGTTTTGCAAAAAGCGTTTGTCGAAGAGCGGCAAACCCCGAAAGGTCGGCGACGGCGGCGGAGGCACGCGGGGAACGTAAGCCCGCAGGGTAAGCAAAGACCTTAAAGCAGCGGGTGCGAAAATATAAGTCGCAGGCGCGAAAACTACGGGCGCGGGCCACTCATTGTGCGGCGCTTGGGACGGGAGGCGTTTGTTGCAAGCATCCATCATTCCCCGCCCTTCCTCGCCCGCCATTAATCATTAATTTAATGGATAGCTTCAGAATGGCTAATGGTTAACGGGGGAGCCGGCCGTTCCCTTCGCCTGTTCCTGTCCATCATTAACCATTAACCATTACAGCCGTGCTTCGACTGCATAAATTCAGTGGCTGACATGCCAAACTGTTTGTGAAAACTTCTGGAAAAACTGCTTTGTGAAGCAAAGCCCACCATGTCCGCTATTTCATAAATCATGTACCCTCCTTCTTCCAAAAGCGCCGCCGCTTTCTTGAGGCGAATTAGGTTTACTAATTCAATGGGAGAAAGGTTTGAAATGGCTTTTACTTTTCGGTATAACGTGACGCGGCTCATATTCATTTGGTCGGCCATTTTTTCAAAATCAAAATCAATCGCGGAAAGATTTTCATTAATGACTTTATTTAAGGAATCAAGAAAGCGTTCGTCTGCTTTGGTATGCGCCGTGCTTTTAAGATGCGCGAGGAGAGAAGGGGAGGAGGGGGTGATGAGATGGTGCATAATCATGGCGCGGTTCGACAACAGACTTTTTATTTGCGCCTGCAGATGCGCTTTTGAAAAAGGTTTCTCAATGTATGCGTCGGCGCCGAGTTCCAGCCCTTCCACTTTTGATTGAATAGTATTTTTGGCCGTCAGCAGAATAACGGGAATGTGCGAATACTCGAAGTTTGACTTAATGGTTTGGCATAATTCAAAGCCGTCTATTTCGGGCATCATCACGTCGCTTACGATGAGATTGACGGACTCCGCCGATAAAATTTGCAGCGCTTGCTTGCCATTTTCAGCTTTGAGAATGGAGTATTGCGAATTCAAAATTTGCTCCAGCAAATCGAGAATCTCGGTTTCGTCATCGACAATAAGAAGAGCGGGCGTAGTTTCCATGGGGCGGCGGTTTAAAAGATAAGGTCTTACACGGCGGGCAAATCTAAAATAAAAATATTCATGTCGTCTGATGGCGCCAAATATAGCTTTCCTTTGTGCAATTCTGCAAGCGACCGCGCCAGGGCGAGTCCCATTCCTGTTCCTTTTTCCTGTACGGTTTCTTTCATTCGGAAAAAAGGTTCGAAAACTTTTTCTCTCATTTCTTTGGCAATAAGCACGCCGTCGCTCCGCACTTCAATCACGATGCGTGCTTTGTTCGAAGGCGGGCGCAGCGTAACCGCGACTTTCCCCTTTGCATATTTTACGGCGTTGTTTGCCAAGTTGCTTAATATCTTGGTTAAGGCTTCCTCGTCCCCCGACAAGCTGATGTCTCGCGTCGGAAGGCACAGGGTGTACTCTAATTTTTTCTTTTCGGCAGACGGTTTAAAGGTTAAAAAGGTCTCCCTTAACACATTTGTTAAATTCACTTCTTTGAAATCCAGACTGAAACCTTTTTCCTCCGCTTTTCTGAAATCAAGAATCTGGTTTACCAAGTTTATTAAGCGGATTGTATTTCTTTCCATTGTTAAAACGTCTTTGCTTATTTGCGGCAACTCGGCTTTCATCTCGATCAAATTATCCACAGGGACTTTAATGAGCGTGAGCGGCGTGCGAATTTCGTGCGTAATATTGGTAAAGAATTCAATTTTTGCGTCATAGATGGCTTTTGCTTTTTTATTCTCTTGAATTTTATGATAAAGCCGAATGATGTAAGCGATTAGGGCGGCGGATATAAGCACATAAAATAAGTATGCCCATCGGGTTGCCCAAACGGGCGGCAGAATATGGATGCGAAGATTTTTTTGTTGCCTTCCTTGAAACAAATTCCCGGCGGCTTCGGCTTGCAAAGTATATTCGCCGGGGGCGAGTTTTGTGAAATACACTTTGCGATTAGATTTTAGAGAAACCCATGCGGGGTCAAGCCCAAGCAAGCGATAGCGGTAAATTGTTTTTTCCGGCGCCGAAAAGCTTACCGCCGCAAAATCGAAGCTGAGGGAAGATTGGTCGTGCGGCAAGGTGATTTCGTCTGTGTAGAGCAGGCTTTGTTTTAGGGCGCCGGCGCGGTCGATTTTCAGTTCGTTATGGTGAACTTCCATGCCGATAATAAATAACCGAGGGGTGTATTTCGACGAATCAAGCATGCCGGGATCCAAAGAAATTAATCCGCGCACGCTTCCAAAATAGAGCCTCCCGTTCTTATCCTTGTATCCCGAACCATAATTAAATTGGTCGCTCAACAATCCGTCGGACATGTCAAACGTGGCGACCGTTCCTGTTTTCATATTCATGCAACCCAATCCTTTGGATGTGGTAATCCAGAGATTTTTTCGGTCGTCCTCCAAGACTTTATAAACCAGATTGCCGGGGAGTCCCTCCTGAACAGTATATCTTGTGAAGCGGTTCTTGTCTTTGTCCAGTTTACACAGTCCGCCGCCGTCGGTGCTGAACCACAGGCTGTGCGAACTGTCTTCAAAAACAGAGTTGATGCAGTGGGTGGGCAGGGAATTTATCTCACTTGGTTTGTGGGTGAAATGTTCCCGGCCTCCTTTTGGATTGAGATAATACACGCCGTCGTCTTGAGCCACGGCCCAAACGCCGCCTTTGCTGTCCTCCATTAGAAAAGTGATGTATCCGCCCGAAGGCACGTTTTTTTCTAAGGTAAAACTATCTGTTTTCTTGTTGAAAATAAAAAGTCCGTTGCTGGTTCCGACGTAATGCTTTTTTTGGGCGGTTCGCAACATGCTAATTATAAAATCACTTTGTAAATCAGTTGCCGAGGAGCCTCTTCGATAATGTTTTTTTACTTCCCCGGTTGAAATGTCCATTATATCCAGTCCGTGTTCGAAGGTGCCGATCCACAACTCGTCGTCTATTTCAAGCAAGGCGTGAATATTGGTATTTGAAATGGAGGAAGGTTTTCCGTTGGGAAGAAATGATTTTATAGAGTTAGTTTTAGGGTTCAGCTTGTTAAGTCCTCCGTCCTCTGTGCCTATCCATAAGTTGCCGAATTTATCTTGACAGATTTCCCGCACGGTATTTCCGCTTAATGACATTTTTGAATAATCGGGAAATAATTTTTGAAAAGTAAAGGGCAGGCGAGGCAAGTAATTAATGCCGCCAAAATAAGTGCCGGCCCAAATGCCGCCTTCTTGATCTTTCAAAAGAGCATAGACGGCATTATCCGATAATGAGTAGGGATTGAGAAACCTTTTTTTTATGTTCTGAAATTTTCCGCTGCGGATGTTCAAAATAAAAATTCCCGACTCGGTGGCAAACCAAACTTCCTGCTGATTGACTTTAAGAATGTCGCGGACATGAATGGCGGTCTGATCTTCATTATACGTTATGAGGTCGCGATAGGAGAGAGAAGAGGGGCTGAATTTTTTAATGCCGTGGCTTGCCGTGCCGATATAAATGGAGCCGTTTCCGTCGGAAGCTATTTTTTCAATCCGCTTCGACAGTACGCCTGAACGGCGGCTAAAAACAGGATACTTTGTAAAACCGTCGGAGGCGCTGTCAAGCCGATAAATACAGCCATCGACGGACGAGAACCACATGTTGCCGTCCTCTGTTTCGCACAAAGCAGTGGCTATAAAATATTTTGCCGGGGGGAAGGCGGTATGTCGCCGCGTTTTAAAATTGTAAGCGTGAATGGCGGATTTAGAAATAAACCACAGTTCTCCTTTTGAATTAATATGGATAGAATTAATCGCGGTTAAGGAGTCAAGAAACGGCACCAGCGTCTCCGACTTTGAGTCAAATCGGAATAGTCCCTTTTCGGAACCGACCCAAAGCGCGCCTGCGCGGTCTATGGCAAGGGAATAAACCAAATCTCTCGACAAAACTGTCGGGTCTTTGCTTGGGATGCGAAAAGTTTTAAAATAGCGGCCGTCGAAGCGGTTTAATCCGCCTTTGGTTCCGACCCATATAAAGCCGTCTCGGTCTTGCGCAAAACAGTATATGGCATTGTTGGAGAGTCCGTGTTCTACTTGGTAGTGCCGAAAATAAAACGGCTGAGAATTGGCGTTTGAGGCGAACAGCAAGAAAATGGCAAAGTTTAAAAGTCTTATCATCGGGGGGCAGAACTAAAATGCAACTTTTTGGGTAAAGATTGAAACGTATTGAAAACCGCTTTTTAAACTTATTCTAGTTTCTTTGTACAAAGAAAAACAGTCTAAATTTAGCAACATAAAATCTAAACTAAAAACCATATCTAAAGAATTTGAGATTTTTTTTATAAAATAATTAAACACTAAAAAAACTATGGCACACTCTAATACCCCCCCCCCCCCCCCCCCCCCCCCCCCCCCCACCCCAACACAGCATACACTTTTCTTATTTCTTTTTCTTTTTTTTTTTTTTTTTCTTCTTTTTTTTTTCCTTCTTTTTCATACC
>Ga0081606_1000791_pt1 | contig 11357 bp, 10 predicted proteins | sample EareggfetidaYelm_FD_71127 | JGI IMG/M metagenome (GOLD analysis project Ga0081606, IMG submission 71127) | Earthworm egg capsule microbial community from the University of Washington, USA - E. fetida Yelm (SPADES assembly) (version 2) | ecosystem: Host-associated > Annelida > Reproductive system... | reverse complement strand
GGACAAGGACAAGGACCTGACCCACAAGGACCAATACAAGGACAAGGACCTGACCCCCAAGGACCAGGACAAGGACAAGGACTTGAAAAATGTCCTTAAGGAGTCCTTAAGGACAACGACAAGGATTAACATCCCTGTGGACTAGATAATATCTCTTGCGCACAAGTTATATCTCATGCATGCAATTAATAACTTGTGTGCTCAACTTAGTCATTCGCCAGACTTAATACATGTAAGTAGTGCACGCAAGTTAGTAAGTCGTGCACATGAGTTAGTAAGTCATGCACAATGAGTTAGTAAGTGGTGTGCATGAGCGTCATATGCACGGCATAACATATTTTTCTTGCATGTCTCTTCATGGGCTCCATAGTGACACAATGTCACAGAGTCCATGACTGTTTAAAACTTTGAATCTGATTAAATTTGCCTTTTTTGTTGCTAGCTGACTGTTTTCCGGCCATTTTTCGCTTTAATGACTCTTCCATATAGCGTGAACAGAGGAGAAGAATTTGCTCTGAAAGTTACCATCTTCAATTACTTATCAACGGATCTAAAGGTAGGTTTAAGCAGATGTTGATGTAATTTTCACCAAACCAGATAGATGTGTCTTTGCCCATCTCGAGAATATGTCTATAATAATTATGTATACATGTAAATAATCTGGTGCCTGTAGCTTCACTTTTTGTGTGCTGTAGAAATATCGAGATTACGATGTAAGCATTGCTTTCAGCTGGCTATTAACAAGTTTTTGTCACTGTTGCACTCTGTCCTATGCATGAAGCACTTTATTAACTGATGTAACATATTTGTTCATCTTGAAGGGTGCTGTATAAAGGTTCATTTATAATTATGTTTACAATTGTGCATGTCTTAATTGTTGCTATGACTATTGGTGATGGTAAGAAGCACATTTCCAAAATTCCATGCACTTTCACAAGAACCATAATTCCAACTGAATTGGCTGTCTATAACTATTAATGTTGCTTAATTTCATTATTTCTACTCGCATTATTGCTAGTGACATACTGCATGTGTTCTTGACATTAGAAGTAAAATATCTGCTGTTTACATTCAGGTTCAAGTGTTATTGAAAGCATCAACTTTCTTCAATGTTCACTTGCAACGAAACATTGTAATGAACACTGACGTTACCAATGACATTCAGGTAAATTATTAAGAATTAAAAACTTATCTATCTACATTGCATTATTCATTCATTGTGACAATTTGTATTGGGCCTCCTCAAGGGGCTACTCAGCAGTAGGGGCTACTTATGACCAGGAGTGTAGCATATGCACTCTTGTGCAAGACATGTCTTGTTAAAACACTGTATGAATTTTCAATTGTATCATATTAATTTGATATTTGATATTAATTTGATATTCATGATTTAATACCTTAAAGTAATAATTGTAATAGCTTTGACAATAAATCGCTTGATTCTTTAGGACTAACCATTAAGTATATCTATCTATTCACACCTTCAGTAGAGTATGTGAGTGTCAAAGCAGGTTGGGAGCCGTCCATAAAGTACCTCATGCTATTTTTGGCCAATTTTTACACCCCCTTACCCTGTCACACTTTGTCACACATCTCGGAACCCCATAAAGTACGTCACATCTCAGAACACCCCCCCTAAAGATTGCCTGGCTTCAATATGCACTTCTGTATTTTGTAGGGAGCGCTCTTGTAAGTATCAAATCACAGTTGTACTGCATTGTATTTTTAAAAAATTAAAGAAATTAACAACAAATTAAAATTTAGTCTAAAGCACACTAAGTCTTCACTATTAAACTGCAGTAAATTTATAGCATCCTAACTTAAAAGAACTAATACATTATTCATATTTGCTATATGGATTTGCACTTAAAAGCCTACATAGTTCTAGCTAGTTCTAGGGTGACCCGCTTGACCCATTTATTACCCACATAACAGCTCAGCTGAGCGTATATAAATGAGCTATTTATATAAGCCCGTATTGATTGAATTCAATTGAGACACAATTGAGTTGTTATGAACCCTACAGTTATGCAACCCATAGTGATATCTCTCAGAATACAGAATACATTGGTCACAGCAGAAAGTGAAATATCACTGTCAATGTCAGGTTTCATGTGTAGGCCCATGATAAAAAATTTTAAAGTGTTTTTACCCCCCTCCCACTGTCACAGACCGTCACACTTTCTTAGACCCCCTTCTCCCCTAGAGCGTGACATACTTTCTGGACGGCCCCTTGGGAGATGATGAAGGCATTCAACTATGATGATTGTAAATATTGCTTTATTATGCTTAAATTACTTTGAAACATGGTTTTGACCTAGCTGAAATATCCTAGCACTAGAAATTTCTAACACCTTGGGACCAAAATTCTGAGAGGTTCCTAAGAAGTTGTAAATATGTGTTCGATTACCTATAAATAGATTCTTTGATTATTTCAATACACACATGTATTACACAGAGCTGAGTGGTTCTTATTTGAGTGACTCTTATTCATGTGTGTTAACCTTCTTACTTTAACTACCTCTGAGAACTTCTTTAAAAATACTTAGTCTCAGTTGATAAAAGTTCATATTCAGTGTTGTCTTACAAACATTTTAGATGTTCTCATTTGTCATGTTTGAAATGTTTCTATGCAGGTACCAACAAATGATGCTGTTACAGTCGTATTCTGGATTAATGCCACAACAGTGGGACAGATTCCAATTGAAGTCTGGGCCTACGCTGGAGTGGCTGGTGATGCTGAAAGGAGAATGCTTCTCGTTACGGTAAGTTCTGTATGGTATCAGTTACTCGATATTTTAGAAAATCAGGTTATTGTTAGACATAAGCAACAGCACCTTTTTAAAAGATGTACATGAAATGCACGAAGATGGTTCCGTAGCATTGTACATGTATGTGTAGCTGGTAGAAGGGTGATGCACAAATCATCAAGATGAGTAGGCATCAAGGAATTGGCCTGAGTTAGATGAGAGTCTGCAGTTTGATGAACATTTTAATCTTGTATAATAAGTGGATATGCTGTTTCTAAGCGTATTAGTGATTGTGTTTCATGAAGATGTTCAGAGCAACTTGAGTAGCTGATGTGATTATGTCTATAATGCCTCAACTAATAATAATTTATATCACCTCAAATGGTCATGCCATTCAGTGTTCTGTCTGCAACACTTCTATGTCACATGTAAATAACACCATCATAGGCCTACATATTATCTGCCACTTCTCTTCGTCCGCTATGCTCACTTGACCGGCATGGTCTCTGTCGTGCAAGTCTCTGGCTAAAGTACAAGCCTTTGCCTTCATTGGCCCAGCACCTTGGAAACATCTCCCTCCTTTGACACACTCCTCCTCATTAACTGATGAGACAAGTGCATTCCAAGTGCCTTTCATTCTTCCCTGGGTCTATCTCACTGGAAGTGCCTCTGATTGATGGGCACCATGAGAGGCGCTATATAAATGTATGGATACAATACAAGACAATGACAATGTACACGTGCAATCTTTAAAATTAACGCAGCCAGAGTGTAACACAGTCTAATAATTGCACATATGCCCATGTGCCAGAGCAGCGATGCAATGTGGCATATTAGCCGATTGGTTAAGAGTGCCTAACTGGTAATGTTGAGTGCAACTGCTCAGCACTGTATTGAATCTAGCAACTAGCAAAGCTCCTCTTGAGGTACAACCCAACCAAAAGCTCTCCATGTGTACCGGCCACAGCCGCCACATGAGAAAAAGAAAGCTTTTAGAGTTTAGACAACGAATAAAGACAGTAATGTCCTCAGTTAGCACCATGTTTTTAATCGCAGGGAGGCCATTCATGAGCAAAGGACCTACAGAAGCATAAGCACGATGCTGGGCAGCAGTGGTTCAAGATCAAGGAAGAAGAAGGTCATGAAGCTAAGACAAAGAAAAACAGCAACCAGAGACAACCGATATTTATTTAGACTGACAAGTAACGAGTTGCAATAATCAATATGCATACAAATAAAACAATTAATCATTGAAGTGAAGATGGAGCATCCAATGACCCTAAGATGCTTTAGGAGATAGTAACTGGAATTAGTAAGATTATAGTTATGCTCAGCAAATGAAAGAGTACTGCCAGTAACGACACCCAAGTACCAGACATTGGTTGAGAAATTAAACAAAGGAAACGACTCAGCAGATTTAAGACAGAGTCAAGTTTAAGAAGTTGCCGGTAAATGCCAAGAATCCAAAGATGGAGTTTAGAGGAGCCTCAATAGATTGAGCAAGAATAAGTTGGACAATGAAACAGGAATAAAGAGCCTGGACATCGTTGTGTGCATATAAGTGACCAGGTGCACTCTGCTTAGTAAAGCATAGTGGTAGATTAACCTTGAATAAGCTATAAATTACAGATGTAAAAACTTTGACCCCAAAAATAAGAAATGTTTAAGAAATGCATTTTTATGAAAAAAATTACAAACGTTGGATAATAAAACCGTTGTTGACAAATTAAACAAATTAATCAAACCAAATAAAAAATTCCCCAGTAAGTAAAATTACTTACTTAATATGCATGACAAATGGTTGAGAGCCACGGCTCTTCATGAGAGAATCTTTTTATAGCTGCCATGTTAAGTCCATCACTTAAAAGTCATTTTATACAAGAGTTTAGCAGGTATGGTAGGATACAAAATTTGGCCACTACAAAATAAAAATGTTAAAAAAGAAAAAAAAGTCTTAAGAAACGCGTTTCTATAAAAATTGTAAAAATCATAAAAACGTTTTTAGCATCTATGCTATAAATATGTTGACAGAGACCAAAGCAGTGCGAGAGTCCCCATTCTTGTATAACCATGTGAAAGCGACCTGTGTGATGTGATTAAATCCAGAGCAAGAGAGACTATTATGACCAAAAATGATTTCTAGTCCACATGGAAAAATGTCAGGATCTACCATGTCGGATGCAACAGCAAGATTACCAATGGGGAGAAGTCCCGACTGCTTGAGGTCTGGAAGAATGATGCTCTCTATCGTACGAGTGTGCACTCTTGTGATCTTTAGAAAGACAGCAATATCACAAATACAGTTATTTTGTGTTGTAAAACAAACTATTTGTTATCAGAAGCGATCCTTCTTAATGCATTTAAAATTTAGTGTCTTATCAATAGATTATAAAATTTCTTTGCAAATATATACCTAGCTGAAGAGATAACTGTTATCTATTTGGATGAACATTTAGCCCGAAGGAATTCAACAGCAATACAGTACATCGATGCTAATCAACCTTTCTAAAGGAGGGAATGGCTTAAAAACGACTTTAAATGTCACACTACCTTCTACAGATCTTGTTCCAGATTCTGCTCGTTGTATGATTACACTCATTGGTAATCCTTGACTGCTATCATCCATGTTGTATTTCAACAATGCATAGAATACAAAAATGGTGCCATTAGGTTGTTGTAGTTTATTTTTTCATTCAACTACAATTCAGGTGAATTATAAATATAAAACTTTTGAATATTTAAGTTCTTAACTGACTTCCTCCACATTCTTTGAGGACTATTGATTAATATTAGCCTAGCTGTACAAGCTGCTTCATACAAATAAAAGAGAATTTAAATTTATTACAGTGTATTGATTAAAGGAGTTATGGAGTTGTGGTAGACATATTTTACTTGTGTTTGTAATAAGCTACTTAGTAACTGTAAATACATCTGTTGTTACTTTAGGCGATATTATGGGCTCTACGCTGACCGGAATGGATAAGCTAATCCAAATGCCTTATGGTTGTGGTGAACAAACAATGCTGAATTTGGCACCAAACGTATTCGTACTTGATTATCTCAATTCAACTGGTGCTCTTACTCCAGCAATTGACACGAAATGCAAGGGTTACATTTTATCAGGTATTATTTTATTTTATATTTTGATTAAAATGCCTGTTGGCTATTGAGACTTGCTTTGCTTGCTGAATTTCAAAGCTAAATTGCAATTTATTTCTAAAATATAAAAATCCATTAACTTCTGGTCTTCACTTCTGTTACATGAAGATGTTGATTATAATAATCGTAATCTGAATATTTCCATAGTGCCCCATCAAGTTGAGTGGTGGGAACAAGTTTTTTTGGCCCTTTACTTAGTCAATGCAAAATGCAAAATCGATTATCAGCTAGGGTCTAAGTCGATTACAGGTTATGATCAAAGGGGTTGAGTCGGCTGACAATTGGATAGCGGATGAGGCGGATGGAGTTTAGAATTAAAGCAGTAAGGAAAGTCCTTTTCTAGGGTCCGTTACTCCTGTGCTGCAATTGTCCGCATTTCCTCTAACCCCTTCCCCATCTTTGCAAACATCCTTTGTGGACGACCCCTTATGTACTTTTGTGCATAACAGGATTCATTTTGCTTCTGAATAAATAATAATACTATGCCGACACAATATATCACTTCCTGACGAAGCTATAGGGTAGCGAGACCTAAAATAAATGGTATTTAAGTTGTCAATTACTTAGAGTTTGACACATGGTTATTATTGAACAGCTGCAACAACTTTTTTGTTGCTCATATAATAAAGTTGTTTATTAGGATATCAAAGAGAGCTGACATTCCAGAGGAATGATGGATCATTCAGTGCCTTTGGTAACGATGACTTCAGTGGTAGTGTATGGTGAGTCGAGAGAGAACTTTTATTATGCCTAGGACCTATGCTATATGACTCTGTTTAAATTTTCCCAAATATTATACCTTTTGTAAGCTTTTTTGTATTTGCTGATAGTCTACAAAGACATATTCTTACTTACTTATTAATGTGCTACTGCATTTGCACAGTTTCTAGTTCTGAGTTTTCACAGTATTATCTTTTAAGTAAATCTAAGTATTATGTTTTGTTCTGAACTTTTGATTTGCATTATTTTAAAGTACTTAGGTCAAAAGTTTTGATGGAATCCCTACTTTCTACTTGTGCAATCTAAGAGAATAGGCTACATGTCTACATGCGCCTGAACATTTATGAGCCGTTTTGCTACTGGGAAAATGTTCCCTGTAATTTTCCTGTAAATGTGTCCTTTGCGTACAGGCTGAGTGCGTTTGTAGTCCTTACTTTCCAAAAAGCAAAGCCTTACCTGGCCGTTGATGATGTTAAGATTGCTATTACATTGACTTGGATCATTCAACACCAGAATGATAGCGGGTCGTTTGCTGAGCCACCAAACGGTCGAGTCATTCACACAGATATGCAGGTATCGCTAGATTGCTTCCTCTTAACAATATTTGCTTTCTGTAGACATTGTTCTTCTGTTACATATACATGTATTATTATTATGTTCATTGCACATTGACGAAAATGCCATCATTGTCTTAATCATTAAACTTGGCTAATAAGTCAGCATTTTTATGTGCAGGTATGGATAATCATAATTATAGTCAGACGATTTACATAGTGCTGCAGCTAGGCCAATACTGAAGAAGAGGATGCTGTTTATATGAGTTAAAAATCCGTGACAGTCATCCATGATAGCTTAGAAAAATGGGTCTCCAACTGTGATTTCAATAATAATATGTCTCCGGTGGTGTTGCATTCTTCACATGATTGGAAAGACTGTCCAATGCAGTGGTACCATCGATAGAGAAAGAACAGTTTGCCAAACCTTGAATAAACCCTCTGGCGTAGACTTGTCAAAAATATTGGTGGGGCAAAGCCAAATTTTTGGTGGAAATGTGGTAAAAACCGATATATGCATGGGCGTTCCCCAGTTTTGGGGGGTGCACACCCGGGAAGCTCCCCAAGTCTAAGCCTATGAATAAGCCATTGGGACTTGAAGCCAACATCTGTTCTGATAGTCCGATACTGACTGCAGAAGTCAGAGATATAGTTTGGCAAAAGATCATTCCGAGCTATGCTAGTACTTAAGTTATCTATCAGCTTTTTGGCTGCCTTAAGAATCAACTTTATGCAAATAAATGTTTGGGTTATTCTGTCCAATGCTGCTATTTCCAGGGAGGATCATCTAAAGGCACACCTTTGACAGCATATGTACTTATCGCGTTGCTCAAAAATCGTGACAACACTGTGGTAAGGTCCCATCCATATATTACGTATGCAAAAACCATATATATTTACCCCATTATTTTACCCCATTTTTTCATTCATTCATTCATTCTGGAGACTTGTATAGCGCCTCTTAAAGACACTACTACTCGGAGGCACTCCCAGCCCAGTCACAGCCAAAGAAGAAAGACTTGAGAGATGTAAAATTTGTAAGTGCGGGTCACCAGCAAGGAACGCATCTCAACGGGGAGATCATTCCATGCCGATGGGCCCACAACTGAAAAAGTCCTTCGCTGCACGGTAGCTCAAAAGCTCACCCCTCACAGCAGAACGCAGCACCTGACGTGCTGCCAAAACCGAAACTGGGCAGCAGAGGTCACAAAGGTAAGAGGGGCGCAGCGAAGGACACACCGGGAGACCATTATTTACCCCTTCCCTATTGCACTGCATAGGCCTACGTTTTGTTGTCCCCTCCCTCTTGCTTACGTACAAATAAGTTTCTCTATTCACCCTTTACAGAATTCAATTAACTAAAGTCAGCTATAAGACATTTATTTACCGTAGGATACTATTTATTTTTGTTAAACGTATTATTTGCAAGATAAACTTTTTAACTGTTGTGTTCAGATAATGGTATAAAATGCATTGGATGAGTGTACGTCAATACAGAGTTATGAATATGCAAATATGAATGCCTTAATTATAACTTATTAATTATAATTTATTAATTCTTATGACCTTTTTTAGTCATCGACCTATTTTAAGATTTCAGCCATTAAGTATTAGACAGATTAGTCCTATTTCCTATTTTTAAGCACTTATACCCCTTATATACCTTACTTTCTACTCTCGTAACAGTAAATACTACATATACCTTTTATTTCTTCTTACTTCATCACTGCACAAACAGATTTTCATCACTGCATATTTTCGTTCATTACTGCACATTTTGTGCATAACTGCCCGTTAGAACAAGCCCTGACTTATTTTGCGGCAAACCCCTCTCGCCATCCGCAATTATTTCTTTTAAGTTATGTGTATTAATATTGGTTAGTGGGTTAAATGGATCTAACGAAGGTAAAGCAAGCATAACACCTGAGCAGTGTTATTTAGGATGAGGTTAAACATGCATGAACTTAATCTGCACACTGGGAGAGAAAGCCAGGCTATTTGGACATCCAATTGTCTCCATTAATAGCTAATATGCTAAATATGTGATCTGACAGTTTTAAATTACAACGCTAACTATTAGAGAAAATATTCTGTAACAATTCATGTAATCTGTTTTCTGGAAACAATAAAGGAATAATTCAAGAATTAGAATTTTATCTGCTGTTTCACAAACTCTGAAATTTGACTTCAGAAAATATTTTTAAATGTAAGCCTATCCAAGGCAAAATTAATACGATTCGAGATGTTGTAGTAGGAAAATGGTAGGCGAGATAAATACAGATTTTGCTGTTCTGGTTCTTTGACAGTAGGCCTAAATTTGATGAAGAGTCATATGAGGCCATTATCATTATAATACAACAGATCATGCATGTAGGGCCTACACGGTGTCTCTTTAAAAACTGTGCAAAATTGTTTCTGTCAGAACTTCGTCAAATGTCCATCAATTCCAACAGCTTTTAGCAGGTAGATGAATAAATGACTAAATTTATATGCCATATAAACATTTTTCACCTCACTCATGTCATCGCACTACCTTGTTAAACACAAAAGTATTAAATTTTTACATAACGCTTAAATAATAACTTATTAATGGCTGTACTGAAATCCATCTTACCAAGCCGTCAAAGTGAATGGGACGTACTATTGCGACAATCTTCTTGCCAAGAAGCTACTGCAAGACATATTCCGGATATCCCAGGGTGGGGTTTTGTCTTTCAACATGACAGTGCACTCGCGTATCAAGAACGAGACACCGTGGCTTTCCTGGAGCGAAAGGTGCCCGACTTCATTCCTCCAACACTCTGGCCGCCGAATTTACCGGATATGAATCCAATCGACTAGAGCACCTGGAGTGTACTCTAGGAGAACGTTTACCGATCCGGGATGGCTAATGCTAATGAACTTGAAACGCATCTGATCGACGAGTGGGCACGCTTTGACCAGCTGATCATGGATGCTGCTCTTGGCCAGTGGCGCCGTCGTCTCGGCGCTTATGTCCGTGGAGCGGGGCACACTTTGAGCACCAAGTATACAGTTTTAGCTATTTTGTCATCTATCTACCAAAACTTTTTAAATTGAAATACGAAGAAGTTCTGACAATACACTTTCACAGTTGTTACTGAGAAACTGTAAAAGTTAGTACTTTTGTGTTTAACAAGGTAGTGCGATGACATGAGTGAGGTTAGGTGGAAACTGTATAGGTCTATGTGGCATATAATTTCAGCCATTTTATCATTTACCTACCAACAATTATTAAAATTGATGGAAATTTGGCGAAGTTCTGACAGAACCAATTTTGCACAGTTTTTTCTGAGACACGGTGTAGATTAATATATTATGTATGACCAGGGTAAATTCCAAATGTTGCATTATAAATGACTCGGCGTAACATAAATTTGAATGCTGCTGCAAATATTATAATTGAATTGCTGTAGCTTAATTTTCTGGTTAGATTTCTACGAGAATTTTCATGTTTGCAGCTAATTTTTAAAGTTGTGACTTTCTGTATAACTATTATTAGCTCTGTTTGGTCCACAGATCAATAAGACACTCCTAGAGGAAAGCATTTCCAAGGCACGTGTCTACCTGGAGATGCAACTTGACTCCATCACCGACCCTTATTCCTTGTGCATCATCTCCTATGCTCTTGTTCTAGCAAAGAGTTCAAAGGCTAACTTGGCTCTTTCAAAAAGAGATGCTCTCGCTATTGTTGAAAGTAAGTGTTGCAAATTTGTGAATGGAAACTCATCTCTATCTCTCAAAACCAATGTTCCCTCTAAGCTGTGCACATGTACGCGCGTGCACGGGTCGTGAGACGAGCGCACACAAGAAAACTTGGAGCACACATAAATGTTCCCACCAAAAATGTTTTTGCAAATATTTCATACACGTCATTCCAAATTCAGATGAGTTAAGGTAAAATGTTGCACAAAATAAATTTATGTGCACACAGACTTTAAAAAATCAGAGGGAACATTGCTCACAACTGATAAGAGAAAACTTTTGGCTGAAAGTAGCGGTGAGAGTAGCGCCGCTACTTTTTAGCTGCTTTTTAGCGCTATTCGCTACCGCTACTTTTTTTTTAAAAAAAACTAATTTTTTTCCGCTGCTCATTTTTCTGAGAGCGTTTTCTCGCCAATCCATCAACTTTTCACGTCGTTGATATGCTTTTCGT